>Ga0247733_1000018_pt1 | contig 299439 bp, 340 predicted proteins | sample UWRJL043104R2_FD_180932 | JGI IMG/M metagenome (GOLD analysis project Ga0247733, IMG submission 180932) | Plant litter microbial communities from Arlington Agricultural Research Station in Wisconsin, United States - UWRJ-L043-104R-2 | ecosystem: Environmental > Terrestrial > Plant litter >... | reverse complement strand
CTGCCCCAAATTCTACCAACGAGATGACGCGCGGAAGAAACACGAATGGAAGAAACATGGCGCTGAGGACTGTCGTCCCGAGAAGCGTCGCCCCGAGAAGCGTCGCCCCGAGAAGCGCCACGGCGAGACGGGACGCGTGGAGAAGAGGAAGGTGATCGAGAGGAAAGTGGAGAAGAGGATCTACATGCCGAATTCGGCTGAGCTTGAATAGTCCGTGTCAGGCTGATCTGCTTGGAATTCGGTGGAGGGCCTGGTAACGCTTGGATTTTGTGTGATTCGGAGGCCAGTGGCCGTTCCCGTTCGCTTGGTTCCGACAGGGCAGGATTCCTTTTAATCTCGAAGGTCGAACTGAGCAGCTCACGCTATTCGTTTTGATAACGCTGGATATTTGATATTCTTATCTGTATATTATTAGTGCTTTCCGCTGGCTTGGATTATGGTATGGTTTCGATATGTGGACCTGAGGTCGAGGACGGTAATGACTCTGGACGTCGATTAATGTGTACGTTGATTTTGATGAAGGCACCTTTGCGACGGAATCTCTAATGGTTACGGAAGGTCTGATAGTCACGACATATCTATATTGGACACGGTGCTATTATTGAAGGCCCTTTTGTTATGGTGATGTACTTGAAGAGAAAGATATTGACCTCTACGACATCCTTCTGATCACCACACTCAACACCAACAATGCTCAGACGTACGCTCCATACAAGCCCATGACGTAAATTGCAGGCAGCCCGGCACGCGACCACCTGGCCCGCACGTCCTTGGAAGAAATATTGGGAGTATCATGCATGCCACGGTGTAGCAAGGCTGATGATCGCCTTATGCATGCGCGTGGACTAAAAAGGCGAAAGGGCGTTTTGTTGAGTCGTGTTTAGATTCGAACATAGTGGCTGGATTGACGGAGGTAGCCTGGTGCTGATGACGCGTACGTGCGTGGAGTGCGTTGGGCTGGTGGACTGTGGTGGGTGGGGGGGGGGGTGGGGGTAGGCGAGGGCTGGTGGATGGCGTTGGTGGGGGCTGAGGTCGAGACGTGCTGATCTGTGGGTGGGGAGTACGTGGGACGGAGTGCGACGAGTAACCATGTGAAATGGAGCGGGACTCATGGGACAAACCGGTGAGCGATGTATAAAACGTAAGCGGTGTGTAAAACGGATGAGGCGTCACCTGTTTGTTTTGGATATCAAGTGCAAGGGAAGTTGAGTGAGAGGAAAGTGTCTCGAAAACCGCTTGGACTGACTCATAATGACTTGATTGTTTGGTAAAGTTGCTAAAGGAGTTTGGTGACGAGCAATCCACCGCCTTTCTCTCTGTGTGTCCTTGTACATGCTAGATGATGGTGATAATGCGGACGCAGAATAAGGCTACTAGACTTTGGCCCTGGGTCTACTCCACCAGCTTCTCTGTGCTGCTACCAATACCGTAACCGAATTGCAAGCGAAGAACCGTTGGAACAACTGCTCCCTGTGCCCCGAACTCGAAAACGTCGTGTCTGTTTGGATAATGTAGGGTATTCTATTAGAAGCGAAATTGGGTAGGGAATTGGCGTCTGGGCCGCCTAAACGTGGGCGTGTGCCGACTCGCTGTAACTCCAGTTCGTCCGATTCCATTGAACGCGTGCCAAGTCAGCGGTAGAGATCTCGTTCATGAGTTGATATCTTCCAATATAGGAACCAGACGACAATAAGTATAGTCGATCTTAAGTGCTCAAAACGCCAAACGCTCTCTAAAGAAACAACGCTCAGGTGCACGTCTTTGGCAGATATCGAATCATCTCCAAGGTGGTCTCAAATCTGTATTTCCTTGCTTGCGGTATTTGGATCGACAAGTTCAGGGAAATCCAGCTCGTCGACCTCGGAAGCAGGCGTTGACTGCCCAGAAGAAGCAACGCTCGAACTCGCACTACCCGACATTGTATACACGGACGACGTGGAGCTAGACGGCATCGGCGACAGTAAATACAAAGATTCGTAGTCTGGCGCCGAGGGTTCCCTAGGCGTATAGAGTGGGAGTTGATCAACCTCGGCAGCGTTGTCTTCCTGTAATAAGGGAAGGAGCTCCCGAGGAATGCAAGGCAGGATATCCAGCAAGGTAGTGCAGCGAATGCGAAACGTTCGATCATCGTATTTAATGCCCACAACCACGGTGAGGTCGTAGCGGCGGGTGATGGTGTACGTCCTGAAGGAAGGGACACATTCGGCGTCATCGACAAGACGGAAGTTGTGGGTGAGTTTGGTGCGGGTCCTGAATGGGATGGGTGTATTGATGTTCGTTTTCGATAGGCAGACGACATGCCTAACCATGACATCCTCAGGTCGCCCTACAGCCTGGTTGCATATGGATGTTGTGTGGGTGGTTATCGTGACTGTGACGGAATCCAGTACACACTCTCTTGTGTCTATACCACTTGTAGTATTGGATGGGTCTTCGCTATTCGTGAGCGATATCAGCAACGGGATGTGTTGCCCTGGCGAGATCCTCTCAGGATAGTGCAGAGTGGGTACAATCCGCGGGGTGTCATTGCCGGCTGATGACCCGCGTGAGAATCGTTTTAGAGCTTTGTCAATGGCTGTTCGACCGCCCAACGGCTTCCACGTTTGCGCATAAAGGACGCGTGAGGCTATTTTTGCATCTAGTGTCATGTTGTGTGGTGTTGGGTGGTAGGGTAGCGGTTCAAGAGCATTGATTGGAGGTTTGAATGCGTCCCTCTTTAGTTGAGCTTGGAGCAAGTACGAAACCATAGCGTGCCCCCCAGAAACGTGCGTTTGCGTCTGGAAACTGGGCGGCAATGGGTGAGGCTCTCTGTGATACCTCGGTCCATGGTACCAGCGGGCGAATTTAGGTTCCGTCAATTCGGGGAATTTAAATTCGAACGTCCAGCAGTACTTTCTGGGTGCAAGCGTGCGTCGTGGAAGCAATTCTTGATCGAAGTTGAAGAGGCGGATGTGCTCCTCGAAGTCTTTTCTCGCTTGTGTTGAGTCGATATCGTTCTCGTCAAAGGAGGGTGGCCTTGGTGTCCTCGTCGTACATGTGCCGTTGAAGTTGACCGTCAAGGACCTGAAATCCTCCTCTTCCGTCGTTACCAATATTACTCTTCCCGTAACCCTATCCCCTCGACGGTATACCCGCAGATGATCGCCGTCGAGGATGATCCGCAGATTCGGTATTGCGGACATATTGTGTCGTCCAGAAACTGAGAGGGAAGATGCAGGGTCCAAGCTAAGATATGAGAACCCCAGCAGATAGTCTCTAACCGGAAATGCCTACGCTTATCGGTGCAGTCGATTGCGGGAGAACGTTTGCCGGGGTGTCTAGACTGCCAAGATGTGGGCTCTCCTGGCGTGCAGCAAAAGGAACAGAAAGAGAAGGCAAGAAGACGGCTGAGCCTTGGGACATTGGCTAGATGCGAGATATATGCTCACGAGTAACAAATCGCCTTGTGCCCGCAGGCTAACCCAAGGTGCGTTCTGAGGCATCCCAGAGCTGGCATAACGAGCTTTCCCTGCTTGTTGCGTAACGCATCCATGCTGGCTGCCTTTGGCAACCGATTTCGAGTAACGGGCCCTAACCCAAGGACGCTGGGCGGTGTTCCACGTTTATTTTTGGTGGCTACGTTGGCGGGTGGGACAAGGTGCACCTAGCAGCTGAAGTGCCCCGGTGACACATAACCGTAGGTACACACAGCGCAGCGTTCTTCCGCGGTCCGCATCGCCTTCGCGTAAGGTGTTGGTGAGTGAGATATGTAGATGCAGCCAAGCGAAAATTGGTTCTTGGCTGGTGGTCTGGAACCACCACAGCTGACGCCCAAAGCCAGGCCGCCGGCCCTAGGTACATCTCACCAGGACAGACACAGATGCGCTTGAACTCCACACTTTGTTGTGCACGGGGATACACTTCGTTCCCGGGGCGCCGGAATCTGGGGTAGGGCAAGGTACCAGAAACCCAGGTAGCGTTTGATGATTTCCTGCACCAAGGTGGAGTCTGGCCGATTGAGCTGGGGACATGCTTGGTGTGCGATAATTTCTCGGAGGACGGCTCATCTACGGGCACAGCGCGAGCCTGGGCGTGGAGATAGGTCGGCCTATGTCGCCAGAACTTTGCTGTGCCGCCAACGGGTCGCCAACGCTTCGGTGGCGGCGAGGTGAAGCGAGATGCTCTATGGCACAGTGTCCATTTCTGATTCGAAGAGAAGGAGGCAGAGAGATGTTGTGATTTCAACACCATACACCGTGATCAACGGTGACTAAACCAGTTGACTGCGAGGGCTGCTATTGCCCGGGCTCCATACGCCAGGAGAGCGGCCCACCGTGAATCAAGAGGCCGCTCCGCACCAAGTTCAGTGCACATTGAGTTGCACGTTTGTTGCGCGGGATGCCATGGTATTCCTAAAGTGCGAAATGCTCGAGTTGTGGCTGGGACGCGAGCCTGACGCCAAGCCTGAGTTGACGACGCGCTGGCACGCGTTGATGATCGAAGTGGAGCACCACCTTATTCAGAGTTGAAGCTCAACTCAATCACCCCCAGTCACGTCCAGACCCGCGCATACGAGTGCTCACGGCAATCCATCACCATGGCCCCAAGAAAAAGCAACGTCTCGACGGTGTCGAACGACGACACCAGCACCAAAGCCGCCGCGAAAGAAGCGAAAGAAGCGAGAGAAGACAGCCTGAGTGTCGAAGTATGCGCCTACAGCTCCATTGCGACACCTTCCAGGACTAATAGCAGCAGGATCTCAATCTCCCTAAATCGATAGTCCAGCGCCTCGCAAAGGGCGTGCTACCCCCGAACACGCAGATACAAAAAGATGCGCTCCTCGCCATGTCGAAAAGCGCAACCGTCTTCGTCAACTACCTCACATCATGGTGCGCACCCTCCATAATCATCCTCCGATACCTTGGAACCTAATCGTAGAGAACAGCGCCGCCGAGCACGCTGCCCGCAGCGGCAAAAAGACGGTCATGCCCAAAGACGTCTTCGACGCCATGCACGAGCTAGAATTCGAGTTTATGCTCCCCCGCCTCGAAGCCGAAGTCAACAAGTTCACCTCTATACAAGCCGACAAGCGCAATACGTATCGTAAGAAGGTGCGCGAGGAAAAGAAGTCGGTGGTGGCGCCCAAGGATAAAGCGGCGAATGGGAATGCGGATGAGGACGAGTCTCCGCCAACGAAGAGGATGCGGAGGGAGAGCGGGGATGTCGGCGAAGCGAGCGAGGAGGAGGATGGTGTGGATGAGACGATTGATGATGTGGTGGAGGATGACGAAGTTGAAGATGACGAGGTCGAGGACGAGGTGCAGGACGAGGGGCTGACAGAGGACCCGTTGGAGGTACGGGAGAACGAAGCTTCGGACGATGAAATGGCGGATGGGGACGAGAGTGATTAGAGAGGATGTGGCGCATATTGGTATGATGTACGATTTGCATGGTCCGGCGTTTGGTGTAGGTCACAATATCCACGGGCTGAGAGGTAGCTCAAGTTTTGGCTTAAGATTCATCCATGGGTATTTCATATTTGACAAAGTCACCCGCGTGTCGCTTTATCACAGCAGTTTCGGCAGCAACATCCGCCTCGCATTGGGCTGATTCATCCCCATCCCACCCTAAGACGTGCCACTACCTTAGCGATCTCCGACCTGGGTTCGTGCTAATCTTCCGTATCCCAGATGGCCGCGGCCTCTGTGTATAAAAGGTCTCTGCGTCCCGAACATGTCAGCGGCGCAGCGTCATGGGCACATCTGCCTTGAGCGGATCGCCGTATCGAGCTATGCACGTTAGTGTCTGTATGTGCTAATTGACGCCCTCTGCTCACTCTTGATCTGCACGCCCCTGTCCACAATCTGGTCCAAAGCGCGCATCTCGTCTTCCCTAGCCCTGCTGTTCTTCCACTCATGACCCGGCTGATCCTCCGACTTGGTCCACTGATAGCCTGTCGCGCTGTCCGTATGGGCAGCCGCCGCTTCGGCTCCAGCAGTGCCCGAGCCAGACGCAGTTGGGACTGGCGGACGCAACCGCTTGCCGTTGGCGTTCAGCATCGAGGGGCTGTTCGAGAAGGCCGTAGACTCTTCGCGTGACAGGGTGGAGGGCCCGCCCTGGGAGTTCGGCGGGGAGAGCTCGGAGGCGGGGTCGAGCACGAAGGAGGCGGCATTGCGGGGCGTGGAGGGGCCTTCGTCGGGGAACATGTCGTCCTCGGCCTCTAGCTCGGGCGACGAGTTCATGGTAGAGTCGCCGTCTACATCTGCGCGAAAGGCGCGTGCTGTTAGAAGCGGGTTGGGTTTGGCGTCGCGGGGCATGTTGCGGTGGTGGTGGCGGTTGCGGCGGCAGTGGAGGTGCTCTGGGCTAGGGTGGGTGTTTACCTGACATGGTTGAGACTGACGGGCAATTGTCTCTCTGGCCGCAAGCTAGTTGGTCTGGTGGTGAAAGATTTGCGAGGTCTTGTCGCTGGTGAGAGTGACGCCGAGGCAGCAGCACGCAGTGATGGTCGCTGCACGCGGTAGCTTCGGGCCTAGCTCGCGGGTAGAAGCGAAGACCCTGGTCGGGCGGTCGGCTCTGTGCCCGCGACGTCAGCCCCTCCAACGCCTCGCAGCTGGCCACAAAAGGGCACATCAAATTACTACCATCTATCCACGACGCAGACCCGATGCCGCCAAAGAAGAGCACGCCGGCCAATCCGTGGGAGGACGACTGGGAGTCGCTTGCCGATGTACCGCCTCCTCTCACGCCCACGCGCACCCCACTGACCCCTCACAGAAGCAAGATGATACCGACACAATCGACGACGTAGCGCCGCCAGCGAAGCTCTCCAAGGCTGAGCGCAGAGCAAAGCATGCCGAATTCAATCGCCAGATCTGGGAGTCGGCGTGCGTTCCCTACTACGCCCCCGATGGTTGCACCCAGCTGACCAACATGCTACAAGGGAGAATCCAGAGCCCATGCTATTTCTCGAGGCGAAAGACAACCTACCTGTCCCGGCCCCCTTCAAGCCTTCCGTCACGCTGCTCGCCCGCAAGCCGCCACCGCAGCTCCTCTCGCGGAAAGGCCCCACTGCTGGTATGGCAGGACTAAGCCTGGGCGACGACGACGACGACGACGACAGCGAAGAGGAGACACGGAAGAAGAACGAGGCCGATTTCGAAGAGCGCAAAGCCCGCGCGCAGAAGGAACGCGCCGAGAAGGAACGCAAATATGCAGAGGCCCGCGAGAAGATCTTCGGCTTGCCCGTGGCTTCAGACGAGTCTCGGGGCGCGTCGCCCAACAAGTCGAATAGAGGCAAGGGCAGGGCACGAGGTGGTCGCGACACTCAGCCTCGTTCAAGTAACGAGCAGTCGCCAGCTCGCCTTCCTGCAGCTCGGCAGCTGTACGAGCCTTCATACTCGCCCAAGCCAGGGTACGGCCTGCTTAAGGATGCCGGCAGACCTGCCACCCCCAACGGCCAGGAAAAACCGATCCGCGAGCCGCGTGGCCCCCAGTCTTCAGTTAGAGGTGGAAGAGGCTTCGCTCCGAGAGGATATCATGGCTTGTCCGATTCGTGATCTCCCTAGCGAGTCATCCCATTTTGATGCTTGCTCGTAGACCCCGCACCATTGTCGGACCGCATTCCGCAAACTGGAATCTGCCCCGGGTGCCAATGTACTGACTAATGGGAATCAGTGCAGCCGCAATCCTCGGTCTGGGGCAGAGCTTGTCACCAGTACCACGCATTCATGGCCAATCCGCTTCAATACAGGGCTCATTCCAATGGGTCCCATGGCATGCAACACCGCCGTTCATTGGCCATCTTGGCGAAAGTTGCTCAACACTCAACCAACGCAAGGGAACTGTGCAACGGCCCGTAATGGGCCAGCGGCATGCATTGCGGGGGTTTACCATTTGATACATACCACGCGCCATGTCTCAGCATGGATATCGTTGCCCAAGTTTTCACCGGTCTTGCCACAACAGGGTGTAAGAGGAATAATGTCTACAGTTAGGCAGTCTCGCCATCTTACTCCATGTTATGGATATTTCACTGTCATGGGCAAGCTCGAGCTTTTCGGGACCCTCAATCGCAAACCCGATCATACTTTCTCCGCCATTGTCCTCGGTATAACAACTTCAGAATCTTTACACTGAGCGGAGGCGGAATGCTCAGGCCCTTACGTCTAGGAACCCCTTAGACAGAAATGCTCCGCGCTCTGGTGCGACGCGCTTTTACATCGATTGCGATGTTACATGGCAACGTCCGTGAGCACGATACGCGTCTTTATAGACTCAAGCCTCTGCCTAGTGTCTGCTCTCTAGCAGCCTCTCCTTAAAGTCACTCCTTAAAGGCACTCCTTCTCAATTTCGTTACAACCCGGTCGCTACTTGGTGTTATCGACGTCCACGTCCGCCATGGACTCATTCAAGGCTTTGGCCATATTGGCCTTTTGTGCTGGTACTCATGCTGCCGCGCTACCACAATTCCCTGGTCTGTTTCCTGCCGGGCTTTTTGGTCCGCTTTCTGGGCTTCCTGGGCTTCCCCCCGGTCTTCTCCCTCGCCCAAGTAGTAGCCCAAGGCCTAGACTCCCTCCCATTGGCGGTCTTCCCTTTGGACTCCCCTTTCCTAACATACCCCTACCGTTCCCTCTACCAATTCCAGGCCTTGCCACTGCTATCGTCGTGAGCCCCAACTCTACTGCCACGAGTTCTCCCCCCAGCGCTACCGACGCGCTGAACAAGGCGGTCGATCTCGGCACCGAAGTTCTCGAATCGGTCCTTGATGTCATTGCCCCGGGCCTTCCGCTGCTACCTCCACCGCTGCTACCTCAACCGGCTGTTGTAGAAGTCCCCGAATCTGTCCCTGTCGTGGTAGCTACAACTGTCCCCGTCGAGGTCCATGAAACTGTCCCTGTCGTGGTCCCTACAACTATTTCCGTCGACGTGCCTGAAACTGTCCCTGTCGTGGTACCTACAACTATTTCCGTCGACGTGCCTGAAAGTGTTGCCGTCGTGGTACCTACAACTGCCCCCGTCGCTGTGTCTCCAAATGGCACCCTTCCTCTCAGCAAGCGGCAGCTGTTTCCGCCTGCGTCTAGCCCAGCTCCAGGTCTCGGGGGTCTTCTCGGGGGTCTCTCTGGCGGCACTGGTGTGAATCCACTCAACACGCTCGGTAGCACGCTCGGTAATGCGGTCGGTGGACTGCTTACTCCTGTGAACAATGTTCTTGCTCCTGTCGCTAGTGCTCTTGCTCCTGTTACTGGCGCTGTTACTGGCGCTCTTGCTCCTCTTACTAGCGCTCTTGCTCCTGTTTCTGGCCTTGTTGGTTCGGTTGCCAACGCGGTCGGAAGTGGTAAGTGATGCAATAGCCGGTTGCTCACCCTTTACAAACGACGAAAACAAGGCTGACTTGTCTGTCTACTATAGTCCCCGGTCTCGGACCCGCTGTTGCTCCAATTCTTAATTCCGTTGGAGGGATTGTCGGCGGCGTGAACCCTTTGGGTGCTGTTTCTAGTCTCACGAGCAGTGTTCCCCTCGTTGGACCTCTCGTCGGTTCAATCGTCAACGGCCTTCCAGTGCTCGGTGGTGCTGACCCCACCCCTACTGGCTCGGTTGCTATCGCCACCGCTACCAGCTCCAGTGCCATACAACCCAACATCAACCCACTGCCATTTCAAGGTGTACGTGAACCCCCATCGCAATACCTCTAGAAGCTAATTCTGGACAGATCCCTGGAACGGACCCTGTCGGTGCTTTCTCCATCGCCGTCATCGCCACCCTCCTCAGCCTCCTGAAGAAGGACCCGCTCTCTCTTTTCGCTCCCTCACTTCCCATTCCCGGCCTCGTCAAGCGTGACTTGCCCGAGCTCCACAGGCGTGACATCCCTGAGCTCGCCAGACGCCAGCTCAGTGGTCTGCCATCCCTTTCCGCTAATACCCCTGGCGTTGGCGTCGGCAGTCTGCCTCTTAGCGGCGTTCCCGGTATGTCGTCGAAGCGTTCACGAAGACCGCACATAGGCTGATAAGAACACAGGTGTTCCCCCGGATCTAGCCTATCTCGTCGGCTCCATCGCGAAGAATATTGCTCTTCCCAGCGGCGGTGGCCTCGGTAGCGTCACCAACAGCATTCTCGGCATCCTTAACGGCGTCGTGCCCAACTTTCTCTTCCAACTGCCTGTTGTCCAAGATGCCGTCCCGGCTTTTGGTGTTTTGCAGCTTCTGTCCTCGATCAACCCAACCAAGTTCGGATCTCTTGCGAGTCTGTCGAGCTTGGGTGCGCTACAGCAGGCTGCTACATCAATTACTGGTTCTGATTTGGCTGTTGTTAGAAACCTGCCAACTAGCTCGGATCCTAGCAACCTCATTACGACTATTATGACCCTTTCGGATAACATTCTGTCTCTTGTGGGCCGTGTTGTGAATCTAAAGGCTTCTGTTGCAGTACTATGCATGAAGATTTTGGGGCTTTCTGTGCCGGGGCTGTAAGCACGCGGTGATGGAAAAGGTGGGATCGATGACTGCCTGTTGACGGCGGAAAAAAACATGAGAAGCGAGAAGGTGTGGATGCTAGCCAAAGCGAAGTTTAGGTACTACGATTTTTATCTTCTTGGGGATGAGTGGATTGCAGACTTGAGCACAAGATTGGGACGAATTGTTTCTTGATGCGGATGACGGATATCTAATTCTACGTTGTTGAAGCCGTCTTTGGGCGAACTTGCTTGCCGTAGCGCTTGACGTCACCTCCTTGCAACGGAGCTTTCGGCTGCCTCACCGCACAATGGCTCGCCTCGTTCCCACACTCTCGCACAACTGAGTCTCATGAGACTTTCGTGATTGCTTTGTGTCGAATCATCTGACTCAAAATATAGACATCTACGTTCGGCCCCCACATGCTCTTAGCGGTCGCATGCGATCCGTCGCATCCGCATGATACATGTTCGACACTGTCATGTTCGCTCCCTGTGGTTGTTGTGATTGCGAATCAGAGGCTTGTGCTTGGTCATTGATACTGTCTGTGGCCGCCTGTCGCCCTCGCACCAAGCGCGAGACTGGAGATTGGCCCCCAATCTTTCTTCAGACCGTAGACGTCGTGCTGATGTACTGCCCACCAGATATGCTACTGGTAGTGATTGTGCTTTGTATGCTTCTACCTTTAGACTTCGTTCAACTCATAATACATGTGCTAGATTCGTAATCCGAACGAGCCAATTGTTAGAGCCCATATCCCGCTGGCGCCCTCCTGCGCATTGCTCGCCGAGCGATAACAAATACCCTTCGCAGTAGGTGGGCTCAGGCTTTTTGCCGACGAGAGGGAGTATTGACACCTTAGGATTATGGCCAACGTGTTGCTGTGTCCCTGAATATTCCCTGGAATAGATTGATGAGGAAAGCTGGGGCGGGCTTGGAAGGCGCGGGCACTGGGAGGCACAATCCCAATTTGGGTCCCAAAATACCGGTTTAGCTGTGAAGTTAATCCCCATCTGCTTCTTTCACTGCATTGTAACTTACGAAAACTGAACTCTGTCGATGCACATCGCACAAAAAGACGCGCTCTAACTGGCTCCGCTAAGCAACCGTTTGACCACCGTGAGCACCGAAGCTTGCCGCTCTTGCCTTATTAGACAAACCACATACCGCTGTGTCACCTGATTCTCTCGCGAGGACCGTCTTTCACCTGTCTTCTGGTATGGAGGAAGAGCAAACTACGCAAGCACGTCAGATTCTAGTCAAGCTCCTGCCTGGCAACATGTGAGGTGGAAAGCAGCACGCATTATCGCCAGAATCACTTCCCCGCAACACCTCTACGTCTACCGCACTGTCCAGGACCACACCACCTCGCTCACAACCTCTCTTCGGCCTAACTAGGCCGTACCTCTGTCAAGATGCCTCCGTCTCGCGCTGAGAACATCTCCTCGGATGGTCGTCACGCCATCGAGGTCTTCACCCTCGCCGCCACCAAGCTGATCATGGAGGAGCTCAGTCAGGTGAAGCTTCTATGTGCGCAGAACATGGAGAACATGATCTACCCATCTCACGAGGAGCAGCAACTCTCCTTGAACGCGGTGCTCGGCCAGTTCTTTGGTAGCGAGCCCATGCAGGTGCTCAATATGAAGAAGAAGATAACTCTCAACATCGCCGACCTCATCGGTGCGCCGCTCCTTCACAGCATCCTCCCTCACCACATGTTCCCAGCTAATCACCCCCATAGATAAGTCTCGCGAGACCAAGCACTTCTTCCGCTACGACAACACCGAGCTCGTTCCGCACCGCCTGCACCAGCACTTGCACGAGCCAGCCCTGAAAGAAGCGAACCCGGATTTTGCGCTTGAATTCTGCACCGCGCTGCACAAGAGCGTCAAAAACGCTATTGAGCTTCAGGGCGAAAATTTCGAGCATATCTTTGAGCGACAGTGGAAACTCCATGCAGAGAGGACTGGGTTCAGAAAGGGCTTCGAGTGCTGCATCTTCCGGCTGCTTGAGGACGACTATCACACTCCACACTTCAAGAACGATGAAAATAACTTGGTCGTATACTTCGGGTTCGACTGCCCTACCTGTGGTGGTCGGCATGAGGTTAGGGTATACCGTTAGGGCGGGATGACATGGGCATGGGATTTACAGGTAAGGCGGGAGGACGTGAGATTAGGGTCTGATATAAAGGCGGACCGTCTCAAACTCGCAACTACCGCGGATGTGCATTCCAGGATGGGCGGGTCCTGAAGCATAGGAGTGACCCCGTAGCGAAGTGTAGCACAATGAACAAGGCTGTTCTCTACTCTGTCGAATCTGCCCAAATGTGCAGGTTATGTGAAATTATCAAGTTCATCGGTACACATTTCAATGACTTCTGCGCACAACAGATGGATAGCGACGTCTGTCTTGTCTCGTCCGGTCTCACCTAACCGAGTCCTTCAGTAGCTCAACTCGTCATGAACCAATGTTCAAAAGCAATTTCGCTCCAAATTATGCAATGATGCTCGCGGACCTACCCTACACTATATATATTACAAGTTCCTAGTACACAAACAAACCAAGAATGCCGATGCTAGATGCCAAAACTGCTCGATGCAAAAGCCACCTAAATATATGTGTACACCTACAAGATCCCGATTATAGACGATATGAACTTTCGATCCACGTGCTCATCCTTTTTTTGCCTTTCCTGCTTTTTGTGAATACACTACGCCGTCCGTTGTTGTCGATATCTGAGGGAAAGGGGGCTCTTGAGGGCTGTCCATAGTGCTGCTCTCCTGTGCTGAGCTGTTTATATACTTCGTATTGATCGACTCCTCTCTAGGCTGGTGGGCTGAATCGCTTCCTCTGTTGTTATGCAGTGTTGATGTTGTCGTCTTCTTTTACCGGGCCAACCGCTTCCACACTGCCTACATCCGTTCTAGAAGGCATTAGAAGCCGCTCAGTGTCCACATGTGTTTGCTCGTCTGCAACGCCATCCAGTTTCGAAAAGTCGACAATATCAGCTAAAGGCTGCCTGTACTAACTTCGGAAACAGGAAGTACTTCATCCACGCAGCCAACCTCTTGTGGTAGGCTGAGCACTGTCTCGTTCGTGGTAGCCGTCATCGTCGTTGGAAGCTCTTCCGGGTCGTGAACCTCCTGGACCCTTTCCGCATTGACGAGCCCAGCTCTTTCCTTCTCCAAACCGTCATTGACTTGCACCACGTCGACCTTTTCCACCGCAGCTAAGCCAGGTTGTACAGCAGAGGCATCTGGAGTTCGTTCTGAGGCGAGGTCGACGACTAGTTCCTAGACAGTATCGGCTGTCTCTTCAGAGGAGCCGAGCGCTCCCTGTGTCGACTCTTCTGCCGGAATGAAATCTAGGCTCTTCCAAGAACGGTCTCCACGCCCAACTGCTCTTCCGGAATGTCATCGTTGTTCGTAGTTTTGAGCATTTGGGCTGTGGTCGTTCGTCCTTTTGGACTCAGAGATTGCAGCCTCCAGATCCGTCGCCACCTCAACATCCTCGTCCCTCTTATCCGCAGCATCAATATCATCTTCCCGCGTACGGAGCATTTCCGCCGTGCTTAAGCTGACCTCAATGAGACGAGCTTTTTCGGTCTCATCCGCTACCTGTACATCCGGTATGTTCAGAAAATCAAAGCCAGCTGTATCAGTCCTGGCGCTCATGAGCTCTGCCTCGTCGGCTTCAGTCCACTCGAGGGAAGCCTCCTCGGCCGTCCCTGTACTTTGACCGATTGAAGCGCCAGTTTTCAGATCTTCGTGCGTTGATTGGGGCGCTAGGTTGTCCCCGAAGGCCGGTACAGCTGTGTCGGCGTGGAGTTCAGTATGCCCATATGACGCAAGACTGGCTGAGTGTATTATGTTAGTGGATGAGGCATCCTCCGGGAGTGGCTGCTCGTAAGATAGAGGATTTTTGGTGGTTGAAGCATCGCTTTGAGCACCGGCCGTTTCGTCCATAACCTTGACAAACTCTTCTTTGATCTCTCCGCGCTCCCTTGTATACCCTTCCCCCTCATCCCTTGCATTTTCACTTTCGGTGATCTTGACGGCGCTATCTGTAGCCCCTTCATTCACTTCCCTAGTGCATGCTCTCCTTAACATACCTTCTTGGTGTTTGAACCGCTTGTTACCCAGAAGAGTCTCTTGGACTTTCGACTTTTCCAACTCCCAATCGACGTTGGCAAACTTGTCCACCTTTGCAGTTCTGAGGTCTGCGGCCTGCTTGGCCTGCTTCCAAGCTTTTAGCGCCGCACTATAATCAGCTTCATGTCTGTGCAATTCGTCTGTCCTCCGTTCCACCATCGCAGGTGTCATTGTCCTTCGCGCAAATTGAAGAGCCCCGCTTGCTTCTTCTACACGCTGTTCCAGTCGGAGTAGTTTATTTCCCAGTTCGGCCGCTTTTTCTTGGTAAGGCCTTGCAGCCTTTGAGGTGGCCTCGTGTTTCTCCTCCACCTCTCTGTGCAACACCGCCAGCCTATGTTCGACACGCTTCTCGAACCTCTCCTTTATTTCTTTCGCTTCTTGCACTCTTCTCATATCTCTTCTCATCTCTGCTGTTTCTTGCCTTCTCTTCTGCAATTCAAACTTTGCAACTGTCTGGTCTGCGTTGTCCGCTTTCAAGGCGACGACTTGCTGCACGTCTTCTGCGTAAAGCGTGCTCGTGCTAACTTCTCCATGCACTATTTCTACAGGCTCCTCGGCATCAGGTTCCATTCGACTGTCCCCTTCCGTCCCAAGCGATGTTATATCACGCACCTGCCCTTGCCAACGCTCCGTGGAAGTGAGCTCTGATGTCCCGGCGCCGGTCCGGCCAGCCTTGGGTGCAACGGACTTGTCGTAATTGTCGGTGGGTACCAAGTCGTCCTTGAGAGTCCTGGCCTTTTCCGAGAGGCTGACGTTCCCCGTCTCAGTAATTGTTTTTGTATTTCCCGTCCGATCCACGTATGAAAGCTGCCTAGTGCGAGCCTCAGCGTTTGGCGTACGCATTTCGCTCACGTTATCGTTCCGAGATTTGGTTGTGACAGATTCAGTACGCTGCCTCGCGACCGAAACAGCCTGTGGACCATTCTCCTCAACGTGCACATCGCTGTGACCGTTAACCTCGCTGACCTGACCGTTCGCACGCTGTCCTGAAGCCGCATCTCGGACGGCTGAAGTTACGCACTCCTGAACTAAAACTCCTTTGCCCTCCCCGTCGATTTTATTTGCGGTCACTGTGTTGCTCTTGTTCAGATGTCTCTTCTCTCCCCGTGTCCGTTCCATTTGCTTATCATTTCCCCGTTTACGTAACAAAGGGTGATCATCCTAAGAGGTGGTGGTACAATCAGCAAGAGTTCCGGAAGCGGTATGTAATTTTCGGCTTACCAGTCCCATAGTTGTGATGGCTACAGCGACCGAATCCTCGTCCTGAGAGTCAACATACACCGCACCGATGATAGCCTCGACGGTCTCGGCAATATGATGGTAAGTAGAAGTCCAGCCGGCGGGCATGCTGACGAGGGGTTCAAAGCCGAGAGCTCTGCCTTTGGCGGCGAGTGCGAATCGGCTGATACATTCAAGTTCCATTCGAGCATAATCACCTTGCTAGCCGTTATTACTCGAAACGTGATGAAGCAAGTAAGGCGCGTACATACCTGTTCCCCTCCCCGCTGCGTACCACAGTTTGCATAGGTGCATACTCAACAGGCGATCTCCTATCAACGCTAATCTATGGTTGCTAGGAACCGGCACAACAAGTTCACCGAACTGTAATGAAGACTCTGGGCGATCTGCCTTAAGTGCTGATACGCAGAGCACCTTATCTTTGAATTTGTATCCAGTCACCCTCTCGATGATCGCGACCCTTGGCGCAGCATCGAAAACATCTTCACCACAGCCCGTAGGTATCGGTCCATTCAGTCGGATAGGGTCTTTCGATAGATGGAAGTAGATTGTATCCGGCTGACGCGGGCGACCGCGACACCACAAAACGAATTGTTGCAAGCGAGATTTGTCGTATAGCCCTCTCCAGAAGTTTGGGCCGCGTATTTTGATGTAAGATTCGAGCGGGGTGCGAAGCCGTGATGCAAAACCATTGATGGTTTCGAAGTTGGCATGTCGAAGCGTTTGAAATACCTTCGAGTCTTGAAGAAACATACGTGGGTACGTGTTCTGTTTCCCTCTCCCATGGGAGTGATTGATGTTCGAATTTACTGGGTCCTGTGCGTCCAAGAATTGCTTCGGGACAGGGACGTTCATACGCTCTCCTGGATTGCTGGATTGCTGGTGCTTTTGGGCTTTGCCAGTTTGTTGAAGCTTCTCAGAAACCTCGGAATGATGTATGGTTTGCGTGGCGTTCAAGTCGTCCTGCTTCTCGGACACAAAAGTGTCTTGAAAATTCTTCAGGACACCATGAAACTGATCTTTCGTCAGAGGACTCGATTTAGGATGATCCCAAAGCTGGCGAACATGCTTGAGGAACCCTGTTGAGAAGCCGAAATCTTGGGTCCCATGCGCAATGTGTATCTTTCGCTGAATATCCGGAACTTGAAGTAGAGCAGCCTGTACGCCACGTAGTCTCCGGCGTGCTGGTTGGTTGATTTTTGTATTTTTATCATACGAGTAGAACCTTTTGATTATACCTTCCATTCGGGTGCCCTTCACCTTAGCTAAAGAATGAAGGCCTGATCAGCATGTGTTCAAACCAGTGTGGTACCGGCGAAGTTGCTTACCCAGGACTTCCGGGTCTTCAAACAGAGTAGCGAACACCGCCATCTGTGCTGTCACCCTCGTTTCTTTGAGCGTCTTTTCGGGAGGTCGCGTAGATTTCGCGCGGGAATTTCGATGTTTCACCTCCGACATGCGAGCTTTCGAGCCCGAGACGAGCTCTTGAACCACATCTTGCGAGGAAGTCACGTGTGGGTCTGGAGAACGCACGTCCTTGGTAGATTCGACGAACATTGACTGATGCCGGACAAGCGTGAAGCGGGGAATTGTCCGCCATGGTAGCTTCATGACTGCGGACAGGATCGGTCTGAGAATTGATTGATACGCAGGGTTGTGCTCGGTAGAAAGCCTTGATGAAGTTAGCAGACGAGTGGCGTGGTCTTGCTGCACACGTACCGTGATGATACCACCGTTGTCTAGTGCCTCCCCAGCTTGACTCTATCCTTGGCACAACGGCCTCTCTCAACATTTTCCTAGTTGATGCAGCTCCGCGACATTGGTCAGCGTTTGGTGGGAATCGTGTTAGACGGTGAAGTGGTCATGCTCGTTCATCTCTTGGATTTGATTTTCTTGAAAGCAAGGGCACGGACGCGCCACACGGGATTGGACGGACAAACCATCATCATTTGGACATCGCTCATTCAACTTATCGGCTCTACATTACGTGAATTGCAGCAAGCGCGCATGGAGAGCGAATCACGCGTCTCCTGAACTGAGCTACTAATGCCTTCACCAATGCACATACTCGCTCAAACGTCGCCAAAGCGATACTGCGCCCAACTCAAACTTCCTTCTGGCAAGGTCCAAATTTGCTTTCCAACGTCCTCGCCCGCAGCGCCCGCAACGACATATATCGGGAGGAGATGCTCTAGACTAGGATGCGCCTCCCGAGCATCGCTTCGCCTTATTAAAGCCGACATCTTAATCTCACGTTCGTTTGGCGGCGTGGAGGCAGCCTCTTTGAGCGCTTCATCGAAGCTAAAGGCGTAACTAAGCACCATCAATATGCTTTCAACATCAGCTAACTTGCTGGGACATAAGTGCTTACGGTGTAGTCGCCCCAGCTCCTCTAGTTTTCCGGAAGTCTTGAAGATTGTGGACAGCCATTCCCGCGCCGATGATCAGGATGCCTTCGGAGCGCAGACTTTCGAGCGCCCGGCCCAAACGGTAGTGCTGATCCGCGTCCTCGTTATCAAATAGCGAGACTTGTACAATTGGTACGTTCAATGGGTTCTTCTTTGGATCGAACGCTGTCGTTACATTGTATCAGCACTGCGCGACCACCGCGGGGTTTACGATAATACTCACCAGCAATAAACCCTACCCAAACACCGTGGTCAAGCCCCCTCTCGACCCTCTCAACCTCCACTCCCGCAGCCGCGATTCTATCGACGACTTTCGCAGCAACTTCTCTACTTCCTTTGTTCGGATACTCATGTTCGTAGTAGTGCGGCGGGAAGCCGTAGAAGTCGTATATCAGATCAGCGTTCTCCGCAACATTGATCTTGATCTTGTTAGGACCACCGGACCAGTGGGCGGAAAAGACGACGACCGCTTTTGGCTTGACTTTCGTCGTAATCTCACGTCCGACTTCGGATAGTTTGGTGTACGCGGGATGTGTGGTATTCTCCATGAAGTTGGGGCCGCCGATGCCGAGGAAGTAGACAGGTGGTCGTTTTGTAGTCTGAGTGGAAGCTGGCATGGTGGTTCTAGAGCAATTGGCAGATGAGCTGGTGGTTGTCCTTTGCCAGATGCTGCTTGTGTATGATCGAGTGGAAGGACAGACGAATAATATGGCCAAGCTTACAGCAAGAACAGTAGGGTACATGTATCGAAAGAGGGCACAGACAAAGTGCAGCAATGAGAAATTAAGGAGTCGACCAGAACTCCATCGACAACTTATAAGACGGAGTAAAACCATACAGGGTTTCACTGCCATTAGATTGGACAAACGACGGCGGCCATTTGCAGAACCGAGCTGACAATTGAACACAAGTTCTACAAGAAAGCTCGTCCTCAGGACCTTATCGCCATCGGCGCGTACTCGAACTTGGTCGCGTGCGAATTCAACATTGTGGCGTTACTAGCGTCTGGCATTCCCGCGCGGGAATGATGCGCACGTACTACCGGCTCCACGAACCACACAGATCGTGGTATGAAGTTGATAAAACTCAGCCAGGGGGCCCTTAGCAACTAGTGTCTTGTGCCAGGACCACGTTGCTCGTAATCCCGACGCAGTTCGATGGTCAGACTCGCGAAACCCGGGTGCCTTTCCCGCGCGGCATTGCTGTCAATCTTTCAGCACCGACTTCTTGAGTCCGCTATGCCTCAAGTCTCAGATCAACGATTTCAAAGCCTCGGACATACAGGCGGTACGGACCAAACCGCACTGAACGTACGTCTACGAGAAGGTATCAACACAATATAAATAACAAACGTCCCACCCTCTTGATTCCAATCACCATTAAACTTAGACCCCTTTCAAAGTCCACCATCACCAAAGCCTTCAAACCCAATCAAAAGATGTCTTCATCCACCCGCGTCGTTCTCATCCTCGGTGCTGGCCCCCGAATCGGCACCTCCGTAGCCACCAAGTTTGTCAACAGCGGCTACAAAGTCGCCGTCGTCTCTCGCAAAGGAACCAGCACCGTTCACGGCGCGCTCGCCCTTACGGCCGACTTGACCGCCCCCGACTCTATTCCCGCGCTCTTCGAAGCCGTGAAAACAGAGTTCCATGCCGCCCCGAGCGTTGTGATTTACAATGCCGCAGCCCTTACGCCGCCTCCTGATGCAGAATCTGTACTTTCAATTACCGCAGAGAAAGTGGACGCGGACTTGAATGTGAACGTGGTTAGTGCGTATGTGGCGGCGCAACAGGCTGTGATAGGGTGGGAGACGCTGCCAAAGGAGGTGGAGAAGACGTTCATCTATACGGGCAATATCACGAATGTCTCGATTCTGCCCATGCCGATGATGATGAATCTTGGCGTGGGCAAGGCGGCTTCGGCATACTGGTGAGTAACTCCACATTACAAAGTGTGTTGCGATCACGTGTCCTTGTGCGAATTTGGTTCAAGATGCTAGGTACTCAAACTCTCTGGATAAGATTTGCTGACTCGTGTCTCGGTCTTTAGGATCGGTACCGCTGATGCGTTGTATGCGGCCAAGGGGTATCGGTAAGTCTTTCGAAGCTCTTGATTGCGTGGGCTATGCTAATGTAACTGATCAGATTCTTCTATGCTGATGAGCGTCATGGGGATGGAAAGTTCAAGGGGTTGGCTCTTGATGGTGAGGCTCATGCCGACTTCTTTTCGCAGTTGGCGGAGCATGGTGGAAGTGTACCGTGGCATGCTACTTTTGTGAAGGATAAGGGTTATGTCCAATTCAAGTGATGGCTTGTGCTATCAAGAGAGTCTATGGAAGCTAGGAATCGGCTCTAGATTGTGAGCAATGAAACGTGTATTTACAAGTAGCCGATTAGCTGTCTAATCTAGCTTACACAAGCAAGATTACCTCATCCTGGAGTCTAAAGCACATTGCGAGGTCTCGGTCCAGAAGTCCTTTCTCCTTAGTCCGCCATACATTTTCCATGATCTCAAGCGACTTGTGTAACGTTCCAAATATGCTAGCGGGCTGCAAATTGTTCACCAGCCCGCGGAAAGAAGCTTCCTGCGCCGGCTCCGCAAGACATCCTGCAACGCAAAACGGCCATACCATCGTGCGCAGCACCGTTGGCGAATCTTGACTTTGCAACAGCTCAATCACTCGACTGATATGGTAGCGCACTTCGTCATTGTCGGGTTGCCATCCAGAAGCAACGGTAGAGAGATAGATTAGTGCCGCATGAGCCCAGACTCGTGATACGGAGGAACTTTGACTGAGAAGCGGAGTAAAATTATCGAGTAGACTGCCCGATTTCCTCGTCCCCGGTTGCGAACCCGTTTCGAGCCGTATGAGTTGAGCGACTAAAGACTCCTTGATGGTCGTACCGCGGTAGACCAGTTCTACAACATCGACATTACCGACCACTTTACACCCCTGTTTCCATGCTTGGAGTGCGGAAATCTCGCCAATACATAGCAGTGTCTCGTTGTTGAGTCCGACAACGGACTCGAGATCGATGGGTGCGACATAGATGCCTTTCTGACAGCTGAGAAGGCTTTGATGGTATCCGTAAAGCTTGGGTTGTTCTCCAAGCGCTGTGCTAGCGATCACATCGTCGAAGATGATAACGGTAGATGAGAAGCGAAAGGCGGCCTGTTCAGCACTAGGAATCTGGCCGGTTTCGCTAGGACGGGTCCAGGACGACGATGAGGAGGAACCTAGGCGGTTTACAACATCTTCGAAGCATGCAGCTATCTCTCTCGGTCCGGTGGCGCTGTGGAGAAGTTGCTCAAATAGAGCCAGAGCGGCGTTCAGATGATTCTGCCAGTTATGAAAGCTCGAGACAGCGATCTCAAAACGTTGCATCTGCATGATGCTTGCCATGATTCTCACAGCGCCGTGCAAATGCTCTTCAACACCCGAGCCTTCGATGACCTGTAACGCCTGTCTTAGAATGCCCAAGGCATCCGTTGTTTGTGTGAGTACTTGAGCCCAGACTTCGTTGTGATCGGCTGAGCCCCGCGCAAGAGAGAAGAAGTACAAACTCTGGCAGAGCGTAGCCTGGCGCACTACTGGACTGCTGATCATCAGCTCGAAAATCCAGGCTCTGCCGCCTTCAAGGAGAGAGGGACGGTAGAACGGGAATAGAAAGGGGAGCAGGTTCTCGAGGTAGAAAGCAAGGAGGATGGTGTCGGATCGCTCAAACGATATTTTGGTGCAAGCGTCCTTCTTGATGAGCGTACAATCGGCTCCACGTTGAGGTTCAGAAGTGGGTGATTTGGAGGATGGCCCCGTCCCGTTGCTATGAATCTCCGTGGTCTCTAGCGGGCCGGAACTGTCCCGAACTGGCCCCAGCACTTCTTGAGCGGCAACTGCGGTAACGGATGGCCGTTGGGCATCTAAAACATGGCCGATACGCTCTCCACGTCGACGATGCGCCATTTCCTTGATCTCCGTTTTGAGTTTCTCGGCCATCTCTTCCTGTTTCACGCCGCCGTCCATCCACTCAGGCTTGTGGTTCGGATCGAAGTGGCATGCAATGTCGAGTGTAGCACATCCATGACACACTGGATGGAGTTCATCGCATTTCTTGCGCCGCAGACGGCAGGTCCAGCAGCCATTCGATGTTCTCATTGTACCCGTAATGAAGACGGCTCAGACTCATTTGCGGTAGTCTGCGCGAACAAGAGGCAAAGACCGTGAGTATTTGCAGACGAGAATTCTTGACTGAGTGCGATATGAGCATGGGCAGTAGCAGTTGATCTGGTAGGCGGCAGACGCAGCGCCTATCTGGTGAGATGAAGGGTTATTAGTCAGCACCACTTCTGCGTTCTCAATCCTTGAATTGCATTCAAATGTTTCTAAAGGATCAGCAAGCGCAAAGCACTGTATTTTACCATGGCGCATGCCCGTCCGAGCGTTCTTAGAGGTGATCAAGGTCGAAACACAAGTAGTCCGTGTTTTAGGTGTGCAGGTAGAAGAACTGTCAACAGGTCTCGTCTTCCTGGGAACACATGCTTTCTCTCCCTTTTCTCTTTTCCAGAGAAGCTTGGGAAGATCGACGCTGTTTGCTTTTCCCGTTCGCACGGCCGTGCATCAATGCATTGCCGATGACTATGTAAACTGTGCGAGATGCGTTGTAAAACAAGACAATGGAAGGATTAGTGCAGAACAATACGTGCTGAGACCCTTCTGAATGAGCTTTGCAGAGGCAGTATGCCGTCAGCAAAGCAACGAATTACTACGTCCCGGTGCTCGATAAGACCGCGGCTGCATAGGTTCTGCGACGGAAATGCGTTCGTCCAAGGTGGGCTGGTGGGGTGACGGGCGATCTGCCCCGCCAGCCTAATGACGGAGGGCCACCAAGTTTGTCAACAGCGGCTACAAAGTCGCCGTCGTCTCCCACAAAGGTACCAGTACCATTATCGGTGCTACTGTACTAAAACCCTCTAGATGAGAGTTGCTTACTTATATCCTAATCTTCGGGATCGGTACTGCTAATGCGTTGTATGCAGTGAAGGAGTATCGGTGAGTAGCTTGAAAACGACGAATGGGAGAGATTTACTGATGTCCGATTAGGCTCTATTATGCTAATGAACGCCATAGGGAATGGAAAGTTCAAGGGAATAGCTCTTGATAGCGAGGTTTATGCTAAGTCTTTTGCACAGCTAGCGAAGCATAAAAGAAGTATACCATAGCATGCCACTTTTGTAAAAGACGAGGGTTATTCCTAGTCTAAGTAATAGCTTGTGAAGGTAGAAGAGTTGATAGACGTTAGATATCACTCGCGGTTAGAGAGAGGAGAAGGCGGTCTTTCAAATTGCAGAGCATTATCTAATTTAGATTATCGAAGCAAGACCACCTCGCCCTAGAGGTCTAAAGCTTATCGCAAGGTCTCTTCGCGCATTGTCTTTTTTTCTGGTCTTTTATACATTGTCCACTACATGCTAGATATATGTAAGTAGGAGCCCGATGCATCATAGGCGCCGATGACTTCGGTGGGAGCCGTAATTTGTGCGTCAGCCTTACGGCGTTAGCCCGAATACCCAGTAAATTAGCGGATTGCAAGGTGGACAGATGTAAAGTCATTGATTGAAGGTTCTTGTACCCATAAACGTCAACTGAATTAATCCTTCTCTTCGCTTAGAACCCCAAGAAAGGACATAGACTAACGATTGGTGCAATCTGCGTTTGGCAGTTAGCTGGTACGCGTGTGACGGCGATGAGACTGATAGTAAGTAAAGAGAAGGTGCGGGTCTAACCATGCTTCAATCACCAATCTCTGCTTTGATTTGCCACAACGAAACGGGATGTAGCACCTGGTTGAGAAATCCCAAGCAACTCACAGCATCGCCATGAGAGCTTATAGCCAAGTCAACGTCCAGCAGTTCCTTCTTGACTAAGAACCCACAGCTCGCACGCATTCCTGCCACCAATTCCCAAGCCTTACACATTTGAGGATCCAACGGTAGGTCCCAGTTGCTTCGCCATGAAATGCGGGCAGGCCAGTAATCTTTAGATGCATGATAACTGAAGACACATGCAATACCCTTGCGACCATTCCATAGCTGCATAGTATCAAGCAATGGCATTCGTGTAGCTGCCATGGCTGCTGCACAAAGCATGTGGTTGATGGCGGCCCAATCACCATTGGGAACTAATAATCGTGATGTCATGACCAGAGATCGCAGTTTCGTCCAGGTCCAGGTAAGTGGACTTGGTTCAAAGAAATGGCTGGCTTCCACGATGAAAGACGCGGAAAGGTGTTCGAGGGGAAGGCTGGCTTTGCAGAGGGCTTTGGCGACGACGGTGTCGGTTGTCCGAACCAAGTCTGCGTCGAGACTGCTGCCTGTTCCTTGGAAGGCTGCGGCATACGTTTCGTTGAAGTCTTCGAACAGAATCATCTCCTTCAGCTTCAAAGGGTGGAGATGCAACGATTCGAAGAGGTGTTTGGTTTCTGAGAAAGGGTGAGTGTCGGTAGGTATGACATATTTGGAGCATAAAAACTGTCAAGAGCAAAGTCACGTACCTCTGTCAGCCATCCGTTGAATCAGTCCACTCCACTCTCTCCAAGGCTCCCAAACAATGCTCTGGAGCTGTGGAACGACCTTCAAGAGCTCTGCGATTGTTTCTCCTGTCCATCGATAGCGGCTTTGTCGGCGTAGTAGAAGCTTGGATACTGCGGTCACATGTGGTACGGTCTGCCAAAATCCATCGTCCATTTCGATCTCTCCGAAAAGTCTGTTGACGGAGTGCTCAGAAGGACCGTTGACCTGTTTACCATTAACCCATCCATGACTCCGATCGGTCGTTGTGTTTTCTTCGTAATCCAGCTTCGACGCAGCATCGGATCCAATGTGTAGATTTTTGAAATGGTGCTTGGTATCACTGGGAGAGTGGACGCTAATATCGAGCACCAATTCTTCGCCCGACGGCCACGTAGAAAGGACGAGAAAGAGATCTCGGATAGCCCGTTCAATGATGATATTGTTTTCCGTGTGCCATTCCTCCGATTCTTCCTGTTCGCACTGCAAACAATCGTATTCCTGAAGCTGGACGCAGAGCCAGATGTATTTCACAAGTTTTATGTTTCGAAGAATCATAGTTCCGAAGCTCGCGAGACGGCGCGGCGTGATGGTAATGCGGCTGAATGTCTTCTTTTCGATGATGGCCTGCCAGTCCCGACATACAGCGGCGTAACGAGCCACGCTGCACCCGTCCTGTAACAGTTCTTCGAGAATCATCGTTCGGAGCATTTTCAAAAAGGACGTCCACGGGGTAGTGGGAGGATTCATTTCGGACATAATGGTCGTCGTAAAGGTGAAGATCTTGGAAAGCGATGCAAGTGAGGCAGGCAGAGGAAAAGCGGCCGCACAGTGAGCAATTTCTATTATGAGCAGTCCTGGCAAGAGCTTTACCTCAACTAGGGAATCGTTCTTGGCATCACAGTACTCCGCCCCATCGCGTTCTAGTGCTGAGCTTATATGCGCGATCCATGGATAAAGAAACAGGCTCTTCGAAGTTGGGGTTTAACGAGATGTTATGTACCTTGGTTCGGATTCAGATCTCGCTCCAACGCGCCGTAGGGCGATGCAAATATTCAGCAAATATTCAAAGTCCTAAATTTTTGACATAGTTCCACGTGTCAAACGGGTCATCACAAATAGGTCTACTGTTAATTGCTTGATATGTTGTGTACCTTTGTATCTTGTTTAGGCGAAGAAATGGTATAGTAGTTTAAGAATTGCGTGCTAGGAATAACTGGAAGGAACAACACGCCACATACCGTAATTTCGCAAAACCCTTTCTTGGCTTCGATTTATCGCTATCGAGTAATGGCTACGCACAGCATCGCAATTGGACTAAAGCTGTAGTTTTGATGGCATCCGCGCGATGATGTAGCGCCCTTGTGGATTTCTTTCTAGATGATAGTACTCTTTTATGCTTAAAGAGAACGGGGCCTTAGCAGTCTTCGCTTGTACTTCTGGGCCTGGTCGCTTGAGAGAAGGGTTGTTTAAGCTGCATCAGGGCGCATTTTTGCTATTCTAAGTTTACTCTCTTTCGAGAAACACGCGACATCGATCACAAGGTACCATATGTGCTTTCCCTATGAAAGACAAGGTCTCTCATCTCATGTAGACTTTCAAGTCAAAGAAAACGCTGTACGACAACATGGAATCTGCTCCTACAGGGCTAAGAGAACTAAACTACGTGGTAAAATGCTTGTGTAAAAGTAAATAACACATATTCTCAACCCAAATATGCGACTGCACTCTTTTGCTATTAGGTAGTTCGTGCAAAACAAAGATTGGTTGTTCGGTCGTAGTAGTCCAGTGTCTGCTTGTGAAAAGGAACCGGCGCTCCTGAGACCATCTTTCCTTCCAATGGTCCTCCTGAACTCGTAGGATGATGAGGAAAGCGTCAGTCCACGATAAACATAGGCATAATAATAGCATCATATGGCCTTTCGCCTGATGTTCAACAAGACCACTACCACCACCACCACCACCACCACCACAGCAGCACCAGCAGCACCTGCAGCACCAGCAGCACCAGCAGCACCAGCAGAATGTAAGTATGTTCCATATTTGTATCATTCCAAGGCGTGCAGAGCTTCCAACTTTGTAGTTGTATCCATCTCTGCCACAGTCCATAGATACTACTATCACGAAGCTGTTGACTAGCATTCATTTTCCAGACATGTCTGCTATCGACCATGTCCTCTATAACATTTTGGTCGGCATTTGGCGGACGTAGATGAATTAGGCCGGCGCCGTCTTCGCGCCTCGCGATGCGCGCCCTCCGCACCCGCCTCGCCGTCGCCGAAGAGGCGACAATCAGCGCCCAGAGGGCGATAGCCCTCTGGGGCGGCGAAGGCCGCGCTGCCGCCCTCGAGGCGTCGAGGCGCTGCCTCCACCAGGAAGTTGGCTTGCGCGCCGCTTTGGCGGCAATTGAGCGCGGGCTTCGTGCCCTCTGAGCCGAAAGGCTTGGGGGGGAGGGAGGATGGGGGGAGGAGGGGGTTGAAGAAGGGTAGGGTGAGTATTTTGTTTTTTCTATCACCAGCCCCCGCACTAACAGATCCACCAGATACCCCTCCAGCTTCCTTACTCTAAACTAGCAACTGACACCCCCACCAGCACAGCACAGCACAGCACAGCACTCCCAACAAGAAAGCTCACGATGTCGCTCTCCAACAAGCTCTCAATCTCCGACGTCGACCTCAAAGGCAAGCGTGTGCTCGTCCGCGTAAGTCAATTCCCTGGAATTCATACCACTCGCGCAATTAGACGCTAATCCCTTCACCAGGTCGACTTCAACGTTCCCCTAGACGGCGACAAGATCACAAACAACCAGCGCATCGTCGGCGCCCTCCCCACGATCAAGTATGCCATCGAAAACGGCGCCAAATCCGTTATCCTCATGTCGCACCTCGGCCGGCCCGACGGAAAGGCAAACCCGAAGTACAGTCTCAAGCCGGTAGTTTCCGAGCTCGAGAAGCTGCTTGGCAAGAGCGTGATATTCACGCATGACTGCGTGGGCAAGGAGGTTGAGGAGACGGTCAACAAGGCGGAGAATGGACAGGTTATCTTGCTGGAGAACTTGCGCTTCCACGCTGAGGAGGAGGGAAGCTCAAAGGATGCCGAGGGCAAGAAGGTCAAGGCGGATAAGGCGAAGGTGGATGAGTTCAGGAAGGGGTTGACGGCGCTGGGAGATATCTACATCAGTGGGTGCCTTGGACATGTAGAATCAGAGAACGGAAGCTAACCGGTACAGACGACGCCTTCGGCACCGCCCACCGCGCCCACAGCTCCATGGTCGGCGTCGACCTACCCCAAAAAGCGTCCGGCTTCCTCGTCAAGAAGGAACTGGAATACTTCGCGAAGGCGCTCGAGAACCCCGCGCGCCCCTTCCTCGCCATCCTCGGCGGCGCAAAGGTCTCGGACAAGATCCAGCTCATCGACAACCTCCTCGATAAGGTCAACACGCTCATCATCTGCGGCGGCATGTCCTTTACCTTTAAGAAGACGCTCGAGAATGTCAAGATCGGTACTAGCTTGTTCGACGAGGCAGGTAGCAAGACGGTCGGTAACCTTGTGGAGAAGGCGAAGAAGAACAATGTCAAGATCGTGCTGCCGGTGGACTACATCACCGCCGACAAATTCGCCGAGGACGCGAAGGTCGGGTACGCGGAGGACAAGGACGGTATCCCCGATGGCTGGATGGGTCTGGACTGCGGTGACAAGTCGATCAAGCTGTACAAGGAGGCCATCGACGAGTCGCAGACCATCCTCTGGAACGGTCCCGCCGGTGTCTTCGAGTTTGAGAACTTCGCCAAGGGCACAATGGCGACTTTGGACGCCGCAGTCGCTGCTGCGCAGAACGGCAAGATTGTCATCATCGGTGGCGGTGATACTGCCACTGTTGCGGCCAAGTACGGTGTTGAGGATAAGCTGTCGCACGTTTCCACCGGCGGTGGCGCATCGCTGGAGTTGCTGGAGGGCAAGGACTTGCCCGGTGTGAGTGCGCTTTCAAGTAAGTAGATCACGACTATCACGAAGTCATGGAGAATGGCTTAAATAGACTGAAGGGGTGGCTCCAAGGTTATGATGTATGATTCTAGCTCTTCTCAGGTCTTATAGCTCGACTATTACCAATTCAACCCAGCCCTCTTCGTCGTGACGTTATGCAGTGCATGTGGATCGTAATTAGTCCGCACCTATCACTTGGAGGGGCCTTCTCTGTCTACGAGCCGCCATTCCTAGTATCGTCTCGATGTCGTGATCGTGATCGTGTCCATCTGTCATCCCTCATTTGCTGTGACCAAGCTTCTTCAGCTCCTCCCTGTGCCTCATTAGCATCCATGCGCTCTGCTCGCATGCCATCCACTCACTTCAACTGCACCGCAAAATCCTCGTTCGTATCATCGTCATCCCAGCTCTCCTCCCACAGGTGCGTGTTTCCGCCGGGAATCTGCGACTCTTCCTCTGTCCAATCTAACAATGCGGGTTAGCCTCCGTCTATTGCAGGGCTTCTTTGTCCGCCAGTTGCAGAGTGGTCCCACCTTCATTCGGAAAGTCTTCGAATTCGTCGTCCTCTTCTAGCTGCGCGGCGGGCTTCTTGTTCTTGTCTGCCTCGCCATTCTTGGTCTTGTCGTCGACGGCTTTGGTAGTTGCGGTGCTGCCTTGGGCAGAGGCTGACATTGTGGGGAGGTGTGGGCGCTTTTGTGGGTGCGGGAAGGCGGGTTTGGAGGTCTGGGAGTCGTGGATGTGTGGTTTGGGTGCTTGATGTTGCGATGCTGCTCTGATGGCGGCGGCTCACGACCGGGGAAAGAGCCGCGCCAAGCGTCACGTGCTTGGGCGATCTGGGCACCAGACTGCATCGAGTGAGACCTGTCTATCATAGCTTGACAGCTTGCAGCATTTCAGATCTTGCTTTCTTTGCTTCCAATCAACAAGTCTCCTGTGTGCCAGCAAGCGCGAGATCTCGTACGGAACGAGGCCGGATTCTGCGAAACCTCATGTCCGACCCGCGCCGCCTTCTGACGTAGGCTTTAAGCTCGGAGCTCCGGCGGCGATGTCAGCACGACTGCCAGTGAATGGGTGGGTCAGCCCTGGGCTACCAAACGCCATGTGCTTTAGCTTCCACTTCAGCCTTTTAGTTTTCACTTGATCACAACATCTTTCTCTCTTTCAACTTCTTTACCACTCCTCAGTTCTGACAAATTGCCCCACTTTGCCCCCGCGGGAGTGCATATTGAAAGATGCTCAAAGTTGGCGGTTGGCTTGGAGGCGGAAAGCTCTCTAAGCATGGGCATACGGTGAGCTTGAGTGCTCTTGATGAGCTTGCTCAGAGTGAGTACGGCTACTTCATACGTAGCTATCGAGGCTGACCATTATTAGTTGAGGATGCAATGGCTGGTATGCACTCAAAACTCTACAAGCTTCATCTGGATTGGGAATAACATCACGCGACATAGCTGTTACATATATCATGGCCGATGATGTTGACGCGGCAGAGGCGCATCTTAGCAAGGGCAGCTCGCCGTTCCACCAGGTGCGCTCCTACGCCGGAACGTCGCGGCAAGACCCAGTGAACGAATGTGAGGCTTATACAAGCGTAGCTCGGGAAGGGAGTCGTCACATTCATGCGGGCAACACTTGGATTCGAGCAAGAGACCATGCGCGAAGGTCAGTCTCTACAGTGACTTACGGAGGTGGAAACTGACGGTGCCGTAGCATCTCAAACCCTCTCAGACGCCGAAAACGCCGCGTACGAACACCACCGACGCGCAAATAAAACGCCCCACTCGTATCAATCCCCGATATACCCGCCTGGAACCGAATACGCAGTATGTCTGGCACAGGCGCAACTGATGAGTGCTGTAGTGGGACTACTGAACGAGAGCTTGACGGAGGCGATCAAAAGCTTCTACAAGCTAAGGAAGTCGTACTTGACGTTAGAGGGTGTTATGGATGCGGAGAAGAAGTTCCTGCAAACGAGGAGTACGAGTAGCTTGGCTTCGACGGCTTCAGCCACTTCGTCCAAGCCAGCGTCCGGGACTTCTGTGGGAGGTTCGGCAGTTGCGAAGGTGCCGGCTCCGGAAGATGCATCGGCAGCGACATCCAAGATAAGCTTGACCAAGGTTAACGCGGATGAAGGCCCTGTAAATAAGAGCAGCGCTGTGGAAGCGAAGAAAGCTAGCCAGGACGATGACGACGACGATGAATTTGACTTCGTGGACGCCGACGAAGAAGTTCAAGGAGCTGAAACGCCACTGGAATACCTGGGCCACCTGAATGTTGCCGTTGAAAAAGGCGAATCCGTCGAGCTGGACAATACAAAACGAGATGTCCACACCAAAGCCAGTTCAGCATCCCATTTACCATCCGAAGATTCGAACCAGGACGCAGCTGTCCCCAACGCTATAGAAGACTTTGAGCATATGGCCCTCACGGACACGCTCAGACCAGAGGAGGACATATCCCTCTACAGCGACCATCCCGTTGACGTCTTCATAATATCCGGCGCAAACTTCTGCTTCGGCATCCTTCTTCTTATTATTTCCCTCGTCCCGCCAGCGTTCGCTACCCTGCTCAAGATCGTCGGCTTCAAAGGCGACCGAGACCGCGGGACCAAAATGCTTTGGCAGGCGACTAAATTTCACAACATTCACGGCGCAATGGGTGGTCTAGTGCTATTCGGATACTACAACGGCCTCAACGCTCTCTGCGATATCATACCCAGCTCGGGCGAGGGCTCTTACCCCACCACACGATTGAAAGCCCTTCTCGTCGAGATGCGGAAGCGCCACCCCAAGAGCCACCTTTGGCTGCTTGAGGAAGCGCGCATGCTTGGTTCGGAGAAGGAGCTAGAGAAGGCCGTTGAGTTCATCGCTAATACCGGTGAATCGTCACTCAAGCAACTTGAGGCGCTCAGCTGGTTCGAACGAAGCTTGAATACCATGTATATGCACGACTACGAAGGCACCAGCTTTGCGTTCCTGAAGTGCATCACTCTGAACAACTGGAGTCACGGCTTATACTACTTTATCTGTGGCGCTTCCCACGTCGAACTCTACCGCCGCACCAAACTCGCCAATCCCAAGCTCGCAAGCTCATACGCAGAAAAAGCCGTAGACTTGTTCAACAAAGTGGCGCCGAACACAGGAAAAAAGAAGTTCATGGGCCGCCAACTCCCCTTTGATGTCTTTGTAAACCGCAAAATCGCAAAGTGGGAAGGGCGAGCAAAAGAATGGAACTGCGACTTCATCGACGCAATAGGCGTCTCCCCCATCGAAGAAATGAACTACTTCTGGAACGGCTACAAACGCATGCGAAACGACCACCTCGATGTCTCCCTCCAGAACCTCGCGTGGAGCGAAGGGCCAGAGAATCCGCACTGGGAGAAGGAAGGACTGGACGAGCACAGTATACTAGCCATTCTTCGTGCTGCTACTTTGCGTAACAGAGGCGATACCGTGCAAGCGAAAGAGATATTGCAGACGCAGATCATTAATCAGGACAAGGCGCTTTTTAAAGGGCCGAATAAGGATGCGTGGACGGCGCCTTGCGCACGGTATGAGATGGCGGCGAATTTGTGGAGGGAGGCGGATGGGGAGGGGAGACCCGGGGAGCATTTGGATCTGTTGGAGCAGTGTAAGGGGTGGTTGGTTGAGGTTGCTGGATGGGAAAGTTATGATTTGGATGCTCGGTATGTGTCCCTCTGACCGTGGACGAGGTGCTACGATGGGATTGTGCTAACCTGAATAGAATTGGAATGAGGGTTACTGCGGGCAAGGGGACGTTGAGGAGGTTTGGGGTTGACTGTTAGCGGGCTTGTAGATGGAAGAGCGTCGTAAAAGCAAGACATCGGACAGGGCTCGTATGAGACCAACGCATTGACACTCCTGTGGATGAGCTTTGTAAGTTGCGACTTTGGACCCTAGCTTTAGACCTGGGTGGGATTAGAATGTTCGCGTTCGTACACAATCAACACATTAGTGCAAGATGATATATCACAACTGTTGAGTATCGTGCTAGTGTAAACTTTGGTCAGAAACCGTATAGTTTTTTCAGAAGTGTATAACAAAGATGACAGGCGGGACGGCTAAAGCGTCCATGAACTTTTCCACACCCAAAGTGTGTCGATATCTCGCAGATACCGTGTGATTAGCAACAGTCCCCTATCTTGACCCATGCTATATCGTGTAGACCTTGACAGCCCCGCCTACACGCGGAACCATACAGCTAGCACAGGAGGAACACTGCTGCTACACTCCCCGTCATCTTCCTCACCTTCATCGTCGGACCCGCTCTCCTCATCCACCAAGCTGAGCAGTCGAGCCCTTAAGCCACGCCTAGTAGAGCCCCTCTTCGTCGAGCGACGCGCCCCCGCATGCCCCAGAGGGCGGCGCTGAGGCGGGGGCGTATTCCACTTGAAGAAAACCTTTTCAAGCCTCGTCCTCTAAGAAGAAGTAATTCCCGTGCAGCTTCTGGTCGTGGTCGAGCTGCGAGTTGTACTTGTTGATGCGCGGACGGAACGAGTTCGGGTCGCGGCGGAACGTCACGTCGAGGTTCTTGAGGAACTTGTTGCAACCCGTGAGGAGGGACTCCGGGGTGTTGGCGCGTGATTTAATGGCGGGCTGACCGTCGAAGACGATGACGCGGTCGGCGAGGTAGGTGGCCATGATGAAATCGTGCTCCACGACGAAAGCAGTCTTCTTGGCGTGCATGATGAAGCGCTTGATGACGCGCGCCGCGACGATACGCTGCTCGGAGTCGAGGTACGCGCTAGGCTCGTCGATGAGGTAGATGTCGGCGGGAATGCCGAGCGCGAGGACAATGGCGACACGTTGCAACTCACCACCAGAGAGGTTCTGCACTTCCTGGTCGATGAAGTCGTCCATCTTGAGAGGCTTATAGACGTCCGTTTGGAACTGCGGACTCAGGAAAGCCGCCTTGATCTTCTTGAAGAAGAGCTGGCGAACGGTACCAGTGAACTTAGGCGTAATTTTCTGTGGCTTCATGCTGATGTTCATGGGAGGGACCTTCTTTCCGTTGTCGGGTTGAAGAGCACCAGCGAGCATCTTACAGAAGGTGGTCTTGCCGGTACCGTTCTCGCCCATCATGACCAGAATCTCAGAATCGGTGAACTGGCCCGATTCAACCGTCAGGTGGAAGTCGCCCAAAGTCTTCTCCATCTTGGGCCAGCTGTAACCACGGTTCTTTTCGATCATGAACTCTTCTCCGGCTTCACCAATGCGGAATTGAAGCGACTCTTCGCGGAAGCGGAGGTTCTCAGTAGGGATATTGCCATCAAGGAAGATGTTGATGCCTTCTCGAACAGATGCGGGTAGCGTGACAACACCATAAACAGCAGGTTTGCCGTAGAGGACACAGATGAAGTCAGACAGGTAGTCCAACACGGATAAATCGTGCTCGACGACGATGACATAATCGTCAGGGCGAAGCAGGCTGCGGATCATGCGACCAGCAGCTAGACGCTGTTTGACATCAAGGAAGGAACTAGCGCAAGTCAGCGAATTGCAGCAACGGTCGGTTGGGCAAGGCTCACGATGGCTCGTCAAACATGTACTTGTAGTGGTCAGCAAACTGGCACAATGAGGAACGAGCAATAGTAACTCACCACATCCGCTTTCTGGACGCAGACAGTGCCGATGGCAAAGCGCTGTAGCTCTCCTCCTGACAGCAGAGTCACATCACGATCGAAAACATGTTTCAACTCTAGTTCAGCGTCAGCGCATGTGCAGCACCCTTCAGTATCGAGGCATACCAAGCACTTCAATAATCTCGTCAAAGTTCTCCATCTGGGCACGGCCCTTGATGAGGTGGCCAACAGATTTGTCGGGGCCCTTGATGGCCTTGGGAATCTGGTCCACATACTGCGGCTTGACGACGGCCTTGAGGTCGTCCTCCAGCACCTTGGTGAAGTAGTCTGTCTGACGTCACTATATGTCCCCAAGCCTCACATTCAGGATCTTACTCTGCAGCTCGGAACCACGGAAGTACTTCAGAATCTCCTCCCAATCCGGCGGGTTGTCGTAGCGGCCAAGATTGGGCTTGAGCTTGCCGCTCAGGATCTTCAGCGCCGTGCTCTTGCCGATTCCGTTTGTTCCAACCAGTCCCAACACCTGTCCCGGACGGGGCATGGGCAGTCTATGCAGCTTGAAGCTGTTCGCCGAGTATCGGTGCGTGACCTGGGTCTCGAGGTTCGTGGGCAAGTTGATGATGTTGATTGCGTCGAACGGGCACTTCTTGGGGCAGATACCGCAGCCTATGCACAGGCGCTCGGAGATGAAGGCGATTTTGGACTCATTCGTCACTTCGATGCACAGCTTGCCCGTGCGGACGACGGGACAAGACTTTTTGCATTCTTGCCTGCATTTCTGAGAGATGTCAGTAGAGCACCGGTGGACTTTGGGTTGGGTGGGACCTACCTTTGGCTTACACTGTCACCGCGCACACCCATATTAGCACCGAATTTTCGCGAATTGAGGGGCAGCGAGGGAGAAAGGGCTCACTTTGTCGCTGGACACAATGGCAATCCTGCGCAAGTCAGCAAAAGCAAATACACACAGGGGCAGACGAACACACCGAGTCAGTTTGTCGGACATGGCGGGCAAGTTTGTTGCGGGTTGACTTGTCTTGGACCGTGGAGAAACAATGCGAAGGGTGGGGTTTCGCGAAAGAGCGGGCAGACAGACGAGACCAACTGGACGTCTTGGGAAAGCAGCAGCAAGCTCGCTTCAGACGTGCAGGTTTGATAACGTAGGCCGCCCGTCGAACAAAGCAAGACTGTAGCCGGTGAATGTCTACGCAAACGATAGCTGGCGCCGTCGGGGTGCGGTGGCTGTTCGTCGCGCGCGGGCAGTGAATAATCGCCCTCTCGCGCCTTCTGATTGGCGTGCGCAGTGGGCGTTGCGAGGCATGGGTGTGGTCTGTGAGCACGTGACATCGGCTCTCAGCACTTGGCACTCGCGATCTCTCCTTCAGTCTGCAAATCCCACACCCACCTCCCCGCCGCCAGCCCACAGGCACCGCTCCACATACTCAAACTCCCCGCGCCGAGGGTATTACCGACATGGATGGTAAGTAATTTGCGTCTGCTTCTTTGTTTTACCCGTCTGCCCAAGACAAACCGCCCGCGAGCGCGCTCCTCCGGCCGCGCCCAAGTCTCCATTCCCATCACCTATCGACCTCGACCGCGTCGCCCAAAGCTCCTACGGGCCTGATATCGCCGTTATCCACTGCTATCCTTCGTCTTCGTCTGCCTTTCCCTCGATTCGGCCAGCCCACTGCCCATTGGCACAAGGCACCCATCCGACCGTCGTCCATCTCCGTCCATCGAGCATCGACACGTTCCATCGGAGCACGATTGTTCACTACCTGCTTGTCGCTTGCCCTCGCTTCTTGTTTAATCTGGGTCGCGCTGCGCTGTGCTTTCTTACGCACTTTCCCGCGGTTGCCTCAGCTGTGCGCTTCCCGAGATATCTTACTGACCATTCAACAGCCACGTCCATCGTAGTGCCCTCGACCACCCCCGGCCATATGGCCTCGGTTTCATATACCAACGGTCACTCTTCGCCGGACTCTGTTGACGTTGCCGTACCGACCGCCCCTTCACCGCGCAGCGAGAGCGACCTCTCTGACACGAAAGAACCTATCGCCAACGGCGCATCGTCCGACGAGGACGCTCCTGGTGAAGAGTACGATGGAGATGTTCCGATGGCAGATGATACCGACTCTTCTGAAGACGTAGATGCTGAGGGCGAGCCGGATGGCGACTATGACTCCGAGACTCCGCCGCCGGAGCAGGCACCCCGTAGCCGTGCCCGCAGCTCGACGTCGCAAGAGTCACAGCACGGCGCAAAGCGCAAAGCGAGCAACGACGATGACTTTTCCCGCCATCCAGAGCTGTATGGTCTGCGCCGCAGCGTACGTGGCCTCCATCTCCTTCGCGACTTCTAGCTAACCATGCCGCAGGAACGTCCCAGGCCAACCCGCCGCATTGTAAAGTACCCTGTATCGGATGAAAGGGTATATGTTGACATGATATAGGTCGATAGTAGCGACGAAGATGAAGACTCTGCGTCTGACGTACCGCGCAAGCGCCGGCGAACCACCTCGCGGAAAAGTACTACCCCATCACTTCCATCACTAAAACCACTTGTACTAACTCCTCCAACCAGCGTCGAACCAGCCAACACCTGTTTATCGGTCAGCCAGCTCCGCATCTGACTCAGATGGCTACGTGGGAGCTCGCCGAAACATCCCCACCAAGAAGGAGAAACAGCGCCGCCGGCTCGTTGCAGAGGGTCAAGAGCCTCCGTCCCACGCCGAAGTCCGATTCTCTGCTCGCCGCTCACGGCAGGTGACGAACTACAATGAGGATGAAGAGGAGGAAGATCCGTTTGCGGCGGACGAGGATGACCTGCCGCCCAACTACTGGGCAACTGCGGTCGAGGACACCGGCCCTGCCATTGACAAAATCCTTGACCATCGGCCCAAGTCTGATATCGGTATGTATGTCGCTGTTGCGCTATTTACCCAGGCTAATCTCGTGCAGAGCTCGACCCATGGTATGCAGAGAAGAAGGATTTTGAGTACCAGGTTCGTCCTCTCTATTACCTCCTCACGACCTCTCGCTAACTGATCTCAAAGGTCAAGTGGCAGGACAAGGCCCACTACCATTCCACGTGGGAGCAGTACGACACCATCGCCTCCTGCAAAGGCTTTCGCAAAGTCGACAACTACTTCAAGAACGCGATCTTTATAGACATGCGTCGCCTCGCGCGGAAGAAGGACGAGCCGGAGGAATTTGAGCAACACATGGTCGCACGTGAGCAGGAGCGAGAGGCTCTACTCAATTACCACATCGTGGAGCGGGTGATCAATTCCAGAGACGGCGAGGAAGGCACCGAGTACTTTGTAAAGTGTAAGTGCACCTCCGCCCTTCACCCCTGTCCATCTTACTAATAACACCTAGGGAAGGGCTTGACATACGATCTTTCCACCTGGGAGACCGACACCCTCGTTAGCGATATCGCGCAGAACGAGATCGACCGCTTTCTCGACCGCGCTACAAACCGCCCTGTTTCCGATCTGAAAGAATCCAATATGCAGACTCGCCGGAAATTCAAGCCTCTCGAAGAGCAGCCCGACTACATCAAGTACGGCCAGTTGAGGTCATTCCAGCTTCAAGGTCTCAACTTTCTTGCGCACAACTGGTGTAAGGGCCAGAACGTCATCCTCGCCGATGAGATGGGTCTGGGCAAAACTGTACAGACTGTCTCATTCATGAACTGGCTTCGTCATGACCGGCGACAGCAGGGTCCTTTTCTCTGCGTCGTGCCGCTATCCACAATGCCCGCTTGGGCCGACACCTTCAACAACTGGACCCCAGATGTGAACTATGTCATCTACACGGGCCGAGAGGATGCCCGAAAGATCATCCGCGAGTGCGAGCTTCTCGTGGATGGCAATGTGAGGAAGACAAAATTCAACGTGCTGATGACCACATACGAATACGTCCTTGCCGATGCAGGGTTCCTGTCGCAAATCAAGTGGCAGTTCCTCGCTGTCGACGAGGCGCATCGGTTGAAGAATCGCGATTCTCAGTTGTACGACAAGCTTGTGAATTTCTCTTCGCCTAGTCGTCTCCTCATCACCGGAACTCCGATCCAGAACACTCTTGGAGAGCTCTCCGCGCTCATGGACTTCTTGATGCCCGGCAACAAGATTGTGAAGGATGAAGACGTTGATCTGGCCTCTGAAGATGCGAGTCATAAGCTCGCCGAGCTCAGCGAAGCCATCCAGCCCTACATGATTCGGCGCACCAAGGAGAAAGTGGAGAACGATCTGCCACCCAAGTCTGAGAAGATTCTGCGCGTTGAGTTGTCAGAAACTCAGCTTGAGTACTACAAGCACATCTTGACCCGGAACTACGAGGCCCTCAACGAGGGTGGCACTGGCCAGAAGCAATCACTGCTCAATATTGTCATGGAGCTGAAGAAGGCCAGCAACCATGCTTTACTGTTTCCCAACGCCGAAGCCAAGTTTGTCAAAGCGGATGCTACCAAAGACGAAACCCTGAAGGCACTCATCACCACTAGCGGAAAGATGATGCTTCTCGATCGTCTGTTGACCAAATTGAAAGCAGATGGGCATCGCGTACTCATCTTCAGCCAAATGGTTCATATGTTGGATATCCTTACGGACTACATGCGCCTGAGGAACTATACTTACCAGCGGTTGGACGGTACTGTACCGGCGAGCGACCGTAAAATTGCTATCGACCATTTCAACGCCCCAGGCAGTGACGACTATTGCTTCCTCTTGTCCACCCGCGCTGGTGGTCTCGGTATCAATCTCATGACGGCTGACACGGTGGTTCTCTTCGACTCTGACTGGAACCCCCAGGCTGATTTGCAGGCCATGGCTCGAGCTCACCGCATTGGCCAGACGAAACCTGTTAGCGTCTATCGGCTCGTATCCAAAGACACCATTGAGGAGGAAATTCTTGAACGCGCCCGCAACAAGCGTATGCTCGAATTCATCACGATTCAACGCGGCGTGACGGACCGTCAACAGAAGGAGATCAACGACAAGCTCAATCGCGCAGCAACTGAACCCAACTCTGCTGACGATATCAACAACATTCTGAAGCGCCGTGGACAAAAGATGTTCGAGCAGTCAGGCAACCAGAAGAAGCTTGAAGATCTTGATATTGACGCCGTCCTCGAGAATGCCGAAGAGCACAAGACAGAGCAGGCCGCTGGTCTGACCTCCGATGGTGGCGCCGAGTTCCTCAAGAACTTCGAATATACCGACGTCAAGATTGACTTGGAGTGGGACGATATCATCCCCAAGGAAGAACTGGAGGTCGTCAAGGCCGAAATCCAGCAAAGGAAGGATGATGAACAGACGGAGAAATTGCTTGCAGAGAGCGCGCCTAGGAAGCGTAAAGCGGCTGCGAACAGCGAACGCGAACAGCGGGCAGCCAAGAAGCGAGCTAGAGAGGCAACGAAACGCATCGATCATGACTCTGACTCCGATGAAGACGACGACGAAGCCGACGCCGACGCACCCAAGAGCGATCCGAAACGTGCTCTCAATACCAAAGAGACTCGCAACCTCATCAAGGCTTACGAGCGCTTTGGATCACTCGATGAGCGCGGTCCTGAAATGCTTCGGTTGGCGAGGCTAGCTGGGCGCGACATGAGCGTTATCAAGGCCACGCTAGACGAAATAGTTGCTACGAGCGATGAGCACATGAAGAAGGAGCTCGCAAGGCTGGACAAGTTGCAGGCCGAGGCGAATCGACAGATCACAAAGAAAGACAAGAAAGCTGTCTTGTTCGACTTTCGCAACGTCAAGAAGATCAACGCCGAGACCATCATGGATCGACCACGCGAGATGCGTGTGCTTCAACAGGCTGTGAATGCTGTGGCAGACTTCAAGCAGTTCCGGGTTCCGGATGCCCTCAAGCCGGCCACTTATTCTTGCCCTTGGGGTGCGAAAGAAGATGGCATGCTCATGGTTGGCATTCACCGTCATGGGTACGGTGCATGGCCCAACATTCGAGACGATGCCGATCTTGGCCTGCAGGATAAATTCTACCTTGAGGAGCACCGAGTCGACAAGAAAGAAGAGCGTAACAAGGGTGATGAAAAGAACGCCAAATCCCCTGGTGCAGTCCATCTCGTGCGACGCGCCAACTACCTCCTCACTGTGTTGAAGGACAAGATTGCAGCCGACCCGGAAGCGAAGCGTCGCATGGAAAACCATCATCGTAACAACAAGAAGCATCAGCTCAAGACTGCGCACCGAGTGTCTGAGAAAACTTCTAGTGCCGCTGCTAGTCCAGGCCCCGCTGGACAAGCTCGGAAGGTCGCAACACGAGAGTCCGAGAAGTCTAGTCATCGGCCTCATAGCAATGGCGATAACCGTCACTCGGAGCGTCCTGAAAGCCGCCACCACGACAAGGGCACTCCAGATCATAGACATCGACAAAGTGACCAGTATCGACCTTCTGAGAGCCGCCGTAAGGAGCATCGTGCCGACCGAGACAGCGTTGACCGTCGTCCCCCGCCTTCGGACCGCAAGGCCAGCGGCGATGTGGAGAAGTCACGGCTCAAGGAGGAGCGACCCCGGCCTAAGGAAGAGCGCCCTCGACCTCAAGAGGAGCGTCACAACTCTCACAGTCAGGCTCGCGGTCCGAGCGCCGAACGCGCCGACTCCACACCCAAGAAAGCGGAGAAGAAACCAGACGAGTTCCTGGAGCGCAAGCTGAGCAACATGCAGCCCAACCTCAAGCGCCTGAAGAAGTGTCTGCCCAAGAACTATCCCAGGGACACGATGGTAAAGGTGCTCCGTTGCGAGCTCCTCGCCATCGGCAACTTCATCAGCCACATAGCACGCGAGAACTCGCAAACCCCCGATCTGGAGAGCCGCCTATGGTAAGTTGAAACGAGTCGTCGTTCCGCGCGCATATTGACTAACGTTGATAGGGACTACACGGTTTCTCACTATTGGCCGAAGCCGAATACCTCGGTGGATATGGTCAAGACGATGTACAGCAAGACGTTGACCGCCGAACGTGCCCAATCAAACGGGCAAGCAAACGGTGCCTAGGGTGATCGACGAGCTTGTCGCGACGCCCGCACGCTTGCTCACAACATGCATTTCTTTATCTTCACCCCATACCAGCATCTAGGGCGTACTTCGATTTTCCCGGCGGTCAGATATTCCGCAGCATAGCGTAGGTGTTTATGGTTGGACGTCACGGCGCGGGACGGTTTTGCTTTTTCCACCTGTTTCTGCATACACCAGCCCATGCCTATCGGGAGGGTAGGATTTAAGGGGTCTGTTTTTATGGCGCACACGGGGCATACCAAAACCATGGGTGGGTTTGTTGAGAGAGCATTTACGGCGGAGGGCTGCATCATCGCATTGTTTGTGCGCCATCGGCATCGTCGTCGGAAGGCATGGCACATATTGTACAGACCAATTCGTTGGTTGATTGACATTTCTACGGTAGCTTTAGCCTAGCTGGCAGTGTTGCTAGATGATATCAAGCTCCAGAGACATGACTACGGTTCGCGCATTGCTCGTGGGGTGGTGGTCCATGTTTTCCATGGCTTGTCAAGAAGATGCATCTCGGCTTGTCACCCGTCAGCGTCAGGTCGTGTGAGCACATCTTGTGCAGCTTACTCTGCGCCGTCGGTCACACGAGACGCTTCCTAATACATCGTTGGCAAACCACGGGCGAGACACGAGCGCTACTGTGGGAGGTTTGCGTTTGGACCTTGGCACCGGAAGCGGCTTTGGGCACACGAATCCACGCCACTCCAAGCTATATCAGAGAGATGCTTCCGAGAGCAAAGAGACGCGGTCCATATCTCCACAGGCTTAGACGGGTGTCCCACTGTGGAGAGACGCGACGGGTAGCGAGGATTCAGCGCGGGACGATGCAGCCACGGGTGCAGTTGCAGATGCGGATGACGCAATGAGCGGCCCAATCAGACAGGGGGTAGCTGGGGCGTGCTGGCTCTCTGGCAACAGAAGCGATTCTTTCTGACCCGGACGGCGCCCTTTAGGTACTCTTCGCCTTTTTGCATACAAAGGCTCCAAACCCCCGCTTATGCTGCTGCGACAATCACACATTTGCTCGCTATGTTGCGGCCGCGAGACGCCTTGGTTTGGGGCTTGCTCGCGTGCGTCTCCTGCACGTCGGGTGTGCATCTAGGCACCGGCGCAGGCGCAGAAGCAGGCGCAGGTACGATCGGGCAATCCAAAGGCCGACAACTCCAGGGCCGCTTTCTGCACATTACGGGTGTGTAACGCGTCATGCGCATCTCCATCCTCAGACCAGCTGTGGCTAATAGCGCGTTGCAGACTTCCACCCCGATCCCCATTACAAGACGTACTCGAGCACCGAACAGAATGCAGCCTGCCACCGAAAGCGCGGCCCTGCTGGCTACTATGGCGCCGAAACCTCCGCATGCGACTCGCCCAAATCCCTCGTCAACGCGACCATGCAGTGGATCAAAGACAATCTGGCCGATCAGGTCGACTTTGTCATTTGGACAGGCGACTCGGCACGCCACGACAACGACGAAAAGCTACCCCGGACGCAGAAGGAGATTATCAAGTTGAACAAGTTCATGGTGGACGGTCTTACGGACGTGTTTGGAAACGGCGACAACGATGACGATCCAACGAACGACTTCAAGATTCCGATCATACCGACTTTTGGCAATAATGATATAATGCCCCACAACATCCTGCTGGCCGGGCCGAATAAGTGGACGGTGAAGTTTTTGGATATTTGGAGGGGGTTTATACCTGAGGCGCAGAGGCATCAGTTTCAGCAGGGTGGGTGGTTCTTTGTGGAGGTTATCCCGAACAAGCTTGCGGTTGTGAGCTTGAATACGATGTGAGTCTGAAGATGGCAAAAAGCACGCCTTGTTGAGGTGAGATGCTAACAAGTACAGGTACTTCTTCAGCTCCAACTCGGGCGTCGACGGATGCGCGAACAAACACGAGCCCGGCTACGAGCACTTCGAGTGGCTGCGCATACAGCTCCAGCAATTTCGAGACCGCGGGATGCACGCCATCTTGATAGGCCACGTCCCGCCTGCAAGGGTCAACAGCAAAGAGAGTTGGGACGAGACGTGCTGGCAGAAATACGCACTTTGGGAGCGGCAATATCGAGACGTGATCTTGGGGTCATTTTATGGACACATGAACATCGACCACTTCATGCTGCACGACTTCAAGCAGATCAAGAAGAGTGCAAAGAAGGGCGCGATGGCCGCCAAGAACGTGGAGAGCAAGTCTGGCGAGGCGGGCCTACTAGAGGATGGTGAGGTTACGGTAGCTTCGGCTTCGGACTACCTGCTTGATCTACGGCGGGCGTTTTCTAAATTGCCGTCACCTCCATCACAGAATAAGGCGCACTCGCTGGCCGACTATATTGATGCTGATGAAGAAGAAGACTCCCTGTGGCAAAAGTTCCGCTCCGTCTTTGCAAAGTCAAAGAAGGGCGGCAAAAACAAGAAGCCCAAATCCGACAAGCAGAAATACCTCGACAAGATCGGTGGCAAATACGCAGAGCGCTACAGCGTAAACCTTGTCTCGCCTTCCGTTGTACCGAACTACTTTCCTACAATCCGCGTCTTCGAATACAACATCACCGGGCTGGAGAATCTTGCTGTGGCGCCTGTTCGCAATCCTTATAAGCGGCTCAGCTCGGCGCCCGGACAACAGCCACTGGCTGATAGCGAGATGATGAACGATGAGGCATACCTGCGAAAAGTTGAGACGGCAATCAAACGGAAGCACGAAAAGAAGGGAAAAGACGCCCTCAAGAAAAAGAAACGAAAGTACAAGTTCAAAGTACCCAAAGGGCCCCCAAAAGGCTCACAGCCTGGTCCTGCATACCGTCCACAACCTCTCACACTCACCGGATACGTACAGTACTTCGCCAATCTAACACGCATCAACAACGACTTCGTCACCGACTCGGTTTCGGACAACGCAACGCATTCGGTCTTCGGTCTCGATGTTGGCTTTGACGGAAATGTCGAGGCAAGCAAGTGGAAGGAAGGCAAACATCATGGACATCAGGGCAAGAAACCACGGCCGGAACCGCATCCGAATGAATTCAGATTTGAGGTCGAGTATGCCACGAGCACGGATAAGAAGTACAAATTAAAGGATCTTACGGTGAGGAGTTTTGTTGATCTGGCGAGGAGGATTGGACGGGGTTCGCCAAAGTCGAAGGAGTTGGGAGAGGATGTTTTCGAGGACGAGGACGAGGACGTTGATGATGATTCCGATTCCTCGGATGACGAGTATGACAACGGCGACATAGCAGACGACAACGTCGACGAAGACGACGAAGACGAAAGCGAAGACGAGACGGACGTTGAAACATTGGGGAAGAAGCACAAGCACAAAAAGAAGAAGCACATCAAGAACAGCACGTGGTTCACCTTTGTCCAGCGTGCTTTTGTGGGGACTATGGATCCGCATGAGATTGAAGGGGTCTTTGGCGCTCAGGTGGAAGACGCGGAGATAAAGGGGGAGGGAGAGGTTTTGGAATTATGATGGAGAGTATTACCGCGACGATGATTCGATGATGGTTATACCCCGGGATTTGCTGTTCGAACTTGCATGGACACTTTGAAGCGTTTTGATTGTGGTACAAGCTTTGCATCTATAGAATGCATATTTGCATGGTTGGATTGGAGGGTAGGAGTTTACATTAGATCGTTTAGCATTCTGCTTCCTCATTTTAGAGAATAGGTACTGCATCATCTGGGGCCATCAAACGTGCCGTCCCTTCTGCTGCGCCTCCCAAATCTCTTCAAACACCTTGACGCCCTTTCGTCCCAAAGCTGTCCCTACACCAACGGCAGCGGCGCCTACCGCACGCATCCGTTGATACCCAGCTACATCCTCCACGCCCCCAACGCCAATGATCTGAATACCGTCAAGCTCCTTGTGCTGGAACAGCATTCCCTTGATCGTGTACACATTACCCAGCGCAAGCGGATGGAGCGGTGTACCCGCTAGCCCCCCGATTCCAGTCCCGGTCGCAGAGTTCAGCGTGTGGTGGAAGACTTCGCGGGGCTTGGAACCAATTGGAGACGTGGGAGGTGAAGTCGTTGACTCGATGGTTGGGGCAAGAAGAAGGGAAGAGCCGAGGGTGTTTGTAGCTGTTATGAAGGACACGGGACAGGGGAAGTGTGCTGGTTCTGCGTTTGCGGAAGCGAGGAGTGCATTGACGAGTTGCAGATATTGGTCGTGGTAAGTGTACGGCGGCGTCTTGACGCCGATGGGCACGTGAACCGCACCGGTGTGCGGATGCTCCGAGTGCGTGCCTAGTTGGTGCACTACTTCTTGCTTTAGCGCAGTGAGGTAGGAGAGCAGCGCCTCGGTGTTGTAAGCCGGTGGTGGTTTGTCGGGGATGTTTGGACAGGAGAGGTTGACTTCCATGGCGAGGACCATGCGGACGGTGTGCTGGTGGGCGCAGATGAGCTTGTAGCAATGTACGACGTCGTCCACAGTGCCGGTGACGGAGACGATGAATGGTTTCAAGGTTGCGTTTTCTGGGAGGGAATCTGATATGGTTTTGATGAAGCCTAGGTACTCTACTAGTGGGATTGGACTGTATCCCAGCGTGTTCAAACTACCCGTTTCTTCGGGAGTGTCCGAACGGTCTGGATTTGCGGGCAAAGCTTCGTGGGATGTGGGGTTGTAGAAGGTGAATTGGTGGGTTTCATCGGAGTGAGGGAACCCCGTGAGGAGGGAGGTGCGTGTTGTTACTGCGCCGGTGTGGGGTGATGCGTAGAGCTCGCGGAGCTGTTCCAGAGTGGAGCACCACGGGTTGGCTGAGTTGAGCAGGGGTGGGTGGATGTGAAGTTGTTTCAGTTCCATGGTGATATTTCGTGTTGTTGGCGCCGTGATTAATGTGCTGTGGTCAAGAAGGCTCCCAAGGGTGGGGAGTACATGTGGTCCGGCGGGGCTCGGGATGCCCTTATCGATGTTGGTCGGCCGCCAATCAGTCGTCACCCAAAGATTACCCATCTACGATTAACCGACTGACCACTACTCCATTATAAACCGCCATCATTCTCCACCCCGATACTTATATCTCGAGATCTGGGTATAAAGTCGCAGTGTGTAAAGCTCACTTACAATGGCATCGCCACGTAATGTCTTACGTTAGAGTCTGCGCTCTCTTCATTTTACGACGCAGTTGAACCCGCAAGTTAGACATCCACATTTTCTCGTACCACATTGACGGCTGCGGCTTCATCAGAGTGCAATGCATGCAGCTTTCATAGTATACATGTGGAAGCTTTGACGCGATTGACGACCAAAACTCTTCGCACTGATCGAAATCTTGCAGATTACTGTTCCACATTCAGTTTAACTTTCTTCACGTGAAAGTTTAAAGGTGTCTTCATCCACTCGTAGTCTTGAACATACGACCCTTCTGCGCTCCCCTCCACAAGGATCTCTTCTTTCCCAACTGGCGCCCACCACATCCTCTTCAACGCCTCCTCATTCAAGCCAACCACATACTCATGCCCTGGCTCTAGTCCGTCTACGCCTATAGGAAGCACACTTCTTCTGATCTTCTTTTCGTTCCCATCGTCGTCGAGTTCCCATCCTCGTTCTACAACCGCCTTCGGCTGGGGCTTCACGTTACCGCCTCCTCTCCCAAATCCCGTGGAGAGCGTTACCGGAGTGTTTGGTTGCAAGGTGATGAAGTATATCTCGTCCGGTGTTCCTTTGGTACGTTTGAGAGGGGCGCGATTGACCATTAATGTTGCTGTTCTTATCTCTTGACCGGAGGCAGCGTCGGTGATGGTTATGCCGTTTGTTGTGAGAGCGCCTGGGAGGTTGAAAGGCGATCTCCATGTGAAGAGGGTGATTGGAGTTTCGGCGTGTGAAGTGAGCGTTAATGTAAGGGTTGGTGGACTGGACTGGGAGAAGGAATGGGTCGGAGGATCGAGAGAGAGTGCGATATCAATCTGGGGTATTCCGGATAGCATGGTGGGCTAGGAAGTTTTGAGCTTGTTGAGTGTTTGTGAGGCTCGGTTTCGATCGAGTGCGGAACAACATGGGGAAAGTGCTTGACACCCATACCATGTGACGTCATCAAACACAGCTTTGATGTCCAGCAGGCAACCGCTCGACGTCTCCAGTATTTCGGTCGAGGGATTTCGAAGACGGACTCTGATGCAGTCGAAGGGTTGGAGTAGCATCAGCAGGTACATTGACCTTCCTCTTACGTACAACGGGCATGTGTTTCGCGTGTGCTCAATGTGGCTTTGACAGCATTAGATCTCCCGAAGATGGACCTTTTCGTGGACTGCCGTACCAATCATTGATGCAGTTTTATACGAGTAGGCAATTTTGCTTCAAAATGTCTTGGATCCATGGGGGGCCGCTTACCGAGACTACGTCACCACAAACACCGCGTTCAAGAACCGCCCCCCATGTCTTCTACAAACGCTCGATCGGACTTCCAGAATCCGATCTCTGAAACTGAGTCGAACCAACTGTTCCCAGAGGATGAAGCAACTGGTTCCAAGCCACTGCCGTAGAGCCGCATTACTGCTGGTCGTTTGGGCAGGGTTCGAGCCGCAGTACATGTCAGTGGGATGCTTGTTTCTGACCATAATGATTTTGCAGCAGATCACCGCGATGGGATTCGAGTACACAGGTGCAAGTAATTGGCTAAGACTTCAAAAGTCATGTTGCTTGAAGTGGGAACAATATGAAGGACCTTGTATGCACTAAGAGCAGCAGCAGCCTCCAAGGAGAACAGTTTGAGCGGCTATGCGCAGAACACATTACTCCGACGGGAAACAGTTGTCCGATCGGTAATAATCATTCCAACGTGTCTCTGAGGGCATACGAAACAATCTCCGCCAGACTATTCCTGGCCTTGGGAATACTCTGTAATCTTCTCATAGCTTTCAAGGATATTATATATATACTTGATCCCGTCTAGGGTTGAAAGTCGCCAACGAAGTATCTCATTCATTCAACTTACGAATCTACTTAATTAAGATGCGTTTTTCTAAAGTCTCTATATTCATCCTTTCAACCTCCCTCGGCGCCATCACTGCATTGCCGGCACCCAACACCGCTCCCACAAGCCGCATAACAACTTCCCCAGCACGCCGCAATGTCCCCACTGTCTCACACACCAAGCTCTCCAAACGCGAGGAGCCCAAAACTGCCGACGACCTACCCCCCGATGTAGAACCGAAGCCTAATAACCTCAACAAGGTAGAGACGGCCTTCTTGGACGCGATCGAGCTCGCCGATTACGTCGGGTTGTTCATCGATACCGATACGACCATATATCCGCACTACTTTGACGAAGTGGACCGGGCCGAGATTACGCGCATCTTCGCTTCCATCAGCAACGGTAATGCAGGAAACGACTATCTTAGTAAGATCACCGTGCAGGCAACCGATACTGAGGAACTTTGCGGTGAGCGCACGCTCGCGTACTCGGGTGACTACAACACCGATGATCCCTTCATTGTGCTATGTCCGAATGCGTTCAAGAAGAAGGCTGTCGCGCACCTTGAAGGAAAAGAGCCCACCGACCCGGATGCTGCCAAGTTCATTGCCAGTTGCAAAGAAGATGGAGGGGATATCGACAAAAACGTCAGCTATGTACGTGGGCTTCCTCGGCACAGCCTATCTCTAAGCTAATCAGCTACACAGCTCATGAACACACTCGGCATGACACTACTACACGAGTAAGAAACCCCGACTTGTAACACAACCCAAATTTTCGCTTACCAAACACTCCTAGGTACATGCACATGGACAAAATGATCCAGGCATCATTTGGCTCTATCATCGACGATCCGAACAAAAACCCCGGATATGGTCCTGTCAATGTTTATGATAGGTTGGCCAAAGACCAGGCTCGCATCAATGCGGATAGCTACGCGTACTATGCTAGCCATGTTCTGTGGAGCACGATCTGCGGTCATGACTTTGCAGCGCCACGACCGGGTATCGATGACAATGACCCTGATTGTGGCGGGACTTGCGCCACCTAAGTCGTATAGAGGCGAGGAAGACAAGACGTCCCAAGGAAGTTTTCGAGAGTTATGTGGGGCGAGGTCCGGGGAGCTTTGCGATCGGTATTTGCATATAGAATTGGTAAATAGAAGTTGGGTTTCACTCATTCAGGCATCAGCGGTTTACATTAATTTGCGAAGACATACGAATCTGAGGGAAATGTATCAATTGACTGTGAAAAACCTGTGAAGGCTATGAGAGAAAGTGGATGGCTTCTAATCAGATGTCCCTACATGCACGGACCATGGTGGGGGTAAATGGGCCACATGAGAACGCGAGCATTTCGAGACGGAAGTCGCGTCGCTTCTTCTTCCAATCTCCTCGCCACCCAGTCTAGCCGAGGCTCCAAGCACGGGACAGAACCATCAGCAATTCCTTGACCAGAACCTTGATAGTTCGCAACTCAAGGGAAGTCTCTGGGTAGCCCGCGCTCAAGATGACGCCCTGAAAGACCGTGAGATTCGGCTACGTCGTCTATAGGAGGACCAGCATGTCGGAATCGAATCTGCCCAAGAAGAAGCGCCGTGGCGGACCACGAAGAAAGACAGGTAGGATATATTCATCCCGGTCAAGTTGACGTGCTGACTTGCTCCGAAGGCTGGTACGCACACCATTCCTATCTATATTCTCGCGTTCAGTCACTGATCCTTATCCTAGTCACACGTGCAAAACGCGACACAGCCGGTGCGACGAAAAGAAGCCCATATGTGGTAATTGCGCCCGTCTAAATCTCGAATGTAAATCTTCCGACTTCATCGCCGAGTCACCATGGACCGTGGCCACAACGGACGAAAATTCCCCATCGTACACCATCCCCACGAGCGCCGAAGCGCAGCATTCTCTATCAGATGCCCTCCTACCCAATGCCCCCCTTTCGACTTGGGATATATTCCGATCCCGAATTTCAGGCCTAGACCTTGTATCCGATGAATCACCCCCCAACGACGTCCTCGCCCACCTCGATCTAGTCTTCCCACGCGCAACACCAACTCCTCCTCCGAGGGAATCACCCGTTTCTCTTACCCCCGAGACTGCGTTCCTTTTGCAGACCTACCTCCGTACTGTCGCTACCTGGATGGACCTCATGGACCACAGTAAAACCTACGAGCTCTGCATCCCACGACTAACACTCACGTCCCCCCTCCTCTTCCACTGCGTATGCGCTTTCACGGCCAAATACCTCGCCCTCTCGGACCCGAGACGAAACGCATCATGGTCCTCCACCGCCTTCCACCATTACGGTGAATCTCTACGCCTCCTTATACACGCGCTTAACGCGCCGTCGTACGACCATGCTTTGACAGCCACTATTCTGCTTTCCAGCTACGAAATACTCGCCGGCATTGCCTCGGAGCGTCACAGACGCCATCTCCTCGGGCAAACCATGCTAGTGAAACATCATAATGTAACGGCGCAGTCTACAGGTATTGACCGCGCAAATTTCTGGTTGCATGTCCGACATGAGATTGGCTTTGCAATGGCGACGGGACGCCCGCTGTTGTTGGATCCTGGGGAGTGGAATGTTAACTGGAAGCAAGGTGAGACGAGGGAAGATGTGTTGGGAAATCATGTTTTATGGATATTGGCTCGCGTTATCAATCTAATATACGGAGAGGAAAGCTGCACATCCGTCGGAAAACAGAAGAGAAAGGCCTTCCTTCAAGAATTAGAGCAATGGCGCGCCGGCCTATCAGACACCTTCATCGGCATCCCTTACGGCCCCACCGACTCCTCAGGATTCCGGAAAATCTTCTTCACCGTCACAGCTGCTGGTAAGTCTGCAGTCTTCAAACCTTACACGTACCCTAAGTGTCTACACGCTAACATCCCCCAGCCGCTGGAGCCTTCTGGTATCACGTCACGCACATACTCCTCTACACGGAACCCACACTACAGTCCCCTTCCTATGCTCCCCTCATCCAGGAACAAGCTATTCATATCACCAACATCGCTATCTCAGAGTTTCCTGACTCGCTACGGGTGTTTGCAAGTCATGGGCTGTTTTATGCGGCGAAGCATATCAACGGGATTGCGAGGAAGGCGAGGATTTGGAGTATTATGGATGAGGTGGAGGGGCAATTGGGGTATCATACTGGAAGTATGGTGAAGAGGTTGCAGGAGCTTGTAGAGGGGAGCGGTTAGTAGGGGTGGAAAAGACGAGGAACTGGCTAAGCTGGCCTAGTTGAGTAAGAGAGGTGCAAAGATGAACAAAAATGGTATATGAGATACTACTAGAAATGAGTACGAAGCATGTACTATGGAAGCCTAGCTTACCACCCAATGGGTATCATCTATATCAGAGAAATCTGCGCCATGCTCACATCGAACGCCCACTACAATCCACCAAACGTCGTCCCACCCACCGAGAATCAATCCCTTCTACCTCTCAATTTGTGCTTCACGCCCTGCTCAAACTCCTCCCCTGCGCCCATGCTTACCCTCTGGGACGACGACCAGCTCCCCACACTCCTCTCACTCCGAATAGTCGGACTATGCATACTAGCCACACCCATAGCACTATTCTCCCTCGCTACCTCTCCACCCACTGGAGTCGGCAGTCTCCCTGCGCGCGGCTGACTCACACTCCTACTCCTCTTCAAATACTCAGCGTACATATTGTTTCCATTACTGTGCAGAACGCGCGTGCCATTCGTCGCCTGGCCCCGCAACGGCCAGCCTTCCTTTGTGTACTCGGTCTGGCGCTGCACTTGCACATGTCTTGCGTGTCCCTTCTGCGAGTTCAGAGCGCCGCTTATCTCTTCCTTGTCGACCATTACGATCATGATGACGCCGGGTTGGGAGTCGGAGCCATTCAGTGGTGTGCAGTGGATCCAGCGGGGGCGGCTGTCGCTGTGGGTTTCTGGGTCGATGGTGTTGATGGAGGAGTCATCGTGGACCGGTGCGTAGGTTTCATGACGCGGAGCGTGGGGGAGCCAGGCTACTTTTGCTGTGACACCGATGCCTTGTGAGAGCGCATCTAAGATACCATCGCGGACGTGTTGAGGACCGCCGATGCGGTCCATGAGCTTGGATTGGGACAGGCCTGGGATGCGGAGTGCGGCGGAGGTAAAGATGATACGTAGGGATGGATAGGGTCGGACGAGTAGGTACTGTTATTTGCATTAGAAGCAGTCTCGAAAAAGTCGCATGTTGAACGTACATTCTGGTAGACACCCGGAAGTCTTCCAGACGGCCCAAAGGCTGTAGGCGGCCAAATATCACCTGTAGGCTCATCCATACCCACGAAGCGCCGTTGCGCATTCGTGCTCGAACGCGTGGGCGTATGGCAAGTGCTAGCGCTCGAATCAACTGAGTTGCGACGCCCTTCTCTACGGGAGACGACCTCGAGCTCCTCGTCGTTCAACAAACCACTCAATTCGCGGAGTAATTTCAAGGACGGTTTATGGTGGATGGGATGACCTTCCAACTTGTGCGCATCCTGTTGCAAAAGCTCTTTGAACGATTCTAGGCCCCTTCCGCCTTCCAGAAGTACGCTTATGTCGATTTGAGCTCCGATGTAATAGCATGTTTCGCCGTGGTGGTCCATGAGAGGAGCCATCATTACCTGCTGCTGTCAATTCACCTTTCTTACGAGCGTGTCTGCGAGACGTACCAGGTTGAGGAATGGACTACCATCTCTTCGACTGCAATAGTGTCAGCTATGCGATCTACACCATGGAAGGCCTACAATCGTACTAGTTCAAGATGATCTCACTAATATCCTGGTTGTTCGCGATAGCAGTAGCAATACGTTTCACGGTCGCTCTCGAAGTTGCCGGGCCTTGGAGAAAGCGGCAGTTCTTTCCAATTACGTACTCACGCCCATACTGTGTGGTGTTGTAGAATTCTAACCCGTCTTTGTTAGCAGTTTCGCCGACCTCGAAGAGACTGTCAACGTACCATCGGATGCGAACACGATAGGACAGTCCTCCTGTTTTGGGTCTGACATGCAATACACTTCCGCTAAGCCGTGCACAAGGTCTCGTATCACAGGCATGCTCCCTCCAGTTATTTCTCTGACCAAAAACTCCGTCACGGTAGTCACCATCCGATATGTAATATACGCCGGCAATGCATCAGTGACCAATTCATCGAGCAGTCCTCGCGAGAAAACTTCGAATTTCCCATCTACCGTCGCAATATCACTTCCTTGTGGAGAGCTTCTCGAACGATTTCGCTTTTGTGGGGCCAACTGCTCAACCAGAGCATTTGCGTAACGAATGGCTGTGAGAGCCTTCTGCGACTCCAGGTACTTCACCAACGTTGGTACTGATTGTGGTCGGTATCGATTCAAGAATCCCCTGAAGCGTTGGAAGTAGGCTGGATCCTCCAATATGAGGTTGAGATGGTCTACCGAGAACAGTCGCCCGGCGAGAAATTCGGGGTTGTCATGGGACACTGAGGGGGGCGGTGGGCGCAAGTCGTATGCGCTCAAATCATCCGTTGAGAAACGCTTCCCAGCCTTACTCTTCTTCGACTCGGACCGTGAAGCCTTTTCGGAGTGCGCGTCAAGGCCGGACCCGAAGGCGGAATCAACCTTTGGGTAGCTGTCGAGATCGATTCCGGCCAAGTTGGAGAAAGCATCGTGATAAGGGAGTATTTTAGAAGGCGCAAAGTTCGAAAGTGTTGGGCTGCTGGGCTTATGCTTCGGCTTCATATTGACGTATCCAAAGTGCGTTTCTTCTAAGGAGTCCATATTCGCTGTAGGTCTGCGTGGTGTTGTAGCGAATGGTATTCCAGAAAGATCTCGCGGATCGGAGTGGCGTTCCTCCTCTCTAGGTCTTGGACGATTAATATTGTATACAATGGTTATCAACGCCTGCCAAACATAAAGACAAGCGCAAGAACTGAGAGAAAGAGAGAAAAAGATCTTCGTTAAGCTTGACGGAAATCATAGGGATCTGGATGACTGGCGACGCGAGCCGAGCTATGACGAAAGCTTCAAGTCGACAGCATGTACTGTAACGGCATCCTTTGATGAAAGCTTGCCTGTCGCCTATCATAATCCACGCGGCAGTAAGTGTCCGAACCGTTCCTTGCAGGCCCACCTGTCACTCGGAGGCCTGGAGCGGCTCGACTCGAGCATCATGCCATATGCAGGGAACATGGTCTTTCCAATGATCCATGCGGCGCATTAGCTGCAAACTTTACGCCGGACGCCGCGACGTAAGCTCGAAATGGCCACGAGGTCCGCGGATGACTTGACGGTCGCAAACAACAGGCCAAGGTTAACCGATCGATGCATCTGCACGCGAAATGAGAAGCCCAATTGAGCCGCATCTGGCATGGGATGGCCAACCAAGACGTGTTCTGGTATGTTAGTACTCTGGGGGAGCAGTCACCGCTCGGTCACGAAGAGAGATGGAGCAAGACGATGCCATCTGGGCGAATGTTGCACAGTTGTTGTTGTTGACTGTAGTCCAGAGATTCGCTTCAGAGTATGAGGATTCTACCGGTAGAACTGGTGCCATGCACGTTGCAGCGAACCGATCGACCCACATGTTTGTTGTCGCACGACGGCGGAAGCGTGGCGTCTCTTAATCTTGCAGTGACACTTCGACGCCATCAACATTGCAGCCGATGCGAGCTTTTCGAACGACTGGTCGGATCCCGAAGCCGACTGCGGGTTACACATAAGTCATGTCCAGATCTGAAACGGCAGGAACCCAGTACAACGTTCAATGTGGAGATCAAGCGGGTATGGGTAATGAGTTGAAAGCCCGCAGCGAACTTTGTCGGGCCTTCCGATCGATCCAGACGATGGATGAGCTTGGCCCAACATGTGAAACCGGTAGCCAGTAGCCGGTAGCCGGCAGATGGCAGATGAGATGCGAACGCGATTTCGATCCGATCCGATCCGATTGAAAAGATGAGATGAGATGAGATGAGATGAGATAAGATCTAATCTACTCGGAGCGGATCAACCATACGGCGAGACACCCGCGCCAAGACCACCTTCTCATTTCACCCCGCGATTGTTTGTATCGGCCTGCACTACCACCGCTCGGGCGGTCGCTTCATCAACGCACAATTCCGGGCAAACACACCGTCGCGCACGCGCACAGCCGCCGGGAAACGGCAGCGACAACATGGACGACTTCAATAGCGAAACAGACAGCGACTACACAAGCTACTGGCGGGACTGGGTACGTACTCTAGCTCCACTGCAGCTCAATCCCTCTAGCCGTGCCCTCGCTACGCGGTATAACTTTCCTCTGCTGTCATGTCCCAACCCTCCACAGTTCGGAGACGCTTAGGACAATTCAACATGTCGATGCCGCAGATGACCACGCCCCCCTACAACCAAGTTGCTACACCCTGCATCATGGCTCGCTGCGCGACTGCACTCAGGCTGACGTTTGGCACAGTTCATATCCTCGCGCGGCAATGAGTACTTCTGCGAAATCGACGAAGAGTACCTCACCGATCGCTTCAACCTCACGGGCCTGAACACCGAAGTCCAGTACTACCAATATGCGCTCGACCTCGTCACCGACGTCTTTGACTTCGATTGCGACGATGACATGCGGGAGCAGATAGAGAAGTCAGCGCGACACCTGTACGGCCTGGTGCACGCACGATACATTGTCACGACTAGGGGCCTGGCGAAAATGGTACGGCATCCGCAATCTTGCTCAGATGCACTGGCAATAGGCTAACGACCGTCTACAGCTCGAGAAGTTTAAGAAATCTGACTTCGGCAAGTGCCCTCGCGTAATGTGCGAGTCGCAACCTCTCCTGCCCATGGGTCAATCCGACGTCCCCAACACATCCCCCGTAAAGCTCTACTGCGCCCGCTGCGAAGACCTATACAACCCCAAATCTTCCCGCCATGCGGTCATCGACGGCGCCTACTTTGGCACCTCGTTCCACAACATCCTGTTCCAGGTATACCCTGCGATGTTGCCGCCGAAGAGCCAACGACGGTACCACCCGAAGATTTTCGGGTTCAGGGTCCATTCGGCGGCCGCGTTGGGACGCTGGCAGACGGACGAGAGAGAGAAGATGAAGGACAGGCTGAGGGCGGTGCGCATGGAGACGGGGTTCGAGGATGAGGATGAGGAATTGGAGGAGGATGAGGAGGATGAAGACATGGAGGAGGGGGATGGATTCGAGGGCGCTGCCGTTGCGCAGTAGGATGCTGTTCCCGCTGCGACTGCTCGATGGGCAGACTCGTTGGAAGCAGCGTGGAGTGCTGCTGTCTGGCTGGGATGACTCTTTAGCAGTAGCGAGGAGTGCATAGTAGGGCATGCACGCGTGCATGAAGCATGGTCAGGCGTTAGGGCAGGGTCTTGTCGGCATTTTTAATACCACAACGTGTTCTTGGTCAATCCCGTGTCACCTCACAAGGCAAGAAAGCCGCCATATAACCACGAAAAACTCATATTAGGCGCTCCAGGGATCGAAGGGGTATCTACAGCGTTGACCCTATCTGCTAATATTCAAAGGGGGCAAACAAACAAAGCGCAACGCACCGCAAGCGCATAAACAACGCACAACTACAACCAAGCCAAGGAAACGGTGTACCTCTCCCAACCTCATTCCATCTCTTACAATCCGGGTATACGAATGCCTCAAGCAGCCCTGAGGCGATTAAACAGTGAAATGCAAAAGGCCGCTGGACGAAGAGTAAGAATGACGACGTTGATCCTCGAGAAATAGCACAATCGCCCAATGCACGGCCGTGTGCTACGCAGGATACATCGCTGATATGCTCCTGGAGAATCGCTCAGAAAAGGGACAGGATTTCGTCAGGGGTATTGCGGAGTCGGGAACAAAAAAGAAGCAAAGAAAGAAGAAAACGCCGACGCGATGCAAACAAACATCTATCCATCTCGAATCCGAACACCGCACCTCATCACAGCACACGCCCCAAGCCGAGCCCAGCTCTAGCTCATTCAGTCCCTCAATCCAGCAATCTTCTTGAACCAACTCCCCCTCTTGCCCCCACCGCCGCTCGCGTCAACAGCCGGACGCCCATCCCACGTCCGCACCGGCGGTTCCGCATACCCATCGGCATACGTCTTTCTGCGACTCCTCTTCTCTTTGTCTTCATCGCTGCCCCTCGTACCCTCGTACTGCGAGCGGCGGCGATGAGACCGCTTTTCCTTTTCACGATCGCGTTCACGCTCCCGTTCCCTGCCACCCTCACCCTCTCTGTGCTTATCGTGCTTGCCCCTGCGGCCGGCGATGCGTAGACGGATGTCTTCGTCGGCAGAAGCAGACTCATCATCGCCGGGTCCGTCGCGCGTGCCTGGGGCGTGGTCGAGGACGGTTTCGGCAATGGGGACGGGGAGGGGTGGCTCGTTGGAGATTGATTCCACCCAGGAGGAGGTCTTGTCACCGCCCTTGGAGAGGTACGGCATGTTCTCTTCCTCGCGCGTTCGGTGCGAGCTACGGTGTCGCGAACGTTGAGTGTTTGCTCCGTTACGCTCGTCAAAGTAGTCGTTGATGGGCTCGCCATTACCGTTTGTAGTTGGGTACTCCGAGTTGCGTCTGGTACGGCGATCCTCTCGGCGACGACGGCGCTCTTCGGGATCCTCTTCCATATGAGACTTGCGTCGTTCGGTCTGAGGACGCGAGCTTTCCCTTTCCTTGTCTTTGCGGCGTGACGAGCGATGTTCGCGTTCCTCGGGGCCTTTGCGCGAATCGCGGTTGGCACGCCTGTCCTCCTTTTCCTTCATACGGCGCAGTTGTTCTTCGGCTTCCTTGTTGCGACGCTCGAGCTCTGCCGTCTGACGCGCCTTCTTCTCGGCGAGGATGGCGCGTTCATTGTCCCGCTCTCGCTCACGGCGACGCTCAGCTTTGGCCTCCACCTCTTCGAGCTCAGGACGCCGACCCTCCTTCTCCGCTTGTCGCCTTGCCCTGCGCTCAGTTCGTCTAGCCTCGCGCTCGGCTTCAGCGTCGTCGCTGCCGTTGGTGCCTTGGGCTGGCGCATCGGCGTCGCCGTCGGGGGCGCGACCAGAACGACGTACGCTGCGGCGCTCGTGTCGTAATCGCTTCGCTTCGTCTTCGGTCATGCCACCGCGCGTGGATGACCGTTTGCGACGTCTGCGCTCGTCTTCTGGGTCATAAGCCGACTTGCGACGGTCGCGCCTGTCATCTTCAGGCGCCGACTTCTTGCGCGAGCTTAGCCCAAACATGCTCATGAATCCAGTAGCGGCTGCTGCGCCAGCAGCCGCAGTTGCGATAGAATCCTTTGCGTTGGAGTTGCCGCGCTCACGGCGAGGTCGTTCGCGGCGGGGCTGTTCAGCTGGGGCTGGCTCCACATCCATCGGATCGATGTCAACGGGATCGTCGGCACTGGGTGGGGCAGTCAACGGCTCTGCAGGTGTTACGGAGTCGCGCTTCGATTTACGGCGTGATGTTTCTGGCCTTTGCGCTGGTGTTGGTGATGGAGGGGCCTCGTCGTCAAAGTCCATGTCATCCATGTCATCTATAGCGTACGGGTCTGGAACAGCTGCGCCCATTTGGTTAGCTCCGTTTTTCGGCTGAACCATCCGTCTGTGATTGGGGGCTGAATGCTTACCTCTGGCTTTGCCTTTTTCTCTAGTACTGGCCCGCCGGCTGACTGAACCCCGCATACCCATGACCTTTGCAGCCTTCGCTGACACTTTGACATCTGTATCCGTTTGTGGGGGCGACATCATCGCAGCATCTTGATCAATCGAAGCTCGCCTGGACAGTGTCCGTGGCGTAGCTGATGTGCGATGAGACTTGGCACGAGCGGACGGTGGTGCTGCTCCAAAGAGCGATGCAAATCCAGTGGAGCCGCGCGTCGACTTGGAGCGTGATGGCGTCTTCGTCTTGTCTGATCCAGAAGATTTGGACATGACATCCTTATCTCTCGAAGATGAAATGCGCGCCGACTTGGAGCGAGCCACCATCGGCCTCGAAGGTGCCGCGCTGCTTGCGCCATCGTCGACAATTGATTGTTTCCTTACCGGCTTCGCTTTAGACGCGGAGGCAGCACCAGCAGCACCCCAGAAGCCCCATGATGCACCGTTTGTGTTGCGAACGACCTTTGCGCGTTCCTTCTTTGCTGGCTCCGCCTTAACTTCGGGATCGGGCGGCGGCGTGGGAAGTTTGCTCGGAACATCGTCAACGTCCATGAGTGCGGGCTCTTCTTCGTCATCCTCTGCGGATAGCGGAGGTGGCGGCGGCGGTGGCGCTTCAACGACAGGCATAGCTTTTGTCTTGCTGCTCTTTTTAGCTTTTTTCAACTTCTTGTCAACGACAGGCTCAGGCTCAGCAGGCGGGGCAGGCATATCAAGATCGATCAAATCCATGTCGTCGTCCATGGGAAAGCCACCTGGCACAGGTGTAGTGATTCTAGGAGCAAGTTCAGGCTCGGGATCAGGAATCACGAGTGGTGGCGATGTATCTTTACTTTTGGACTTCGAAGAAGACTTGACCGGCTTCTTGAGCTTAGAAGACTTCTTGGGTGTGGCTTCGATGACTTCCACAGCTGGAGGCTCTGGTGGCGGAGGTGTAGGTTCTCGCGCAGGTTCAGGTTCTGGCACGGGTTCAGGTTCAGGCTCCGGATCCAGATACTTGGATTTTTTCTTGTCCTGCGATGCCTTCAGCCGATCAGCAGCCGCGCCACCGCTCTTAGACTTCTTGGAAGATGATTTGGTTGCCTTGACCACGGGTTCGTCAGCAACAGGTGCTTCTGGTAGGTTCGGCTCGGCTTCGGGCAATTCCCAAGATGAGTCAGCAAAGGCATCATCCTTTTTGGGTTCAGGCTTCTTGGTCTTGCGTAATGAGATTCCCCATTTGCTTCCCCAACCGCCGCTCTCTTCCTGCTGTGTGTCTTTCTCGAGTTCGGCGAGCAAGTCCGCGGCTGGTACATCTCTGACGAGATTGAGGAGGTCTTCGTCGATCGCTGGTGGGGCAGGAGGTGGTGGAGGAGGTGCAGGTTCTTCTACAACACCCTTGCCCTTCTTCTTTTTGGATTTCTTCGTAGAAGTAGACTCCACGAATTCTTTCTCTGCAGCGATTCGGGCTGCTTCAGCCTCTTCAGCCTCTTTCTGGGCCACTTCAGCGGCTTCAGCAGCCTCTTTAGCCTCGCGTTCCAAGCGCTCTTGATCTTCACGCTCCTGCTTTTCACGGGCCTCGCGTTCCTTCTTTTGCCTCGAACTCTCCTTTTTCTTGCTCGAGCCCCAGATACTAGCACCCCAGCCAGCACTTTCCTCTTCCTTGGCTTTGGCAGCAGCCTCTTCCGCTTCTTTCGCTTCCCTCTCCAACCTTTCCTTCTCTTCGCGCTCCTTCTCTTCCGCATCAAGCCGTTCCTGCTCCTCTCGCTCGGCGCGCTCTTTCTCTTCCTTCTCCAGCTTTTCTTTCTCCTTGGCCTCCTTCTTCTCCTTAGCTTCACGCTCCTTCTTTTGCTTTGGAGTCTCCTTCTTTGGAATTTCCTTCTTGCCCTTGGCCGACGAGCCGAATATACCCCATCCTGAGCTCGACTCCGCCTCCTTGGCCTTTTCAGCCTCCTCAGCTTCGATCCGGGCCTTCTCTGCCGCTTCCTCAGCCTCGATCCGGGCCTTCTCGGCAGCCTCTTCCGCTTCCTTGGCCTCACGCTCGATCCGCTCCAGCTCCTCGTTTGCATTGGCATCTGGCTGCTGCTCTTCATTCGCCTTGGCTTCCTGCTCCTCGAATTCCTTCACTAGACGCTCGTGCTCTGCTCTTTCCTTCTCTTCCCGGAGCTTCTTCTTCTTGGAAGACTCGCCCTTGGGCGCCTTGGACGGTTTGAAAGGCCCGGGGTCGGCTAGGCGCGCGGGCTCGGGTGCAGCGGCGGCTGTAGCACCCCACGAACCCCATGAGTCCTTGGCAGCATCGGCAGCAGACTTTCCCTCGTCTTTTGGAGAGTCAAAGGTCATTAGGTCGTCCCACGTATCCTTCTTCGAAGCGGAGTCTTTCGTCGTCGTCTTACTGAGCTTGCCACCATCATCGGCGTCCTTCCCACCCTTTTTCGTTTTCTTCTTGGACAACGATGCGAAGCCCCACATATCATCGTCGTCTTTCTTCTCTTCCTCGACAGGCGCCGCTTCAATCTGCTTAGGAGGCGGTAAATCGTCAAGGAGGTCCATGGGTTCACCTGGAGGGGTTGGGACGGTAGGCGGAGCAAGAAGTGAGCCCTTCTTCCCCTTCTTACCTTTCTTGGCAATGTTGAAGCTGGCGCTACCAAACGGGTCATCCTCGTCGGGTTTCTGAACGGGGGCAGACGTCTCTTCAACAACCTCAATGGGAGTGTTTTTAGAGCTCTTCTTCTTCTTCTTGCCCCAGGACGGCGTACCAAATTCGTCGTCGTCCTCCGCTTTGGGTTCTTCGACAGCATCTGGTTCCTGCACAGGCGCCAGGTCTTCGATGAGAGGCTCAGGTTCCGGCTCTGGATCAGGATCTCCCTTGCCCTTCTTTTTCTTTTTACTGCCACCACCCCAGATCGAACTCAACCCCCAATCTCCGCCAGTCTTCTCCTTATCAGTCTTCTTCGCAGGCTCGGGTTCAGGCTCCGGCTCCGGCTCGGGTTCAGGTTCGACCGGTGGCGGGGGTGGAGGAGTTTCTTCCACAATTGCACCCTTCTTCCCCTTCTTCCCTTTCTTTGTCGGCGCAACAGCGCCCCAAGAGTCGGCCCAGTCGTCCTTCTTTTCCTCGACCACTGGCTCGGGTGGTGGTTCGACTACAGGTTCTGGTTCGAGGACTGCACCCTTTTTGCCCTTCTTACTCTTCCCAGCAGACTTGGTCGTCGCGACAGCGTCCCAAGCGTCATCGCCCCACCCGTCATCTTTCTTCTCCTCAATCACAGGTTCGGGCTCGGGTGGGGGTGGCGGAGCCTCTTCTACCGCTGCACCCTTCTTTCCCTTCTTGCCTTTCTTGGTCGGCGCAACAGCGCCCCAAGAGTCGGCCCAGTCGTCTTTTTTCTCCTCGACCACTGGTTCAGGTTCCGGCTCGGCGGCGGCGGCGGCAGCCGCTGCTTCGTCTTCTTCCTTTTGTATGCGCTCTGCCTCCAACCTATCTTCTTCCTTCTTCATGTCGGCCTTCTTTTTCTTTATCTGAGACTTGCTGAGGCCGGCAAACGGGTCGACTTCAGGCTCCTTCACAGGCTCAGGTTCAGGCTCAGGTATTGGTTCTGGCTCAGGAGGTGGCGGAGGCGGTTCTTCCTCCTTCGCACCCTTTTTGCCCTTCTTCTTCTTTCCAGCTGTCGCAAACGATCCCCAGTCGTCTGCGACCGGCGCGGGCTCCGGTGGTGGGGCTGGAGCCTCCTCTACTTTAGGCTCCTCCATGATCTCCTCAAAGGCATTCTTCTTGCCTTTCTTCTTCTTACTTACTGTAGTCGCGCCGAAGCCCCACCCATCATCTTCTTTGATGGGTTCGGGTTCGACCACAGGAGCTGGCTCGGGTTCCGCAGGCGTTTCCTCGATGAGACCGCCCTTCTTCTTTTTCTTCTTGTCCTTGGCGTTGCCAAACGAAAACGAGGCAAAATCTTCATCTTCCTTCGGCTTCTCCGGTTCAGGTGGTGGCTCTGGCACGGATTCTTCGATCAAGGCGGAAGACCCCTTCTTCTTACTACCCTTTTTCTTGTTCGTGCCGAAGCTGAAGCCCCATCCATCGTCTTCGGCCGGCTTCTCTTCAATTACCGGTGCTGGCTCCGCGGAGCCGGCATTGAACGAGTCAAAGCTGAAGTCGAACCCAGAGGAGTCTTTCTTTTTCTTGTCGCCGGATTCCCAGGGATTGTCGTCCTTGCCTTCGTTCGGGTCTTTGGCGCCATCGGTTGCGGGATCGAAGCCCCATGACGTTTTAGCACCCCACCCGGAGGTCCAACTGCTGACGCCACCCAAGAACCCGGGCGATTTACCTCCTCCTCCTATGTCGCCGAAATTCATGTCAATCTTAGGTGCACCGTCAGCCAAATCGTCGAGGTTAATGTCGTCGAAAGTCGTGGCCGGGCCTGCTGCAGGAGGTTCTGGCGGCGGAGGAGCGGGATCGGCCTATCGTGAGGTTAGCGCATTGCAACGTGTAATTAAGCAACCGAAATTACGTACCTTCCCCTTTTTGCCCTTCTTCTTACTCGTCTTCCCCACAGTGGCAAACGCACCCCAGTCATCGTCTGGTTTCGCATCTTCCGCCTGATCAGCCCAACTGAGATCAGCGCCGGGACTTGTCGTCGCGGCGGCTGCAGCCTCGTCATCTTTCTTCTTGCGCTCGGCTTCCTCTTCTTCCTCTTTCCGTTTGCGCTCTTCTTCTTCCTCGTCTTTCTTTCCTTTCTTGCCCTTCTTTTTCTTCCCAGTGTCCCAGGAGCCCCAATCGTCGTCACCTTTCTTCTCGTCACCACCATCACCGCCGTCACCCGCACCGCCTGCCCCTCCATCTGCCGGAGGATCGCCTCCGCCATTATCGCCGCCCGCATCGCCAGCAGCCCCCTCTTCCTTCTTATCCTCGTCGTCGCCCCAGCCTGGAGTTTTCTTAGTCGCTGCTGCTCCCTTCTTCTTCTTGGCATGCGACTTGACTCCGTCTTCAGAGAATCCGAAGTCAATGTCTGCATACAATGATTTCTCATCAAAGTAGAGGGAGGAGGTCGGCGAGGTATTGCAGCTTAATCGCAAGCAATTGGGGACGTTGGAGCATAGAGAAGCGTTGAGAGAGGACCATGGCGTATATTCGGGCGACTGCACGGCGGCGAGCGCATCGGTGGCGGTATAATCGGGCGGGAGGTCCGCGATGGTGTCGTCGTAGGATGGGGGTGGCAGTCCATCGCTGTGCGAGGGCTCCAGGCAGAGATATTGGGATGGCTTTAGGGTCGGTTCGAGATCGGCGGAGAGTTGCGCCGCAACGTCGTATATCTGGCATTTGTTAGAAAGAATAGTCGAGATCAGATGATAAATGCCGAAGGTGACAGTCCACGTCTTGGTGCCCAAACAACGGATCACGCAGGGACCAGAAGTGGAGTCCGCGACCAAACAAAGTAATGCCGTCATACCGTTATTGCGCCCTCGTTCACACGCTTCATTCCACCAACGCGGCGATCCAGGCGATCCAGGCGATCCAGCGCCTGGGAGATATTCTCTATCATTTCAGCGGCATGCTCGCCATGCTCCGATTGCGAGTCCAACTCGGTCACAATCCCCGAGGTGCCGCAGCTTGCCGCAGTCGCGCTCCAATCCAAGGCGTCCTTTTCGCTTATCGCCGAAACCCAGCTCTTGACGCTCTCAGTCGATCCAGTCCTCGACGGTGGCCGGGTCCTTCGTCTCGCATATGGAGCGACGGCGTCGGCGCGGCGTGAGTTGGCGGTGGGAGACATGCTGCTCGAGACGCGAGTATCGTGAGGCGCGCAAACAGAGAGAAGAGGGTGGTGGAGGCGGGCACATTAGCAGCGATGGCGGATCCGCGAGGATTGCGCGGCGCGAGGAGCGTGGAGCGACGAGGTGTGGTGGGAGAATGGTGGTGTGGTAGGGCGGCGGGTATCGCGCAACCAAAGCAACAAGCGTGGAAGCGGTCCTGCAGCACGTCGGTCGTGATGCGTCGAGAATCAGGGCCCGTCGCACTAAGGGCGAAGCAAGACACTCCTAACAGGCGGAGCTTCGCGATCAACAGCGGCGACAACACACCGAAAAAGCGAATTCAAGCAAGAAAAAAAGTCTCCGGGAGACGCAGGTGCAGCGCTCGATCGACTCGAAATGTGGAATTGCTCTCCTGGCCGCGCGGGGAGATGGGCGATGGTAGGGAGATGCAGGAGATGCAGGTCAGCTGGTAGCGTATGGGAGCAAAGGGTCGGGGTCGCAACGGGGTGTGTGGATGGCTGCTCTGCGAGTGGTCACACGGGAGAGGGCTCAGGGCTCAGATACGGCGCTCGAGGGCAATAATAGGCCGAATTCTCTTGTGGGCTTTGGCGACGTCGAGGGCCTTGAATAGGCTTGGTCTGCTCAGATTCAGGTCAGGAAGGGCCATCTGACGGCCTCTGATAACGATTGGCGTTTCACACGCACACACAACCGACGCCCGGGCCCGTGTTGAAAATTCACGGCCGACGGGGGTCTCGGTTTCGAAAAGTGAGGGGCTGGGGGATGATGTCGCGCAGGGACGGGTAAAGTAGTCGTCGGGAAATCAAGGAAGCAGGACAACAAGACCGTCTGAGCAGAGGTCAGATCGGATCTTGGACTAGAGGGGTAGCATAGGGCATGCACGCGTTAAAGAGGGTCCGGTCAAGGCAAAAAATCTGTCGGCCTAGCTGCCGCGACTGCATGAGCCTTGTTGTACGACGGACGCCCTGGTTCCGCTGTGCATGCATGGAGGCGCGAAAGCCGACGCCGACGGCTGTCTCCTTGCTGCCGTACGCGTTCCGAGGGTGGTCGAGACGAGATCCGTGGTGCTGCCGCCCATTCCAGCATCCACGCAAACGCATCGTGGAAGAAACATTCCTCGCCCACGGTCCCTCGCCCACCCCAAGACACCACAACAACAATCTTCCTTGCGCCCACACCACTCGCCACCCAAAGCCCACCCCCAAACCTCCGCAATTGGCCACCACACCCGCCGCGGCTCCCTCGCCCACAACCACCGTGTCGTCGCCCTCCTCACCGCCAGTCCACCCAACAACCCAATCGCCCAATCACCACCCCCAAGCCAGCTGTTCGTCCATCTAGCGCGCCCCTCTCCTTAGTATTCAACCCTGCAACACGCGTGCGCTCGCATTAGCACCGGGTAGCAATTCGTCATGGCGAACTCGAGCGTAGAGTACCCGCATTGCCAGCACAACTTCACGACACATATAAATGATGCTGTCAGTCTGCATGTGGGATCGCCTGGTGGGGCTGCCAATAACGCAGCTCCCAGCTGTCAACCAGAACAATTCCGTGTACATGGACTATCCCCATTCTGGTCCATGGTTCATCCCCAATGCCCGCTTGCAACATGGTCGGTTGGCGTACATGTACATCCTGCGGCTAACAATTTCCACCCATCATTGCGCACTATCTAGGAACACTACAAGTCGGTCGAGCCCAACCCAGCGCGGCCACACCTCACTGGGGACGCAACGAGCTCTTGACGTAAGGTAAAATTGACTACGTTTGGGCATAGCTACTAGCCCTCTGTTCAACTAGACCAGATACATAGATACATGAAGCATAGAAGCAAGAAACGTCCATCGCTCGCGTGAAGCGACCCACTCACACCGGAGCACAATGCCTTTGCTCCCCGGGTATCAAAACATGCCCAACTGTTTCCGAAAATTTCCATCTACCAGATATCACAGCCGAAACCTACAAAAGAACATTTGCAACGAAACTAAAGAAAATCGAGATTGCCGAAGCAAGCGCGCCAGCCGATGCGACCAAAATTTGACGGAGATTAGATACATAAGAAAGAGACAAAAGCAGCATTAGATGCCATCTAAAAGTGGGGGATTTGCACAAATCGCAAAGCGCTAAATCGCAGCATTTAGAAAATAAACATTATGGAGCCGTGGTGGTGAGCAGGCCGTGAGTGGATGGTATGGCGCTGGAGAGGTATCAGAAAGGATGGCCTTCAATCTCCTCGCCGCTCAGGATCCTACGGGCCGTGTCGAGTCGCCGGCGCCATTCTTTGCGTTCGTACTGGTCCCCAGCTGTACTTTGGAGGTTGGCGCAGACTTGCTGGAAGCTCGAGGATAGGCCGTAGATGAGTTGCTTTTCTTCTTCGCTGAGGGCGAGGCGGGGCTCCTCTCGTCGTGTCTCGAGCATCACCGAGAAGATTTTCGAAGTTTGAAGACCGTTTACTAGATCGCCGGCGGGCGAGGATCCACGAGAATTCTGTGAGGTCTGCGATGGCGAGATGGTTGCTTTCCGCATGTTGATTGCAGAGTCGGAGCGAGGAGACTCTTGCGAAGTCCGCGGCGCGTTCGAGTGCGGAGGGAGAATCTGCTGGGAAAATTGGTCCATCTGTTCATTCTCCTCGTCATCCCATTGCTCTTCTGCAGCAGTGGCGAACGAGGCTACCGTGGAAACAGAGTCCGCGCTGTAGTTTCGTTGATGGTAGGACACTCTCTTGGCCGCGGGCCTATCTGCCTGCGTTTGAACAGCGGTTACCGGCCTGGTGGTAGCGACAGAGTCGTCGCTGGAAGTCGATGCCCGGCGAGCTTGGCTATAAGTGCCCATTGCGCTATGTAGGAAGAAGTGTTCGTAATCAAACGCATCTACCCGATCTTCATGGCGTTCTGCGACCGGCATTTCGTACACAGCATCCTCGTAAACGCTGCTTCCACCGGCCTCAATAGGGTCGCCATCCGTCGACACAAAGTCTTGCTCCTCATCGAGTTCCTCCGCCGCCTCCAGTATGTCATCAAACTCCTTGGAACTCGTGGGCTGGCTAATATGCTCACTCGGTGCGTCGTGGTAGTCATCCGTGTCGGATGGACCGTAACCGTAGCCAATCGCCTTGACTGCTCCGTAGGGATCAACGGGCGATGTATCGGCTCTTGGTAAGATATCGCTCTCCTCATCTTCTTCGAACAACGCTTTTCTGGTAGGAGATTGCGTCGCAATACCCACACCAGCGTCAGCTGCAATGGGCGATGCACCATTTTTGTATGCTTCTGTTCCAGAATACCATGTCTCGGCTGAAGTGAATGGACTGGGCGCGCGGAGGCTCTGCATGCTGCGTCGCCGAAGATGGTCTTCTTTCGCTCTTAGCTTGAGACTTGATATCCTGCCCTTTAGATCATCCATTTGGTCGCGAAGGCTGCTTGTGGTGGAGGCGGAGCGGTGAAGCGTCGGGGATCCATCTTCGGGTAGTGTCTCCAGCGTATTGGGTGGGGACCTGGATCCCCTGGAATGCGCACGCAAGGCAGGATCTTGGTCCTCCCAACCGTTACTTCGCTCGCGCATAACCTCAAAGCTTCGCGACTCTCTGATGGGAAACCGGCCGTGTCCATATCCTTCTGGTGACCACGGTCCGCTTGTCTGGCCCATTGCACTTGCTGCTCGTGTGTTCGTTGACAATGTTCGGCTCATGTACGAGGGCGACGAAAAGGGTAAGGGAACGGACGTTTCGCTCAATCCTCGCAGGTGGGTCGGACTATGTGGAGAGAGTGGTGAGGAGTGGTAACCCCGGGTTCGTGGTGGTATAGGGCCAATTCCGGCATACAGTTTGCGATCTCGTTCGCGCGCCGCCGAGATTTGGTGCGAGAGTTCGGTCGACATCTTCGAGTTGCTTCCGGTTGGCGAGACGACAAGCGATTGACGGGCACCCCGCAGGTTTCCCTCCATGACCTAGTTACTGTCAGCTTCTGCGACACTTTGTCCCACGGTAGCAAACCATACATTCAGCCGCTTTTTGGCGTTGGCCAGGATCATCTCGGCTCGTCTGGAGTATAGATCGGACGAATAATTGCGATCTTCGGCGTCCTTCCTTTCGCTCAGCCATGGCTCGTTGTCCGTCTCGGTCGCATCGACCGGGAACTGATCCTTCTCATCGTCGTCCTCCAGATCCACACCGCTATCGTCGAAGCCGGGGTGGCTATCGAAGCCCGGCCACCTCTTCCGCATGTCCTCGAAGTCGTCGCTGTTGATTGTCGAGGTAGACCCATTGCTAAAACGGCGTTGCTGCGCCGCTTGCCAGTCGTTCGTGTGCGGCCGCAGGAGGGTCTCATCGACGGTAGGGGAGGATGCCAATGCATCATCGTAAGCATGCGAAACTCTCGGGGCTGCCTCTGAGTCGCCCATGTTGCGCAGCGTCGAGCGCGAGCTCTGCGCTGACAATGGCGGCGAGCTTATCTGTAGCGAAGGTTCGCGCCGGCCTTTGGGCACGGATCCAAGTGTGATAGTTCGAGCCGAGCGGTTCTTGTGGGCATAGAAGCTCGGCGGTGAAGGCGGACGTTGCTGGGGAGAAGGTGACAGACTGCGCGGCTTGTCACCGTCTGGCAGGATCATAGAGATTTCGGACAGGACTGGGGAGCGCGGCGACGAGGGCAGGTCGCCGGGCCGTGTTGGTGCATCCATGGGACCGGTCTTTGTTAGCTGGGCATGCTGTACTCCGAAGCGGTCGCACGTCTTTTTGGGCTTTTTGGACAGCAGCACCAGAAAGAAGCCGGGGCGAAGTGAGACAGGACTCGGATGGCGAGAGTCACGAGAGACGCGTGCTTCGCATCATTAATTCAGCTGCGCGACTGCACGGGGAGATTGAGCATTAGGTCTCTGAGATGGCGGCACAGGCCACCCGTCTCCCACCGCCCGTTTAGGGGCAAGCTAACAACAGGCTCTTTCCCGGTCGCTGGTGAACGGGCCCACTATCCTCCGCCGCGCCCGCCCTCGCCATTGGGCCTCTTGCTATGTGACCTCATGCTAAGGCTGTCGGGCACAACTCGCTCCAGGGGCCGCGCTTCTCTCCTCCACTCCATGCTCCGCTCACCCACCTCCAGCACTCGTGCCTGGCCGCGCCGCAATCTACCCGCGACCTGACACGCTGACGCGCGAAATGAGACGATATGCATCACGGCGAGACCCTGGTTGCATCTTGGGAACGCATGTTGCCATGCCCCAAACTCACGTGCATCACAGGCATACCTCAGCAACCACTCCGCATCTTCAGCATGATTTAACCCCAGCATCACAGACATATCCCAGGCAAATACGCTAGATCAAGGAGCAGCCAAACATGAAACATCAAAGAGCACACCCTAGTCTACATGCTGCTCTTGGCTGAGCTTCCAACCTTCCGAATCGTCTCAAACGGACCGAACCCTAAAATGAAAGAATGCTGCCACGATCGGCGGCTAAACACTATTACGCTACAGAAGTTAGAGGACAGTATTGCTGTAATGGTGAGAACAAACGGTGGCATTTCACGGCTGTCAGCAAGCTCCAGGCCTTGATGTGTCTCTGTATGGTATGTGATAGAACACGGGCCAGGACATGGCCCCGACTGATATGTGTATAGGACTGTTGGTATCCCTCCCCCTTTGAAAATGCAAGACTTCATGTGCTCCCCCAATGCTCGCTATGCAACAAAATTACAAAGATCAAATTCAAAAGTCATCATCATCATTCCAGCCCAATGCATCATAAATCGAGGGCCCTTGGTCGTCTCTAGCTGGATTCGAAGATGCAGGTAGAGGAGAGTCGGCAACGACGTTAGCGGACGCTTGCTTAGTTGGCGTTGCAAACAGAGCGCGTGGTATTGGGCCTGTCATGTTCGGAGGAGACGAAGCCACGGCCTTCGTCGGAGTCGCTTCGATACCCTGAGCCGGAGATTCGGGCGACACAGCTCTATGCTTCGACGGTGTAGCAAAGATTGTCGTGTTCGATGCATTTGCCATGAGAAAAGACCTGCTCACGGGCGGTTTTGATGGCGTTTCTGTGACGGCCGGTCCCGCTAGCGTTCGAGACACTGCGCTACGCTGAACGGTCGCGGGGACTAACGAGGAAGGGGGACGTGCGGCTGAGGATGGTATGCAAAAGTCGCTCGATGGTGGCGCATCGTTTTCGCGGGGTCGAATGAAGGGGTTTCGGTGTATCGGTGTCTGATCAATTATGCCCCTGGTCGTACGGACGACTCTGGGAGTTGCCGAGACCTGCACATCTTTCACGACCTTCCTTACAGGATTCACCGGTTTCCTTGATTTACTTGAGAGGCTGTGCCCGTGTTTCTCAAGATCATCAGCATAGCTTCCAGCAGCTAGCCCACGATTGGGCTTCTTCAAGGCAGTGATGGCCTCTTGCAGGTCCTCTTCGACCCTCTTCTTCTGCTTCATCTTCGCCGCAGCGGCTGCAGATGTTGTAATCAGATCGATCTCGCGGCCTTTGAGTAGCTTCATGTGAGACATGGACTGCCTCGCAGCGTTCGAAGGGCTTCGTTGGAATGGTATATTGGACAAGGGGACCTCACTTCCTTCTCGCTTGATACCATTCATCAGAGCAGAGTCGGTAGCGGAACGATGCAAGGAAGGAGCCCGCCGTTGCCCGGTTTGTCCAGTAGTGTCTGTCGCTACGCGCCCGAGAGATCGGCGTGATTTCTTTGCGTCTGGTTCCTTTGGCTCACCAAATTTGCGTGACGTGGTCGGCGGCTTCATCGCTCTTCTCTTTGGGGGCGAGGTGGTCGCTGGGCCACCCAGCTTTTTGTTGACCGTTCGAGCTTGCTCGGGCAGTCTGTTCATATAAAAAGGTATGATGACTTCACCACAGAAGCTCTGCAGGCGATCGTTACCACCATTGTGTTCCGCTCCGCCGGTTCCCGCATCCTGGTTTGAATATTTCGAATTGAGATCCACCACACCGTCTTGCTCAACGGACTGCCAGATGCAAAGTTTGTCGAGCAACAAGTCCAGCAGTAGGTTCACATCGTCGAGCTTCTTCTTGCGCTTCTTTGGCTTGGCCTGCGAATCTCCCTGAGTCTGAGTCTGAGTCTCATCGGTACCAACGGCGTCTTCCGGCGGTCCTTTGTATGTGGCCAGGGTCTCGAGCGAAACAATCTCTAGCATCAAGATCATCTGGGCGAGCGCTTCCCGAACTCGCAAATCCGCAAGGCGTCTTCGGAGACGCAGATCCATGGTCTCCTCCCCGTACACATCTGGATTTGGCAACTCGCTAATCCACCACTTCTTCACAATATCTACCTCTTGAGGATACACGCCCTCCCGGCTGAGCTTAACCTTCTTTTTCGACTTCTTTGGCTTCGTAGCCGTGTCAGCTAGGTCATCGTCCGAGAAGGCTCCCGGAGGAATCGCCTTGACCACCTCTGTCAGCTTTTCTCGATACTTCTTTTCTTCGGCTTTGTGATTAAGGAGCATTGACCTGAGGAATGTGACTAGCTCGTGTGTTGGCGGGGCGCCTTCCTCCGGTGATGTGAATGCGTTGCGTATTCGGGCGATGGGTCCTTTGGCGAAATAGGCGAGAGACATCTTAGACAAGTATATGGCGTTCAAGTACTGCTCCACCAGGGCGTCTAGCTGCTCTTGAGGGGTTGGCAGAGTAGAGTTCTCGATGATGTCTGGAGCGACTTCGGTCGAAATTTCAATTGGCAGCGCCGGATCGTGTATGACTTCATTTGCAGTCTCCTGTTGGGCATGTGGTTCGACAGGTGGGCGTGTCGTTTTTGACATCGGTCGTGGCCGCAGCATCGACATCCTGACCCGCTTCACAGGTTTCATTGCCGGTGCCGTCTCCAACATAGCATGTGTCCACCACTCCCCGTCCGCCACTTCCGAGTGCTCCATCTGAGGTTCCCTTCGGTAGGCGTCCAAGTTCTTTGGATCCCACAACTCCGTAACATCCTTCTCCTTCAGCCAGCCAGCCAGCTTGCAGAGGCTATACACACGCGCCCGCACTCTTTCGACAGCATACAGCGTCCTCTTCGCTTCGTATCGCGCAATGAGCACCTTTGGTGCATCATTCTCCTTCTCTCGAGCATCAATGTGCCCTTCAAGTACGTCGATGTAGGCGGAGAAAAGGCGGTTCGTAACGAGCGTATCGTCCGCGCCGGTGTCGAGAAATGAGAGCGGAAGCTGCGAGCGGCCGATAACGCGAACGGGTTTGAAGGAATGCGATTTATCGTATGGTAACTCGGGACACGGCTTGATTGTGAAAGGCTTGTTGAAGGTTCCGAGCCCGCAGATCGTGTCTCGTTTCCTCTTCGAAGGGAGTCGAGATTTAGCTTCCGTGTCGTGCTTGGTAGGAAGGCCCGAGATTTCCGAAGAGCTCTTAGAGATCGGATGAAGCATCGTCTTCGTCTGCAATGCGTACAGGGACATTGGCGAAGCGCATGGCGGTGTGCAGGTATACCGCGAAGTGGCGGGTTGGTCGTGCTTTCCCACGACGCGTCTTCGCGTAACTCGGTGGACCGTGCCGCGCTATTAAACGTCACTACCCGCAGCCACTTCCGCGGCTTAGACTACCTCCACTTTAAAACGAGCTATTGTTGTACGATAGACTTGACAGCAACCATGGTCCATATTCCGAAACACCCGCAATAGATGTACCAGAGAGTCTGTGGCCATAAGTGCTTGGCCATAAGCGCCTGAAGACCACACTTCTGACGCAGGACGAGAGCAAGGCACGAGAGTGTGAAGACCGAACAATCATTCATATACAGCGCAAGAAGCCATGAAGAACCGCTAAAACCACAACCATGCTCGAAGCAACCTCATCACGAGTCGTATACCTAGGTGTCTTCCCCACCACCGCCGCGTATGTCCCAGAGCAAATTATTAACAAGAAACACAAAACTGGCCTCCCATCGCTACCGCAATAATTGTCCCGCAATGCCCAACGCAACTCCTGCGCCAACCCGATACACATCAGCACACCTTGTTGGTGCCGCCCCTGGTATCCCACCGTCAAACGATGTACAAGCCGCCACCTGCAGCCCTGAGCACGCTGTCTGGCTCAAACTCGAGCAGATGCTACTCGCACTCTGCGGCCCTACGCTGGGAACCGCCGTTTGCGTGACTCCGCCATTGGGTGCGTTGATGGTCACGCCCTGGGCGCCGTTCGCTAGAGCAGCCGTACAGCTCGCAACATCTGACTGGCAACTCGTATAAGCCGATGAGCAGGCGGCTGCGTTGGTGTAAGTGGTTGGTATTATGGGAAACGGGTAGAATTGATTGGATACCGTGGATCGTATGGCCGACGAGGGATTTTGCACGAACGGATCTGTTGTGCTCGATGCCGTTGCGGTGGGCGTTGCGAATGCGCCTGTGGTCGTTGCCGTCGTTTGCGAGACGCTTATTGACGATGTCGCTTGGCCGATGGGAACGATTGTGCCGGTGCAAGCGGCACCTTTGGGACAGCAAGCGGCGTGGCCTGCAGTGTCGGCGGAGCAGACTTGGTCGTCGCGGCAGCAGATGCCCGGCTGGTTTATGTTTAGGCATGCAGCCCAGCCATCTGCGCAGTCTGTGCCTTGCCGTTTAAGGAGCTCGAGGGAGCCGTCTTCGAGGAGTGTCTCATTGTTTTGCGCCGGCGCTTCTTGGAGGGCGGCGGGCTCAAAGCTGGTTACGAAGTCGGGCGCAGCGAGCGCAAAGGGGAGCAGAACAAGAGTCGCAAACGCATTCCGCATCGTCGCTTGTTTCAATTGAAAAACGGGTAAACCAGGAAGCAATGCGCCGGTAGGCGTGGAATGTGGCGGTCTGGAGCTCGATGCGACTATCGATAGGCGGGATAAGTGGTGGGCTGTAAACAGACTTCAGTATTGAGAATGGACAAGCGCAACAATGGTAGTAATGTGTAAGGCTTACAATGGCTTGTGGTGCAAATTGTATGGGTTGGATGGCTGTGTAGACGTCACGAAGCTGCCCAGATCGAAGTGCTGAAGTTGGCTGTCTTGGTGCCAGCCCGTTGTGTTGTCACTGGCAACCAAGTGGGTCCGAGCTGCAGCTTCCCTGTCGCCCGCACGTGCAAACGGAGCAAGTGGAGGCTGATGCCAATCGTCCAACCTTCACGTTGCCCTTCGAATCTTATTTAGAAGAAATGTCGTAGTATCAATTGCTTAACCAGGGCGGCTTTCGCGTCTTCAAGAAGTCAAAGCGAGTTGTCGGTCGACGATCGTAACAGCCAAACACATTAGCGCCAGTCTTGACAGCTTGCAACATGGACTCTGTACCAGTCCCTACCCCTCGATATCACCATCATATTCTTCTTCTAAATCGACGGCACAGGCACTGCTCTCCTAGCCGTTCCGTGCTGAGCATGTGCGAGACATCGACTGTGGCGTCTACTGACAGCGCGTATCAGCCTTAATACCTGTCCACATCGGACCCCATCGCAATCTACATCCTCGTCCCGCGCCAACCTATGCATCCACAACCGGGGATTCTCACCCCGTCTCGTACGCACCGCACTTACACGAGAATACTTGAACCATAGTTATGACGCGTGTCCGAACGCGCCGCCTCCTCATCGGCGCCGTCGTCCTCATAGTCCTCTACCATTTCTTTCCCGAGGGCAACGACGTACCCTCCATTCTCCAATATCGCAACAGCGCGTCCAATGCACCCACCGCGAAGCTAGCACGCTACATGAACGACCCCAAACATATCCCGCACATCCCCCTCAACGCAAGCAGCTTCGCCTGGAATACCGTCCCATTCACCTACCCACCCCAGCTCACACCGGAGCTCCCCCCACCCGTTACAAAGCGCCCGCGTATACAGCACCACTTCCGTTCCGACTCGCGGAAGACGGCCGCGGAGCAAGACCGCAGACGGCTTGAGGTTTTGAGGGTATTCAAGAAGGCTTGGGCAAGTTATAGGGAGAAGGCGTGGATGAAGGATGCGTTGAAACCTACCAGCGGAGGGTATGTTGATCAGTTCTCCGGGTGGGCGGCGACGCTGGTGGATAGTCTGGATACGTTGTGGATTATGGGGTTGAGGGAGGAGTTTTATGAAGCTGTTGCTGCGGTTGCGACGATTGATTTTGGGAAGAGTACGTCGACGAGGGTTAATACCTTCGAGACATGTATCCGGTATTTGGGCGGTCTAATCGCGGCATATGATTTGAGCGGGCATGAGGTGCTCAGAGCGAAAGCGATCGAAGTGGGAGATCTCCTTTACGCAGGCTTCAACACAGAACACGGCATGCCCGTCGACTTTATCAACTTCGAAGCCGCAAAAGCCGGCGAAGGACTCACTGTAGAGCAATCTGTCGTATCAGCGTCCCCCGGCACCCTAACCCTCGAATTTAGCAGGCTCAGCCAAATCACAGGCGACAGCAAATACTACGCCGCCATCTCCAAAGTAATGAACCTCTTCCACCACAACCAAAACAAAACCTTGTGCCCGGGCATGTGGCCTATGATGGTGCGCATGAACGAAATGGACGTCACAACAGGCTACCAATTCACCATCGCCGGAAACGCAGATTCCCTCTACGAATACCTCCCCAAAGCGCACGCGCTCCTCGGCGCCACAGATTCCAGCTCAACAAAGTACGACATCATGTCCCGCACATTCATGAACACGGCAATAGACAGTCTTTTCTTCCGCCCTATGACGCCGACCAACGAAGACATCCTCATCTCGGGCAATCTAGACGTTCTAGGCGATGACAACCATCTTGACCCCGAAAGCGAGCACCTCGCCTGTTTCATTGGCGGCCTCTACGCTCTAGGCGGCCGCCTCTTCGAAAACGCAGCGTACCTCGACACAGGCGCGAAGCTTACACGCGGCTGCATCTATGCCTATGCTTCCTTTGCCACGGGCATCATGCCGGAGCGCTTCAACATGGTCAAGTGCCCCGGCGCCGACCCCAAAGATTCTTGCAATTGGGACGAATCCCTCTGGCTCAGCGAACGCGAAACCCGTCCAGAGTACCACGACGGCCTGCCCAAAGGCTTCACCACGGCCAAAGACCCGCGCTACATCCTCCGCCCTGAAGCGATCGAGTCCGTGTTCGTCCTCTGGCGCATCACTGGCGAAGAGACATACCGGGACGCTGCGTGGGCTATGTTCGAAGCCGTGGCTAATGCAACGGACACGGAGTTTGCGAATGCGGCGATTGATGATGTGGGAGTCGTGGGTTCGAAGAAGACGGATTACATGGAGAGTTTCTGGCTGGCGGAGACGTTGAAGTATTTTTATTTGTGCTTTGCGCATACGGAGTTGGTTAGTTTGGATGAGTTTGTGTTGAATACGGAGGCGCATCCTTTCCGGTTGTCGAAGGTTTGATAGCCGGTGGTCGGGTATCTTGTATCTTCAATTGGATGGGCCTTGCGTTGGCGTTTGATGTATGTTGGTAGCGTTGTTGCGAGCGGTGTGTACTGCCTAGATACCCAAATATTTTGCGAAACGAATATACAACAATAATAATCACCAATCCACAACTTGGGATAAAATGAATTCCGATTCTAGAAAGTGACAGGAGGGTAATACGGCGAACCGTGCAAGAGCCCAAACTAGGAGCACAAAGCGCCATTCCATAACTCCAAACACCAGATTTAACCCAGCCGAAATGCGATTCGCTCCGCGCGACGAGTGAAAAGTACAAGTCCAACGCCAAGATGCTTGACCAAAAATTTAACCTTATGCAGACATACAAGTATACGAAAATGAACTCGTTGAAACGCAAAGCGGTAGGTACTAGGATTCTTCGGAGGAGTTGGTGAGGGAAAGGTAGGCGGTCCATGCGATACCGATGGTCGAGACAAAGGGCTAGCAGAAGTCAGTGCTGATCAAAGTGCACATGCGAATGTATGTACGTACAATCTGGAACTGAATAGGGATGAGACGGAAGTTGATAATCTGCACAGCTGGCCAGACCAGGAAGTTGGCTTTGAGCGCGGGGACGTAGACATCTTGGAACTTGCGTGTCACAGCGCGCTTGCCACCGCCTTCAGCAACAGTCATGAATGTGAAGAAGCAAGCCAAACCTGGCGATTGTCAGCAACATGTCTTGTGCATTCTCTCCAGGCGCCACATACCAGCCGGTGCAAACAGGAACTGATCGAAAGCAACACGCTTCATCGCAGGCACCATAGCAGCCGTCTTGGTAATAGGGAATGTCCGCGACAAGAACCCAAACCATTTGTGCTGTACCGGCGCCATCAAGAAACCGTACGCCATGAAACGTGTCAAACGCTCAAAGTCAAAGGGCGGCGGCAGTCGCTTCGAGTCAGGGATGATCTCGCCCGCCGGCCATGGGTTCCGCTTGTCCAGCTCGTGTATCTCGATGGCGAGAAAATTATCTTTGTCGCCTTTGCGGACTGCTGACAGCCGGATGGCGGTCAGAGATTGTGCTACGGTATCCGCTATCCCACCAAGAACCTGTATGTCATCAGCAGATGCCTTGGGGTATCTTAATGACGGTAGAAGAGGCGATCGGAAATGCTTCGAGTATGACTACGATAGGGGTCGACATGGCGCGAACGAGGCACAGAGGTGCGAGGTGGCAGGAGGGTTTCATACCGCGTTGGTTATCATGGTGGTTAACACTACACCAGTCAGCACGCATCCCGTCAAAACTCTCCAACGCGACTTACCCGGCCTTTGCGCATAGTAGCTGTTAAACTTGCGCGTCAAAAGAGAGACAGCCGCCATCTGGAGGAGGAAGACGCAGGCGTGCAAGAGAGGCTGTGCGACAATCCCTCAATCAGTACTCGTCCCCTTCCAACAACTCGAATAGGTGAGGCTCACAATCTTGCCGTAAATCCAACGGCTGTTGAGCGTGTGGAGGACGCGACGACGGGACCCTTCGATCATGTTGGCGATTGCCGCTGCCGGGCTTGCGGTGAGTGACGGATCGGATACGTCAGGTGTCTGTGCTGCGAGGCCTTATCAAGCCACGCCGGTGCGTTTGTTCGGGACGGCGGCGCTGCTGCGCTGTTCAGAGCGCCGAAGTTCGAAGGTGTGTGCGAGAGTGGATGGGCTGGGGCAGCGTCGTGGTGGGACTTGGGTGTAGGGTACGGTCTCGGTGGTATGCGGAGGGATGAAGGGCGCCTGTGTGGTGTGGCGTTGGTGTCAGGTGGGCCAATAGGCTTGTCGTCAGTGACGTTTCGCCTGCCTCCGATCCTTCCCCGGATCTCGGGGAGAAAGAGACGCCACTTTGGTTGTGAAACATGGGTGAGGACACTGTGTTTGGAATTCGGCCTATCTATACGCGACGACGATTTATTATAGAAATTCTGCACGCGATCACACAGAGTTCCTCTCTACGCTCGGACCTTTCATCGACTACACCGAGTAGGACGTCAAGCTTAAGCGCATGGGCGTCTAGTCCAAATTTGCTGTGAGTGTGACAATCGTGAAAGGCGCAAAAGAGCTTCGATGACCAGGTAGGACCACTCATGAAACTCTTTCCGCAAATGGTCGTATTGAGGCGATTGCTTCACTCTCAAGATTTCGTCGAAAATGGTCTATACCGTAGGTAAACGAGTATCTGGAACACGAAAGTCTAGTTTAGATCTTGCCTGATGAGGAAGGCCAACGGCCGAAAAAGGAACCTGCTGGTACAGTGGACTGAGTACATGGAGCACAATCATACATAGAATGCAATCACCCTACAATTCACGGAGACGAGACATGCTACCACCCCTCAGCTTCAACACTCATAAAAGCAGCTTGGCTATTCCAAAAATCCTAACACCAAGCCTGCATGTTTCTGCATCAACAAAGCTAGGTCAAGATTGAGGATCCGACTCCCATGATCTCAAGGCAAATGCTGTAATGGAGGTCTATAATCCCTCTTTCTACAACTCCTGCGATACATCAACCAGCCTGACAACACTGCATTGCCCATGTTATGTTCGTCCTTTCGGTCGACACACTACTCCTAGCATTTAAACTTCGCCGAACTGCTCTTCCAGCGCCTCAGAACGACCCTTTCGTTCTATTGCTCGAAAAGGAATGGGCATAGACAGACCGCTGCGCTGCTTCGGGAGACGAGCGAGCGCTCATGCCCTGGGCAACTCACTTTAACATCCAGAGCTCTTCTTGGAGCGCTCTTCGTGGAATCTTCCACTATGCCGTTGACCTAAAAATCGAGTTATTACACCAGATGGTACGATTTCATCTGAGACGTTGCTTCTTAAAAGCTGAAATGACGAGGCAAATGTCAGATGTCTAGACCTAAAGGTAGCGTCTCCATTACCGGATGTTGAAGCTGGCGGTCATGCAAGTCTTTATGGTCAAGGCCATGCACATAATAGTGAAGGTGGTAGACATCACTATAGACGGATTGAGTCGGTGAGTATAAGTAGTTTTCTCTATACCGCCTGATGTTCGAATCAGTGACACGCATCTCTCCTACGTCGACCTTAGCCCGCGAGCCTATCTCAATCCGTACCATACACATCTACCAAGCTCCCCTAAGCCTCCAACTCGGTACCACCTAGTTCAACTTCAACAATCCCCTCTCCTCAAGATACCCGACAATCTGCCTGACCGCATCCTCCACACTCGTCTTCTCACTATCAATCAGAATCTCCGGCTTCTCCGGCTTCTCATACGGCGCACTAATGCCCGTGAACTCCTTGATCTCGCCGGACCTTGCCTTCTTATAGAGACCCTTGGGGTCACGCGCCTCAGCCGCCTCAACGGAGATGTCGACGAGCACCTCGATGAAGGGGAGGGCTTCGTCGTCCGGGTTACCCGTGGGCGCGGCGTGCAGGCTGCGTGCGAGCTCGCGGTCGGCTTTGTAGGGGGAGATGAAGGATGTGATGGCGACGGTGGAGCTGTCGGCAAAGAGCTTGGCGACCTGGACGTGTGAATGGTTAGATGTTTGCTTTTTCACTCTTGGATGCATATTGGCGCCAGGAGCGCGGCGCATTGCGTGCTCACGCCTCCCCCTTCCATCATCTGGTCCAACAAGCAAACAGCTCCACTCACCTCCGCTATCCGCCGAATATTCTCATTGCGATCCTTCTCCGAGAATCCCAAGTCCTTGTTCAGCCCAAAGCGCACATTGTCGCCGTCCAACCGGTACGCAGCGAGTCCAAGATGAAGCAGGTGCTGCTCAAGGGCGGTCGCGATGGTGGATTTGCCCGATGCAGAGAGACCCGTGAACCAGATTGTGAAACCGCGCTGTTTGCGGTTTGCGTTGCGCTCGCTGCGGGAGAGGGACGGGTGCCAGGTGATGTTGCTGTTTGGGAGCGTGTGAGTGTGAGGGCTTGTTTGAGGGAGGGATGGCGGGGTATGGTGGGGTGAAAAGGTGCGACTTACGTTGCCATTGTGGTTGAAGTTTAATGTTTTGTACTTTATGAAGAGGGTGAATAGAAGCGTGAGGGTCAGAAGAGGAGTATGGAGTCGGTCTGGGGGTTATAAGATGGTCTGGGTAGTGTTCTTCAAGCAAAGATCTTCGGAACAGTTCTTGTGACTACTACGCTTGGGAGATTTACTAGCGTGAATGACGTGCTGCGAACGGCGGGAGTGCAAGGGTCCAATGGTTCCCTTCCCCTAAGGCTGCGGGGATCTAGATCTTCGAAGGATCAAATGGAACGCTCCTTGTTCTTATTTGCGATTTTTCGCCTATCATTCTGCCAGTTTTGAACATCGTGGGAGATGTATGGACGGGCACAAAATCTGCCAATTAATCAAGGATGGTATCAGTGGCGAGTATGTCAGAGCCTACGTTTCTCGCATCGGATCGTGAAGTGAATATGTCGTTTGTACCCCAGAGCTACGGTTCAAGAAGTCGTTAATGCGTACTTCGATGCCTATGATGCTTTAATGAACCCATACCAAACCCAAGTTATGTAACATTCACAACGCCTTTTGCACCCTTAAACGCATCTCGCACTGGGTATCTCACGATGCAATGCAAACACAACCGACCTCAATAACTCCCCAACCCCAAAACATCCAAGCATCCCCACTCCCTAAACGTCGGCCTAAACGCCCCACCCTTCACACTTCCTCTAATCTTTCCTCCTCCCTTTTTGTCACCCTTCATCTCCGCCGTCCCACTAGCCGCAACAACCAACCCCCCGGACTCATGCACAAGCGTACCCACAACGGGCCCCTCACCCACTTCAACAACGTCGTCCGCCTCGATCCTCCCCTCCCTCAAGTGCGGGTTCATCCACACGCGAATCTTCCCATCCGTTCCTCCGGCCCAGACTTCTTGGCTCGCGGACCCATACGTGCTCGTAGCAGTGTAAAGGTCGAAGCCGAGTTTTTGATTCGTGAGAGCTGCTCGACCGGCGCAGTGGCCAAGTGCGAGGGAGAACTTGCGCGCGTCGTAGATAAGGATGCTGTCTGAATTGCGCTCGGCGATGTAGAGGTAGGTACCGTCGGGACTCCATGTCAAGGACGTGACGCCATCGCCACTGAGTTCGTTCCTAGGGCTGTCACGCGCAGTATAGCCGTTGGATTTACCTGGGAGTGCAAAGTGCGTGATTTCTTCACCGCCAACTCCGTCATATAGACCGACATATCGTGTCCGTGACCCTGCAGCTATGATCCCCGCATCATGGAACGTTAATGACTGAGAGACCGATAATGCGGTGATGTGGCCTTTGAACCCCCGTCCTCCACCCTTGAGATTTGTATTTGCAGATGGAATCGTCGGGATCCGGACTATCGGGTCATTCGTGTGGTTGAGATCGAAGATATTGATGCGATTTTGGTGGCCAGCGTAGAAGTAGTTGCCATCACGCGAATATGCTAGGCTGAGCGGTGCGAGCACGGCTTCTGTGAGATGGTCGATAAGCTTGTATGACGCGAGCTTGTTCGAGATGTCGACCGGGCCTGTGGGCTGCTCATCCTCATAGTGTCGAGAAGTACCCCATAGCGCATTGTGTAGGCTAATGTATTGATCTCGTCGGCTGACGAGTACCGTTGTGGTGTTTACATCGTCGGCATCGAACCACGGATTGATGGAGAAAGCCCAGATTGGGTCTGCAGTCCCGAATTTCGCCCATGGCTTCAGCTGAGGTATAACTGTTTCGCCAACAACATTGGGGACAACAGGATAGATGGCGAAGGTGCGCTCATAGTCGGATGTGAAGATGTATCTTCCGTCTGGAGAGAGCTGCGCTTCCTGGATACAGCTCACATGTCCGCGGCAAGGACGGACGGCTACGCCGTCGATGTTGTTTTGACCGCCGCCAGAACTTGAACAGCTATCCGAATCCGATTCGGAGTCGGGCTCGGATTCTGAGGTGGTCTCTGCATCACTGATGTCGTTGTCAGAGCTGGCCTCGGTGTCAATCATGTCTTCGTCTTCAGACACGATGCCTTTGTCCTGGTCCTTGATGGTAGATTCTTGAACAACTCCAGAGAGTCTCACATTAGAAGTCTCCTGGGAGTCTGGAACGTCTTGTCCTCCACTTCCGCTCTGCTCTTCATTGGTCGGCTCAAGATCTCCAGAAATCTTGTCCACGACAAGCTCGTTCGGAGCCGCAAGTTCGTCGACCCATTTCTCGCTCTCGTCACCGCTCTCTTTCTGCTCTTTCTGCTCTTTCTGCTCTTTCTCCGCATTCACCTCACCCCCCACCACCTCCTCACTCCCACCCGTCGCCGTCACACTCGTACTAGCCAACCGCCAAACGCGAATCCCTACACCACTCATCGTTATGAAAGTCCCTCCACAAGCAACAACCGAAACACACTCTCCGACGAGCCAACAAAAAGAAACTCGGCGCGGTCAGTGTTATTGATAAGAACCAATTCACCTCACACACCACACTACGGACGAAGGTGACTAGCGCCGTAGGGCTGACGCACAGGCCCCCAGCGCCGCCAAAAGTTATCGGCGCCCATGATGCGTCGAGCTCCGACTCACGTCCATCCAGCATGCAGCATGTCCTCGAGCCGCAGCAGGGGAGCGCCTGGGTCGAGTCGCCGTATCTGCGGTCTCTCATAGTGAGTACCCTCATTCCACACCTCTCACACCAAATACAAACTCCGTCCGATATCGCAATGGCACAACACAAGCACTACCAAGTGCATAGCACGCGAGCTGCGCCAAACCTCTACCTTGCCTTCCCCCAACGAGTCACGTCTACGTGAAAGACACAATAGCTAACACAATCAATCCAGGCAGGCGGCCTAGCAGGTTCAACAGTAGACCTGACCCTCTACCCCCTCGACACCCTAAAAACCCGCCTCCAATCCACCCACGGCTTCCACCCCAGCGGCGGCTTCAATGGCATCTACCGCGGCGTCGGCTCCGCCCTCATCGGTTCCGCCCCCGGCGCAGCCCTCTTCTTCATAACCTACGATTCCCTAAAACGCCATCTCACACCCACAACCACCATAATCGCCCGCAACGCCGAGGGGAAAGCTTATGTGGAGAATGGACAGATTGATAGCAGGGGAAAGGAGGCCGGCGTGCATATGCTGGCCGCGAGTGCGGGCGAGGTCGCAGCTTGTGCGGTGAGGGTGCCGACCGAGGTCGTTAAGCAGAGGGCGCAGGCGAGCCAGTTTGCATCGAGTAAGGAGGCGTTGATGTTCATTTTGCGGCAACGACATACGCACGGCCTTGCACACGTATGGCGGGAGCTCTACCGCGGATGGAGTATAACCATCATCCGGGAAGTCCCCTTCACCGTCATCCAGTTCCCGCTCTGGGAAGCCCTGAAAAGGTGGCGTCTCCACCAGACAGGCAAAAAGGCCGTCTCCGGACTGGAGGGAGGCTTGTTGGGAAGTGTTGCTGGCGCCGTGGCGGCAGGCATAACCACGCCGCTCGATGTGCTCAAGACGCGCATGATGCTGGCCAAGGAGAAACAGCCTATGCTGAGCATGCTGCGGGAGATCTTGAAGCAGTCTGGGCCGAGGGCGTTTTTCGCGGGAATTGGGCCTAGGATTGGCTGGATCAGTGCGGGGGGTGCCATCTTCTTGGGGAGCTATCAGTGGGCTAGTAACGTGTTGGGCGGTGTGGAGGAAGAGTGAGATAGAATCGTGCGTGGGGGAGTGGGATTGGAGCATGTACGAGTAGACACGCAGACACATGTAGATCCGACGAGATGACTCCTGTATTATACCAACACTCTACCCGAGCCGGGGGCTCGAAGCAAAGCCAGCCACTGAAAAACAACCCGTTCCACGTTCACGAACGCTGGGGTATGCAAGGCAGCGATGTCATCATCCAACAGCTATATACAAAGCACCTGAAATCGCCCAGTTTAGAGCCATACAAGCTAAGGACGGTAAAAACGATGACGTGAACGACACGGCACTATCAGGCTCCCTTGCCTTCAATGATGCCCCTCGAGCTTTGTTGACTGCTGCGCCCAGCTTCCGAGGACGCTTTACCTTCCGACACACCGGAGCTACCGACACCCAAAAGAGGCCCGCCGGTAAAGGTTTCTACTGTCTTGATCTCCTTGCGGCCATTGGCTTTGTAGTACAGCAAGACGTCGCCGCCACCGCGCCAAATATGTGCACGAATAGACGCCAATGTCATCGTCGGAGCAACAAGCTGTCACTTCATTAGCACCATGCTCTCACTTACACGCTACCTTAAGCCCTTTCACAGAGAACATACCTGGTTCTGACAATAAAGCTCCAAGTACTCCTCGTGCTTCAACACCTCGCCGGCCTCTACCTCCTCCTTGGACGGCGGCGGCTCGATGCGTTCCGCGACGTACGCCAGGATCTTGCGTGCGCGCAGCATACGGTTTGCGTTGAGGCGGTTGTTGCTTGAGGCGTTATTAGCGTCGCGTTGAACTTTCTCTGCATGAGGGAGCAGGGGAATGTACCCGTCGGCTGCTATGCTGGGGAGCAGATTTTGATAGGGTTCCAGAACGAAGGAGACTTTAACGATGTCTTTGAGGGGGGTTTGGTTCTGCGGTATTACTATTAGCGATGGAACGAGGTCTGGGTTAAGGGTCCGTTGGAGGAGGACGAAAGGGCAAGGTAGAGGGACGTACCCTGAGAAGCACGTCGGCGAGCCAGATGGGCGCGACTTTCTCAATTAGATCAGCTTGTTGCCCCAGAGAGCCCACTTTGCCTTCGAATAAATCTGCTACCCCGCCAGAGTCTGGTCGATCCTCTTGGATCAAAATAGTTGTGGATGCAGGGGGCTTTAACACTGGCGTTTCGTTCGGTAGGCTAGGTGTTATTTGGGTCTCCAAATCTTGTGTGCCCGCAGTCAGCTGCTCCTCGTAATTCTGCCTAAGCTTCTGGAGGGCTCCAGTGAAGCTATCTTCAATGACCTTCTCATCTGTTTTCGTAGAACGAGAATCGCTGTCTTCAGACTTTTCGTCGGTAGCAGCTGGCTTGGGAGCTTCCACGGGTGCAGCAGAGGCACCAAACTTCTTCATGTTGAAGTTCATGTTAAACTTTTTCGAAAAGAGAGTCTTACTCTTCTTATGCGTGGTCGCGGTTTCTTCGGCTGGTGACTGCGGCACGTTTTCCGGTGCCGAGTCTGAGCCTTCTGCGGAGCCATGGGACTTGCCATTGGTCACAGGCGTTGACGAGAAGTAGTCTGGTTGCTCCTGGTTCGAGCTCCGTTGCGTTGTCGTCTTTTCCAACCTGGCACCTTCTTCGGTCGTGGGCGTAAGAAGCGCGTTGTGGTGGGAGTGGCCAGCGCTGTGTGGGGCAATGCCTGGAGTAGCGAGCCCAATGGCCATTCCGGGCGTGGTGACCGGGAGGTGGAAGCCATTAGGTCGAATGGTAGAACCTGATGTGGGCCCCGAAGAAGCGTCTCTCCAGCCGTTGAGGTTTGTCTCCGGTATCTGGATGCTGCTCGGAGGATTGGCTCGGGTCGTTGCCTGCTTCTCTTTAAGCAATGTCTCCCTGGTGGCCGCGTCCCTCTTGATCTCTTCGTCGATAAGGTTGCTGAACAAATATCGTAATACCCACTTGCCGATATTTACTGCACAGTGTGAGCACTTGTCTTATAGTACGAAGTACAAAGGGGGCCATACTTCGTTGATCTTCGCGGAACTCAATCTTGTCCTCCAGCTCTATCTCATCAGCATACACCTCGGCATCGAAGCAATACTGTTCTTCCAGCACGCAAGTCAGACTCCCAGTCCTTGTATCGACTGTGCACCAGTGTGAAACCGTTTCTCGCGTGTTGACCTCCGGCACAACGTCTTCTAGGTGTCGTTTGCCGAACGACTTGATCGGGGCGCACTGGAACTGGTTAGATGTATTTGAATATGCGGTATGGAAGACATACGGCTAAGAGATCCCACAATATGACTTCCCCTGCAGTATCGAGCGTGAGTACTCTTCTTCGATCGCTAAGGAGGTGATGCTTGATGAGACCGTTCTGCCCTTCAATAGAGAAGTCTGGGAGACTGCGACACGGAACTGTAGTATTCAGATCTGGTATTGTTAAAACGTCGGATGGTTTGCGCGCGCCCGGTATAGAGTATATCGTAGAGGCATCGGCGTCTTTGGTGAATAGTTGCGGGAAGGGTGCGGTATTCGACATGCGTAGAAGAGCTTTGAAGGGTATTTTTGGCGTGACTCCATTCATAGGTGGTGAAATATTCGCTGGTGGAGAGGGGAACCGTGACCGCGTGGTTGCCACGCTCGCTCTGTGCCACTTGTAAGACTCGGGTAGCGCTACTTCGGCCGCCGTCTCTACGTCGTTCCATCTGTTTATGCTCGAGCTCGACGTCGCTGTCCATATGTAGTCTCCACAAGCGATGACCTTGTTGACACCCTCATGCTCTTGACATACTGCTACCGAGACACCTTCGTCCATCTCGGAGCAATTGCGTGTGTCGCTTTTGGCCACGATGCCTGACCGGTCGGCCGAGTAGAAGACGGAGAGCTGCGGGTCGTCCGAGTACAGCGACCACACGCTGTCGTTGTGCATGGTCAAGGTGTACATGCACCGGCCGGCCGTCATGGACCACACTTTGACAGTTTGATCCGAGGAAGCTGTCAGGATCGTGTCCCCATCCTGCGTCATGAGGATATCCCGCACATTGTCTGTATGCCCAACGAATTTGGTGATGCGCTTCCCGGTCCTAGGGTCCCACACGCGGACGATGCTCTCCGGACCGCCGCTCGCTATGATGGACCGACTGGCGGCAAGCGCATAGACCGAGCCCTTGGCCGTGTTCTCATCGTCGCCCACGGCAATCTGCAGCTTCTGGCCGGCGCCATTGAGGTCCCACAGACTGATCTTGTGATCCAACCCGCCCGATGCTACCCAGTTCTCAAGAGGGCCGGGCGACGCGACGCGCTTGACATAGTCGGTGTGGAGGCCAATGGTCTGCGGCGGGAGGATATCTTCGGCAGCAGGCCGCCAGACCTTGACGGTGATGTCGGAGGATGCAGAGACGAGGGCGCGGTTGTTCTCGACGAGGGTGATGTCGTTGATCCAGTGGGTGTGGGCCTGCACCTGCTGGCGGAATTGCGTCGGCGGCGGCTTGTAGCTCGGCGCATTCGAGTCGGCGAAGGGATTCCGCTCCTCGCCATCAGAACTCAGATCGAGGTTCAGGTCCCAGGCGCATATAACGCCGTCGCGGCCGCCCGAGTAGCTGTGCCGCGTTAGTCCCTCATTGCAGCTGAGAGCTACCAGCACCTACAGAATGGCATTTGCTGGGTCCACGGCCAAGCCGTTCACGCCGAGCCGATGGCCGCCCGCTGAGTTGGCCAGCGGCAGCACTGCACCTCGCACGTCAGCTCCATCACACTATCCTAGGGCGGCCTGCTGATGCGCAGAGAGAGCACACGGGAACCCACCATACGAGATACGTTTTCGCGCGGAGCGCCCCATGGCACCGGATCCTGTTATTGCATGTGGTGCAAGGGCAGAGAGCGTGCGCGCGTTCGGGACCGTGCCGGGGCAGAGCAGAGGGAAATCAAGTCGGGGTGGAGTGTGGAGTCTGGGGGATAGTGCTCGCGCGAAATCCGCACCTGGTCGCAGGCCGATGGTTCCCTGTCGTCGGGCCACTAGGCGCGAGTAGCTCTGACATTGCGGCGCGGACGAACGTGCATTGATCAGAGGCAGCCCACAACGGGTGAACCCTCGTTTCCTGTCCGTGGTGGGGGAGCACTTTACGTCACCCACGCCCGCCTCTGCCGTCCCAGCTGTCACCCACGCGGCCGGCCGTGAGAGGACCTCCCAGCTGCTTCCCGGCACTGTGGAACTGCACGTTTCGACCCAAAGCGGGTCAGGCACGCGCGCATATGACGGGGAATGCTTGACGATTGCCTCCGGCTAATAGTCCCAAACCCTTGGTAGCTGGTTAGCGTCCCAGCCTCGACATGATGGCATCCCGTGGGGAGCCATGAGCAGCTGTCCTTGGTCAGCATTCTTGGTTTATGGTCTAATTCTCGAGAGAAGCTGTAATAAACACAAATGTACATTCACGTAGCCCGAAAAGCCCGTAATCTGGTATCTAGAGACGAACTACCGAGAATGACAACCAACTCCCTCAATGCAGCCCCAATGCAATCTGCACAATGCCAATATAAATACACAAACGAAGAATGCCCAAGCCTGTCTTGCTCTCAGGAGACTCCATTGACCGGATCCTGGAGGCTGTCCAGCTCGTCCTTCCTCGTCCTGTACAACTCTTGTGTTTCGCGCTCTCTCTTGCTGACGAAGGAAACCTCTCCTCGCAGTCCCTCCAGTCGCCGGCCAACAGCAGACTCCTCCGAGTATTGCATCGTGCGTGTCGAGTCCAAGTCCATATTGGCTTTGTCAAGTGCCGCGGACGCATCGACAATCTTTTGGCGCAGCAGCGCGGACCGCTTCGTATAGCCGCCGTGGTGCGTGGTCAGCTTCTTTTCGATCTTGTTCGCTTGCTGCGCCGTCTCGATGATCTTGTCTTGGGCGCTGTTGAATGCTTCGACCATCATCTGGTGCTCGTCGATCTCGTCGTCCTCGTAGCCATCCAGCCCAGGCAAGGTCGACGACCCATGCAGATTGGTCCATGCAGTGCCGAACTCCTCATGAAATTTCTTTGTATCCTCTCCGCTGTTCATAGACAGTTCAAGGGCGAGCTCCATCCTAGCCGTCCTCAGTACCTCGTCGCTGAGACTCTCGAGAGCCTTCACAGTTCCGGACACCTTGCCGCCTCCAAATCGTTTGATATCGTTAGCGATCAGGAGAGCCACTTCAGCCTCGACCTCGCGCTTGATAGGATCTGAGATGTCCAACACTCTTTTGAGCATCGCCTCCACGTCAACTATCGATGGTCTAGGAAGAGACTTCTGCACCACTTGTGTTTGTCGGGCAAACTCTGCGCGCTCAGCAGCTTCTTGCATCGCTTGCTTCCGGCGATCGATCTCGGCAGCATCTTCCTCGCTGATCTCAACTTCCATATCATCCTCTCGCTCCTCAGGAAGCTCAAACTCCCAACTCGTCTCCTTTGGCTTTGGAAGTGCGGAAAGCTTGCTGCGTAGATCTGACTTCTTTGCATTCTCACGAAGCCGAACGTCTCGTGGCGTCTGCGCTACGAGCTGCATGCCATTCTCCTGGTTCAAGTGGAGTGTATCTCTAGGTGTCCGCATCGGCGTGGCTCCAGGTCCCTGGCGAACAGGCGTAGCACCAGCACCGCCATTTGCCTGTTGGAAGGGAGTAGCCAATGGGTTGGGTGTGACGATCTGCTGTCGGGGGCCGGAGCTGGGCAGAGCTAGCGGTGCATCGTCCTCGACAAGGTCGGGATTATCTCCTCCAAGTAGTGCTGATTGAGTTTCGGTCCTCATGCGAGCGTTGCGGATTTCGTTTGCAATCATGTCGTCTTCCTTCGGGGCCATGGGTGTGCGAATTGGCGTGTTCCCTGCCAACCCAGTGTAGTTGCCCAACAGACCTTGCGTAGCGATGTTGTCGCCGCTGGTGTTTGTAATCGCCCGCTCTCCATTCAAGCCCATCTTGACAATCTCTTCCAGCTCAGCATCCCCGACTTGAGGCGCGGGTAGCGTAAGGGCGCGACGCTTCAGGCTCCGCTCAGCCTCTCGTATCTTCTGCGCTTGGGCAGCCTTCGCGTATGATGCGCCAACTCCCCCATCCTTACTGTCGTTCTTCTTGCGCTTATTGTCCCCCTGATCATCCTGCTGATCGGCTTTGCGCTTGTTCGCGAGCTGTTGTTTCCGCGGGTCAAACCCCTCCCGTTGACGCTCATTCCTGTCCAGCTCCTCTATTGTGTCGTAGAAGCCGGCGGGTACCTCCTTTTCGAGCGGCACATCGGCGTTGTAGTCGATGTGATTGCCCTTTTTCGCCGTGATCTTGATGTTGATTCCTGCAGCCTTCAATTCGCGTCGCTTCTGAAGCAGCGCAAGTCTTCGCGACTCCTCCAGTTGCCTCTCGCGGGCCTTTCGCTTGGCCTTCTTTCCGCTCACGTTTGCTAGGCGCGCGCGCGCTTCCGACAGCATCTCCTTGTCCTCTTCATCCATATCGATAGCATCGGGCCGAGCTGGACGGCTTTCGGCGTATGCGTCGACTTCGCCGGGGCGCAGTCTTCGTACATCTTCGGCGGTCGGCGCGGCTGTCTCTCCACCGTCAGGACCGGCAAGTCCCAAGTCGCCGCTCTCCTTGGTTTCTTGCTCGTCTAAGAGCTTCTGGTATCGCTCGAGGCACTGTGTCGCTGTGCGTCCTACGATCGGAGCTATTGTACGCCATTGCGTGGGCAGCAGCTTGGCCATGGTCAACAACTTCTCATCATCCTCCCTCGACCATTCTGTCTTCTTGATTGACGGGTCCAGCCACTCATTCCATCGCGCTTTGCACTGCTTGGCCGTCTTCTTCGCGAGAAGGGAGGCGCATCGCGCCCACTGGTTAAGGCCATACTTGGAGATGGCGGCCTTGAGAACCTCATCCTCCACGTTCGACCACTGTCCGACCTTGGTGACGACCATCGTGGGAACGAGTCAACGTGTCCGAATAGTCGATGAGCTGTCGGGGTAGAGCGCAGCGGGAGTTTGATGTGCGCGTCGGTGGTTTTGTCGCGCGTTTGACACGACGTGAAGAGTTCGAGTTCGTAATTTCGGAGCACATGTCTTGGCGCACCAACCACGCTAATCCCCTTTTATTGCTGCGAAGCCAATGAGCAGCGAGTCACATCGACGTCACAGCTCTGTATCCAGTCTTCACGACAAGCCTCATCAATTCGATATGATTCCCTCTTGACACGACTAACTCACCTGCCTCAACATGTCTGTGACAGAACAAGCGGCACGACGCTTCGTATCACGATTACCACACCACTTGACCAGAACAACAATACCGGGCACATCATCATCACGTTTCGCTTCAGACTCTACAAAAACCTCACAGAAAGAGCAAGATGAGCCACCGGTAATATAATCTTATCGTTCATATGAATACAAACACTGACAATGGTAGACCAAACCTGCCAAGCCTTCCACAGAACAGCAACCCAAGAAGAAGACGCAAGCCCAACTTGACAAAGAGCTGCAGTTGAAGATGCAAGGGCTAGCGGGCGATGGAGGGGAGTCTGGAATCGAATACGAGGATGGGCAGCCGGTCGCGATGAAACGGGGTGTGAAAAATAACATGTTCCGGTACATCTGAACCGTCGCTCGAATCATGCCAGGCAACACACTCCACGCAAGTGTCACACAAAAATGTTAAATATGCATTGTCTTCGCCAGATGTCTATTACCAGGATTCTGCCAGCATCATGAATATCCTTCGGATAACTTGTATCTTGACCCGCGCAGGTTCAGATTAGATCCTAAATTGAGCGAGCATTCCCCACGCCTAAATCACTTCTAAAGTCTTGTTCTCTTGTAAGTGTTCCGGCGTACGCGAGGCGCATATATTGATAACAACTTCTTCCCTTCCGATCGTGCATGTGTAGTCGAGAATACATATTCAAGAATCGAGCGCAAGACTCGCTACTTGTGGCGAGCTTCCCCTTCAACGTCTTCACTTCTCCGCACTATCCCGCGCTTTCACAACCTCCGTCTCGAACTCAAGCCCACCCCTCTCCCTCACGACCCCATAAACACTACTACTATCCATCCTCCTCCCCCTCTCATCCCCCCACCTCTTAGCCTCCCCCATATCCTTCATACTCAACTCCCCCACCCCCAACCTCACTCCCTTCTCCGCCGCAATACTCAACCCATGCCCCACATCCTTGATTCCAAGCTCCAGCCCCGAGCCCGGCGCCTGTCCCTCAGCGGGACAGTACGCGCCACTCGTCAAACGCTTCGAGACGCCGTGCGCGTAGGCGCCGTAGTTTTGCTCGATGAGCGACTCGAGAACGGAGGCGGAGAGGTCGGATTTCTCGGCTAGTGTGTGTGCTTCGCTGAGGAGGTACATGAGGCCTGCTGTGATGAAGTTGCTTGTTGTTTTCAAGAGCAGGGCTTTGGAGGGGTCTTCGCCTACGTGGATTACGCCGCGAGCTAGCACACCCTGCAGGAAAGGCGTGACGGTAGCAATGGCGGGGGCAGGGCCGGCGACGGCGATGAGGACTTGGCCTGCTTGGGCGAGGGGTGTGGCGCCGAAGACGGGGGCGGCGATGTAGGATGCACCGGCTTTGGTGAGTTGCGACGTGATGGTGGTAGTAGTGTTAGGGTGGACGGTGGTCGTATCTATGATGGTTTTCTCGCCGATGGAACCGCTCTCTATCATCTCTTTCACAACGCTGGCGAGGACTTCGTCGTCACTGACCTACATTTGCGTCAACGCGACGCATTCGGCCAGAGCCAAAAGGCATGGGCAGCTACGTACCGAGATAAACACTACGTCCGACGCTTGCACTAATTCTCTTATTGACTGAAATGGTATCCCTCCAATCTCTTTCAGCGGGTCTCCACGTGAGAGCGTGCGGTTTGTGTAGTGTAGTGCGGGTAGATTGTTCCGCTGCAAGTGCTTTTGAATATTAATGGCCATTGCGAGACCCATCGAGCCTAGTCCGATCCATCCGAGCTGGAGCTCTTTGGTGGATGCCATCTTGAGATTGCTGGTGAAGAGCGGTGGTGGGGATTCGAAGCCGTCTCCGCCAATGCCGTTCGGTTGAGGAATTGGTTTAGATGGCTGAAAAGCGATCGATGTGACTTCTCGGCTGATGTCGCAATTGCTGGGTTGAGTTCCTCTATCGGCTGTCGCTATCGCTGTGTGGTTGTGTAATGTATACACTGGGTGTGGTTGAGAGCGTGAGTCATGGAACGCTAGCACGGCGTCGGCAATATCCCCTTCCTAGTCAGGATTTACGAGTTTGTGCGGGACAGTCAAACGCAAAACGATACCATCATAATCGGTGCTAGAGTTGCACTAAGCAAGATATGGTATCTATCCAGAACGACCCGCTGCCAACCGCTTCTAGCCACCCGCATTAGGTCTCCTGCAACCTCAGCAGATGCGTTCCGTAGGTTCCCTCCACGGCACACCAAGAATCTCAAAGATCTTCTTCTCATCCCTTCCTTCGACCAACGTTCCCTCATTCAGCTTTTCTCTATTCTTACCCCGGATAACGTCCTTATACAGCCCTCGTTGATTTAGCCGCATGCCCTTCTTACTCGCCAGCAGCCTGATGCTTCGGTTGAAGATGTCATTACCAGTAAAGTATATGAGCGCCGCGCCCATTTCTTCTTCTGGGACGAGTAGGAGGTCGAGGCGTCGCCATGTTTTGGACGTCGGCAGGCAAGATACTCCGTGCCACTTTGTGCCATCTTCGTGTCGAGAGGAGGTTGCAAGTTTGACTTTCAAAAAGCCAGACTTGAAGAGTGAAGGTATGAGTGTTTGGAAAACAACTTCGCGAAGAGTAGCAACGGAAGCACCCGGTTTGGTGATGATGAGGTCGATGTCTCCCGAGTCCTTCGCTCCACGCCGGTAGGAGCCCATGATCGTGGCTTGAAAACTAGAATCGAGCTTTTTCAGAGCGCTCTTGACAAGGTTCCCATGCGCTTCGACTTCTGCACGAGGTATGCGTTCTGCAAAGTCGTAGTAGTGGTTTACACCTATCTTCTGGGAGTCCGTAAGTTTTGCGCTAATCACGAGATCGTCCAGCGTGCGATAGCCCGCTTGTATCCATTTGCTGGCTTGAGACAAACCTGCCCCGTACACCCCGAGGAACAGGCGAAGCACGTTGTCCATAGGATCATTCCTAGTGCTATCTAATCTTCGAAGGCGGTCTGTGAGGACGATTTCTTCGATCTTGTCTGCAAGCCTAGAGCCGATGAACGGGAGAGCGGCGGCTTCTTTTGCTGTGGAGACCTTGGTAGTCTGTTTCCGTAATGTGGTGATGGCTTTACGGTAAGCTAACGTCCGCCATTGGTCGTTCATCTGATCGTAGTACTTGCACATCTGGTCGAGGACCTCGATCGTCCGAGAGTTGGGGTTTTGGGAGGAAGATTTTCCGACTGGGTCCATGCATTGGAACGCGTTTTGATTGATTCCGTCTCTGGGTCTTGGTGCTGCCGCATACGTGTATTGTGATGTTCTTGCACGCTTCGGGCTGGGTTCTCGGTCTTCATTGTCTGTGTCTCCATCCGGCTCGCGACCCGCAGAACTTGAAGGCCGAGAGTCACCATCTTCATCCTCATCGAGTGGGAGATGTGCGACGGCTCTCGTTTCTTGAATAGCTGCCGAGAGTGCATCGTCAAATGGATCCGCGTGCTTCGACGGTTGATAGCGTGCAGGAGACGGGGACTTGATGAAACTGTCTTTGACAATCGCATCGTTGAAGCTCGTTAGTTCCATTGCAGGTAGTTGAGAGTTTTCTTTCTCTGTGGGAACTGAGTTGGTCTTTTGAGAGGCTTCAGCCGCGAGCTGTTGTCTAGAAGGCTTGATCGGGAGTGATATCTGTGAGTCGGGGAGTGATGTGGACTGGTTGCTGCTACTGGCCAAACCTGGACGCGGAGCACCTTTCACGGCAAATCGACCAGCGGTGTGATCCAAGAGCATCCCGAGCGCGATGCACTGAGGAATATATGGATCAAACTTCACCAAAGCTACCCTTTGCTTTACGACATTAGTCTGAATCAGTATGGCGAATTGGCGCACCTACCGGAAATCCGGCCTTGTTGACATTACGGAGGAGCTGACTGTATGTATGGTTGTCGTCGTCGACGATCACATACGTCACGTCATCGCGCCATTCCTTAACCCAGGCTGCCCCAAGCTGAATGATCCTGTGTAGACGGCGACGACGTGCCATACTTACATCGTCATTGGGGAAGAAGTAGACGATTTTTCCTTTTAGAAGCTGCTTGTGCTCTGGGTCGAGTTTTATCTTGTCCGCAATTTTGACGTTCTTCCCATTCTTCAATTCTCGAGGCACAACTCCCGTTCTCTTATAGAAGGGCGTATCGTCGAGAGTCGTCAAGTCGGGCGTGAACGTAGCTTTCTCAAGCTTCGACGGCGGTTTGCCAGGGCTTGACGAAGGTCGTTGCCTCGGCCGTGTTGCTCGGAAGCTCTTCGCGATGTTGGATTCGAGTGCAGTCGCAGATCGTGTCAAGCCCGAACTACCCAAGCAAGAAGCTGCTTGTTTGTTCGACATCGACACAGGATCTTGGAACGCCTTTCGTCTAAGTTCCTTTGGCGTTGGCCCCAGGAAGCTGCTCGGCTGACGAACAAGCTTTGCGGGAGGTTCTGGTGGAGGCATGGCTTCAAAGTCGGCGAGCACGCGGTCTGCATGGCGGAAGCCTTCATCGGGAAAATGTCGCTCGTCATCGGAGATGTCCAACAATTCCTGTTGCTTGAAATACGCCTCCTTCTCTTGTAGCTCGCCAGTGATCATGACGCAAGCCGTCGTAGAGGGCAGGGTCGAAAGGGCAAGAGAATCATCGAGAATAATGCAGGCTCGGGTCGTTGGTATAAGTAGTTGTAACTACAGATTAGCCAGCAGCGTCTGGGAAGGCAGAATGGGTTGCGCGAAAGGCAGCAGCGCGTGTGCTCCTAGTGAGTGGTTCACGGTGACGCGCTAGCACGTGAGCACTAACGCGTTCTGAGAAGGCTCCACTCACCGCTTTCCGTATTCATCATCGGGAACAGCTTTGCCATGTTCTTTGTCATTGCGCTGCCTAGTGTCCGAGGCTACTACTGTAAACGAAGCCCTCTATCAGCAAGCACGTCACATCTACACTCGGATGCGTGCGCGACTCAAAGCGCTCTACGAATCAGGCCACGCCCGCGGCTCGTGGTGTTTGTTGAGGCTGAAGTTTCGATATTCGACGCACCGACGGGGCTGATGACAAGGCCAAGGAGCAGCTTGTTGACGTGCCTTTGTTCGGCAGCCACGTCGAGAGCGCGGCAAAAGGGTTTTCTCGTGCAGGGCTAGCTTACTGCACGTTTGCGTTTGGTTCGAGGGCGTAACCGCTTCGGAACTTTGCTCCGCCAAGAAGACTTGGAGCGGACATGCAGCTACCGAACCAGACATGGGCAATCGAAATCCTGACGAACAAAGAACTCTGTTGAAATTTTCATCTTCACCCTCAGCTACCTTCTTTGCAGGCGTCATGGCGACACGCCGGATGCGACGCTGTACAGTCTTGGAGTAGGCGCTACGCCACCGAAATGCGTTAGTGCAGGAGATCGGCTGCGGCTCCACATGCATGGACCAAGGTTGGCACGGCCTGCGTCAATCTGGACTCTGCACAGACACAAAACATGAGCTAAAATCGTGAAAGGGCCTTTGAAGACCATTGTTTGCGCCTCGTCTGGCTTTGCGCAAGAAACCCAATGCAATGGTCCCCGTGGCGTTCGTATATGAACACTCAAGTCCCCTTTGTGTCTAACCATGTACCGCAGTCGTCTTTCTACGCCTTTTCTTACCTGCATGCTCCTTAGGTGACATTCACTCTTTATTCTTACCTATTCGCATCACCGGCTGTTTGTTGTTGGCAGTGTTTGTTGAATCACCTTGGATCCTTGTTCACACGATCGATACCATCGTCATGTTCTCCCGCCTTCCGCCGTTAAATTGCCTCTTGTGGCCCCTCATCTTGAGCGCCCAAACAGCCTTGTGTGCCCAATACACATCATCGAACACCGACACCCCGAAGGACAACAACGAAGATTGTTCTTGCTACGTGGTCAATTCTGGCGCCGACTCAAACACTCCCCAATACTTTCAGTATTACCGCTTTTACGACTTTCGGAACTTGGCGGATAGACCGGGGCAGTACCTCGACGCACCAAGTATCGTCAACGACTCACAGAATGCTGAAGTTCAGTCCGTGTGGAACGCAGACATTCTCGACAGCGATGCTTTCAACGCGGATTGGAATATTAATGACAGGACCAAAGAGGCGCCGCATGCACGCAAGATCCAAATGGTGAGGTCCCCAGGAAACATCTACATCCAGCAAAACGACGACAGCAACGACCCATTCACGTACCTGACGCTCCGCACAAACCGTCTCGACGAGATCCAAACGTCTGGCGAGATGAGGAATGTACAGAAGAATCTAATGCACGCATCCATGCGCATGTCTGGACGAGTCGTCGGAGCCAAGGGAGCGGTTGCCGGCTTCTTCACCTATTTCGATGACGAAAATGAGTCTGATATCGAGATTCGCACCAACGACGCGACCGATGTTATGCGGTACACAAACCAACCCTCTGAAAACGATGATGGCACCAAAGTAGCTGGCGCCTCTCTTGAGCGCTCTAACCTTGCTCCCTGGAACGAGTGGCAGACTCACCGCATCGACTGGCTAGAGACCGACAGCTATTGGTTTCTCAATGGTGAGCAAACCGCTGCGAACTCGTATGGGATCCCTCAGATGCCTAGTGGGCTCATAGTCAACATGTGGAGCGATGGAGGGACATGGACTGGAAACATGACCGTCGGAGAATCTGCTGAATTCCAGATCCAGTGGATTGAGATGGCGTTTAATACTAGTGGCTCGGTGGAAGGCCCGGATAAACCCAGCAAACGTGATCTGGATACGTTGGAAAAGAGAGAAGAGGGTTGTGGGACAGTGTGCAAGATCGACGATGTGAAGAGGTTGGGTACCCCGGAAGTTGTCTCCAAAAGCATCGCTACCAGGATGGCTGTTTCTTGGCATCGTCTGAGCGTCGTTGGTGTGGTCTCGTTTATCCTCGGCTGGTAAAGACTTAGATATGTAATAGAATGTATAATGTCAAAAGAGATTGTTTAGTACTGCTTGTACTGTTAATCGTCACTATACATTGCTCAAACGATCCTGTTCCCATGTTTCACGATGCTCGGCTGGTGTTGAATCCGTCAACGTCTCGAGCTACCCCGCGCTTACCCTAGAGCTCAGCTCCAGCAACGACCCCTCCTTCCTCCGTAAACACCTCAGCTTCCCAATCACAACACAACACAACACCCAACGTAAACAGAATGCCGGCCTCTATAGACGCAGAGTCCCTCAAGCAATACCTGGCCGACAACCCTCCCGCAGTCGTCCCTCTCGCGATCAAGCCCCACTTCGAGTCGCTCAGCGACAAAGAGAAGCTATATGCTCACCACATCTCCATGTATGCTCCGCCCAGACCAAGGCCAGGTACAATGCGAGTCGCAAAAGCGAGACATATACGGGGTCTAGTACGAAACAACACGTGCTGAGGCCCCTCCGAGTATGCTTTGCAGAATGCGGCTTTGTACCCCAAACTCAGGTACGATGTACTCGCTAGAGGCTGACGTGTTCTGAAGAGCTTGCTTCGCAGGCACCCGCATCGTGCTCCGCCAGCTCTCGCCCGAATCCGAACCCATCTACGACTTCATAATCGCGCTTCACAAGCATTGCAATGGGGATTACGACGTTGTTGCGAAAGACGCCGGTCTGTCCAAGGATGACCTCGACGCATACCTAAACTATGCCGCCCAGTTTCTAGGCAACTTGGGCAACTACAAATCGTTCGGCGATTCCAAGTTCGTACCACGCCTGGAACCCCGCCAGCTGAAGGCGTTGGCTACCGTGTCCAAGACCGCGCTGGGGTTCTACGAGCAATTCAAGGATGCCATATTCGCGGGCAATGATATTGCGAAGCTCCATCTGGGATATCCCGCTGATGGTCACGTCTCCACGTACTATCCGGATAGCCCAGACATCACCAAGGAGGAGATCGCAGGGGTGAGCGACTTCCTGGCGGACCAGAAGTTGCTGCCTGAAAACACTAGAATGAGGAAGACAAAGGATGGTTTCGAGGTTCTGATCGCGAGTGCCCTGAGCAACCCTTCGTCTGAACAGCGAGACACAAAGGAAAGCGAGTGGACGTTGGATGATGGCAAGAAGGTCAAGCTTGTCTTTGGCGACTACTCAAAGGAGATGGAGACGATTGCACAACACATCGATGAGGCGAAGAAGTACGCGGCAAATGACACCGAGACTGGAATGATGGAGGAGTACGCGAAGAGCTTCCGCACGGGCTCTCTGGAGGCGTACAAGGAGAGCCAGCGGTATTGGATCAAGGACAAGGGCCCGGAGGTCGAGACTGATATTGGCTTCGTGGAGACATACCGTGACCCTCACGGCATTCGTGGAGAGTGGGAGGGTTTTGTTGCTATGGTCAATAAGGAGCGCACGCGTGCGTTTGGCAATCTGGTCGAAGCAGCACCCAAGTTGATCCCGCTGTTGCCATGGGACTCAGCGTTCGAGAAGGACAAGTTCCTGAGCCCTGACTTCACCTCCTTAGAGGTTCTTTCTTTTGCAGGTAGCGGGTAAGTGCTCCAGGCGGCCATGTCACCCCCACGGCATAAGTTTCTGAGAGGCCATGCAAGTGCTAACTTTGACAGAATTCCCGCCGGCATCAACATTCCAAATTACGACGACATCCGACAGAACACAGGCTTCAAGAACGTATCCCTCGGCAACGTCCTCTCCGCCAAAGCTCCCAACGAGCCTATTCCCTTCATTAAACCGGAATACTTAGACGCTTACCAAAAGTACCGCGACCCCGCGTTCGAAGTCCAAGTCGGTCTCCACGAGCTGCTTGGGCATGGCTGTGGCAAGCTGCTTCAAGAGACAGCACCTGGCGAGTTCAACTTCGATGTCAAGAACCCTCCTATTTCTCCCATTACCTTCAAGCCTGTCAGCACCTACTATAAGCCCGGCCAAACGTGGGGATCGGTGTTTGGTACCTTTGCTGCATCGTATGAGGAGTGCCGTGCAGAGTGTGTCGCAATGGCTCTTGCGTGCGAGTGGCCTATCCTGGAGCTCTTTGGTTTCGGTGACGGGAAACCTGATATCGATGGCGAGGCCGGCCATGTGCTCTTTGCTGCATATCTACAGATGGCGAGGGCGGGTATAGCTGCTCTGGAGTTCTGGGATCCCAAGTCGCGAAAGTGGGGCCAGGTACGTACTTCTGGCTGCATGGTCTTAATCCTTCCTAACGTTTCTAGGCACACATGCAAGCCCGCTTCTCCATCCTCCGCACCTTCCTCAACGCCGGCGTCGAGTTTTGCGAACTAGAATACACCAAAGACGACCTCTCAGACCTGACCATCCGTCTCGAGCGTTCGCGCATTATCGACCTAGGTCGGCCCGCCGTCGAAGAGTACCTTCAGAAACTGCACATCTACAAGAGCACTGCGGACTTTGACGCGGCGAAGAAGATGTACGACGAGATTACGACAGTAGAGCCATTCTATGAGAACTTAGTAAGGCCGGCCGTTCTGAACAAGAAGACGCCGAGGAAGGTCTTTGTACAGGCCAATACCGTGGAGAAGGATGGGAAGGTGGAGTTGAGGGAGTATGAGGCGAGTGCTAAGGGAATGGTGCAGAGTTTCGTTGAGAGGGAGTATGTGTAGATGATGGGTTTGAAATGGGTGTGCTGCATAACTTAGACGGATTTGGGAGATGACTACAAGAGACGCTGCATGGACGACATACGAGGGCCGAGCCCACTCATGACTATCAACGACCAAAAAGCCAATGATACATGCATTCAAAGAAACCCCTATAATTGTGTATGTGCATAATCCCAAGTCTACAACTTCGATGAACTCTTAGAATGTACCGCCTTCAACTCTTCCATGAACCTCTCCGTAATCACGCTCCTCTCTAGTCCCTTCCTCAACCCCCACTCGGCCTCAGACGCCCTCTCGTTCTCCCTGAACCTCACCATCTCGCCCCCCACCCACTTCGCAACATGTCCAGCACTCTCCTCCACCTTCTCCATTGGAATCAAATGCCCAGCACCCTGCACCATAACATTCGCCACGCGGCCTTCCTTCGCGCCCCCACTGCCTCCGACACCAGACCCTGTCAATTCCATTTTCTCCGTGATCTGAACGGGGTCGAGAGTAAGGAAGGATTGGCTGCCGAAGATGTAGAAGACCGAGGGACGGATGTGCGGGAGTTGCGTAAAGACTTGCATGGATTCGCCGCGGTAGAAGGGTGTCTGCGGGACGGGTTGAGGGACGAGATCCGGGTGCGTGCGGCGGTTTATGGCTGTGGGGTTTGCCGTGGTGCAGTCTGCTGAGGAGGGCTCGGTGTCGATGCCGTCGCGGAAGGCGAAGTTGGGGCGCAGGAAGGTCATTACTTCTTGGTGCTTTGTAGTCGTGAGGGTGACTTCCTTGGACTTAGACGGTGTAGGCATTGTAGCTGGATCTGTGGATACCGCAGCGGGAAGTGGTCCGGGTGTCGCTTTATCCTCTGGGAAGAGCGGCGTAGGGAGTTCGCGGAGCCCGTGTTGGCTCCAACGGTCGAAGACGCGTTTATCCCACGCTTGATAGAACTTGTTGCGGAGCATGGATTTCGCAGCTTCTTCTTTAGACGGCCAGCGGTCTCGTCGCATAGCAGATGATAAGGCAGGAGAGACGTTCCCTTTGATGCTGACCATACGTTGGATGACCGGGTCCATCAGGATGAGGGTTTCGAAGAGGCGTGGGTGCAGGAGGGAGAGGGAGGCTAGTTGGGCGCCGCCCATGCTGTGGCCTAGGCCAATTATGGGGCGGGGCATTTGGGCGTGGAATGTATTAACCATGTGCAGGAGGTCGCGGGAGTGGTCGAGCCATGCCGCTGTGGGGTGTTAGTGTTGTGTGGTCGATGGAGGGGAGAGGAGGTTGGTGGGCTTACGGTCGTTCCCTAGCTTGTTTTCGTTGAGGACGCCGCTGTGGCCTTGGTGGACGACGTCGGCTATCCAGATGCCGCGGATGGCGAAGTTGTTTGCTTTGGAGATTTTGAGGAGTTCGTCCCAGAGGGGTTCGTAGAGTTCCTGGGTGGTGGTTAGCCAGACGTGTTCGAGCTCGTTGGAGATAAAGAGAAAGAAAAAGAGGTTGAAGGCTTGTGAGTAGCAAGTCGTGATATCCACCTAGGCTTCAGACTCATGATTTCACTGTGAGAGTATGATTTGACATGAGATGCATCGAATAGGGTATCGTGGGATGTGATACAGGTTTGATAACCTTGACAGAACCACAAGTAATACAAATGAAATATGGACTAAGAATCTAGCTACCTTTGGGAATGCATTCGCATGCGCCGCGATGATGGTGAGGTCTCCAGGTTGTGGGTTGGGATTGTTAAGCGGCGTGTATTGCTTGATGGCGAGGTGAAGGACTTCGTTCTGGGTAGTCGATGTCGTTCGAGGGAAGCCACGAATATGTGAAGCTTCTATCACGTGCTCATTGATTCGATAGTGCTCGGAAGACATTGTGACGGTAGCGGATTAGAGAACAAGGCTTCGCGCGTGGTTGTATAAATCCTAGGATAAGGCCAATTCTTAGAGCTAGTGCTGAGGAGGTATGAAGGGGTACAAAATCAGATTAAGTCTTTCCAAATAACATCTTGTTTGGTGTAGAAGCGATGAGGTGCTCGATGGGTGAGGCTCCGAGAGATATAATGAATTGCCGTGCAGGGTTACGGGCCGAGGTAAATCCCCACATCAAATCAACGGTTGTTTGTGAGAGGAAGCCATGCTTTATTCTCCGTTCCACATTTATGACTCCAAAGCGACAGGTGGCTAGTCGACAATTGTGATATCACAGTGAAGAAGACCAAATATCACAATACCAGGGAGATGCACACAAAAGGTTTTGATCGCAGGTCTCGGCAGGTGGGGCTGCACGTGATTTGGGCTCGACGCGCGCATAAGGCGCGACGCGCTCCGATCAACCTTCGTGCGCAACACCGCGCAACACTGCGCAATCGAATCGCCACAACCCAGGATAGCGCCCAGCCATGGAGGACACCACAATGATGGATGGCTCACAGCCTCTCTTCCAAAACCTCACATTTACCATTGTACCTACGACGCTCCTTCAAGACCGCATCGATAAGGTACTTTACGCGTCAATCAGTTCTTGCATGGCTGCTAACGTGCGGCATAGCTGGCCGAAGACATAGAAGCTGGTGGTGGGACCTTGATACCCTTCGACGACTCCACCGGACACATCGAGAAGCTTGAAGAGATCGCTTACATCGTCTCGGCCACGACCGACTTCCCCGACTACTACCGCGCACTTGACTACATGATACACGTAGTGAAGCCTTCCTGGGTCGATGCATGCATAACTACTGGCAAGGCCAAGAACCCACGGACTTTCAGCCCAGACCCTGCCCTGTTCATGAACGACGTGGTGGTGTGCTGTGGGGATATACCTGAGGGCGACCAGGAAGCGATCGCTGGTGGAGTTATCGCCATGGGGGGCCAGTTCTCTCCGCAGCTCACCAAAGCGACTACGCATCTCATTGCGCTCGCCGTTGAGGAGGAAAAGTGCCAGAAGGCTATCGCGAAACGGCTGCCTCTCAAGATGGTACTGCCTCATTGGTGAGCTTCACAGAGCATTGTGTCTAACTTGGGCTCTAACCAGATGATAGGTTCGACGACTGTCTCAAAGTCGGCCGAAGAATAAACGAACGCCCATACCTGCTGCCCGATCCCGAGATCCTCGATGTCCTAGCAGGTGCAATACCACCAACGAAGACCAGCCCAGACATTCGCGATGCGACAAACCCAGAACCAATAGACGAACCTTACCCCTCCACACCGCCGGCACACCTCGAACAACCTCGTAAACTCAACGCTTTCAAGGGCAAGAAGGTCAAGCTTGGTGAAGACCTCCCCATCAACAGCAGGCTCAGAAGCACAATTGCAGACCTGATCAAGGCTAGTGGTGGCGACGTAACCATGAACATAGATGAGGCAAGCATGTACGTATGCAGCTTCCGAGACGGCGAGGATTATATCAAGGCATCACAGGCGCGGAAAGATGTGGGAAGCCTGGGCTGGCTCTACTATCTTATCACGCATGATACCTGGACAAACCCGATGCGTCGTATGCTGCACTACCCGCGACCTCGTGATGGCATTCCCGGCTTCAATGGCTACAAGATCAGCATCTCCAGCTACACTGGCGAAGCTCGCGTCTATCTGGAGAATCTCATCAAAGCAACCGGCGCGGAGTTCACCAAAACGTTCAAGCAAGACAATACGCACCTCATCGCAGCCCACAAGAACAGCGAGAAATGTGAAGCTGCCCAGGAGTGGCATGTCAAGGTCCTCAATCACCTTTGGCTTGAGGAAAGCTATGCTAAGTGCAAAGAACATGCCGAAACAGACCCGCGATACACATATTTTCCGCTGCGGACAAACATGGGAGAGATTCTAGGTTCCACCGAGATCGATCGAGACGCGGTGGAGAAGATGTTTTTCTCGAAGAATCGCAAGTCAAAAGCCGTAAAGGCTAAGGGTCAAGCAGGTGACGTGCCGGAATCGAGCGCGATATTGAGCAGAGCGCACAGTGATAACACGGCTCGCAACTCGTCCTTGGTAGAAAAAGCTGGCAGACGTACAAAGACGAGCGACGCCATATCGACGCCACTTCGCGCTAAGAATGTTGATGGCAAAGAGAATCAGACACCAGGCAGTCGAGGAGCGAAGGATCGAGCGCTCACAAAGCTGCACGAATCGGCCGGTGATATCGCGCAGTTCGAGAAGGAGATGAAGAGGAAAGGAGGTGTGGTGCATGGTGGCCGGCGACAAAAGGATGACGAAGTAGCCGACAAGTCGAAGAAGGGACGAGACTCTACATCGAGCAAACGCTCTATCGATGAGGTCGAAGTCGATGACGCTACGAGTGAGGAAGAGCTTACTGAGGAACCCGCACACAAAAATAAGAAGGCGCGCAAGGAGAAGCTCGCGCCTATCAAGTATCGCATGCTCGTCTCTAAAGAAGAGCGTTGGCAAGGGAATCCTGACAGAGAATCAAAAGACAAGGCTCGTCTGCGCGAGCTGGGCATCTTCGTCACGGATAACTACAAAAAAGTTGATCTGTTATGTGCGCCCAAGGTCGTTCGTACGAAAAAGTTTGTTGCGGCGATTGCAGCCGGCCCAACGCTCGTCTCCAGCGCTTTCCTCGACTCTGCACTGAAGCACAGCAAAATCCCTGCTCCAGAAAAGTTCCCCATCCAACAGAGGAGGGACTTCGAGCAGACGCACGGTATCAATATCGACGATGCCATTGTCCGCGCAAAGCAAAATAAGCACCGCCTTCTAAAGGACTGGACCATCTTCTGCACCGAGAACGTCACTAGCGGTTTCGGGACCTACAACGAAATCATCATGGCCAACGGGGGACACTGCCAGCTTTGGAAAGCTCGCACCACTGTTCTTCATGCGACGAAACGCAAAATCGACACCCAGCCCGAGGAAGTCTCGCAGAATCTCCAGGAAGACGAAGGGGACGTTCTCTACCTCATTTCCGAGCCGAAAAAGAGTGAGTTCAAGCTTTGGGAGAGTTTTCGTGAGTTGGCGAAGAAACACGACATGAAGCCGCGCATCGTGAAGACGGAGTGGCTGCTCTATGTGGCTATGGCCCAAGTTGTGCATTGGGATGAGGATTGGGAGCTTAACGAGGAGGACGTGAATGCTATGAACTAGTAGATTTATTTGCTTGCTGCGCGGTCCTGAGCCGTCGATGGATTTTCAAGTGTTCTGGGCGTTCTGGAACTGGCATTGGGCTGGAGACTGCGGCGTAACGCTTACCTGGGGCGATGTGATCTTCGCGGGAGATTGAGCGGTATCGTTTTCCCCTTGCATTTATCTGGAGTTCGGTGGAAGACGTGGGGCTGGCTTTGGCTTGCATTGATAGCGCTTGAGGCTTGGTGTTGTTGAGCACTGGCGATCTTCGTAGTCGAGCTATACGATGCTATATGACCATCGGTTTGAGCCTTGCTGCCAAGTTGTGTTACAACATCTAGACGTCCGATGTACCCTCTATCGATGTCGATATCGGCATCACAGGGTGTCAGGGCTGTGCTGCAGCGTCCCAACGAACGGCTTCGGAGCCGTGTCTCGACCGCGACCTCTTGCATCTGCAATGTCCTCGCCGGCGGTTTGTGCCACAGCCGCTACGGCGGTGCACCTCAGCGCGTCCTCTGGGAGACGCTTAACGTGCCTATCAAATAGTGCACCAAACCCATCGCGAAAGGACCGCATGCGCTACATCCTCCAAAAAGGCAGTATCCCATGCCTCGCCCCTCAGAAAAACTTAACACCCTCACTCCCCTCCCCCCCAAAAACCTGCGCCTTCCCCCTCTTCACACAAACGGCCAAACTCTTATTCAACAGTCCCCCATCCATCCCCCAAAACGCCTCGCGCCTCGTACTCTCGCTCTCCGTCAACTCATAAAGCGTCAGCACAGTCCCCCTCTGCCCCGTCCTCTCGACCCACTCCTCCAAGCAACTCGCCCATTCCTCCGGCCGCCGCCAGTAAATATAACAGCGTCCGCTACCAGCGTCTTCGCCGCTCCCGTTCTTGCTAGCTTTGCTCGAGGCAGACGAGCTTATCCACTCTGCGCGGTTTCCACCCTCGGATGTCGTCATGTACGTGATGATGGCTTTTGCGTCGCGCAGGGATAACTGCCGCGAGATGCGGGCGTTGGTGAAGAGCGGGGTGGAGAGCGCGTCGGCGAGGGTGAGGGCGAAGAGGTGGGTGTGTTGGCAGTAGGATTGAATTAGGGTGCTCCAGGAGGAGAGTTGGGAGGAGCGCGTTGTGGGGTTTGGTTGGAGGGTGTAGAAGGGGGGGAAGGAGTGGATTGCGGGGAATTGGAAGGCTGTTGGGTCGGTGGTGGTGCTTGTGGTCGTGGAGGAGGGTGCTTGGGGTGTCCCTGGGTGGGAGGATATGGATGTCATGGTTGGATAGGTTGTGCGGGTATCGTGTGCGTGGACGGTGGAGGAAGAGGGCGGGTGGAAGGTGGAAGGTGGATTGAGCGTGGAGTTGTGGGGTAGATTTGGAGCTTTGATAGCTGCGGAGCGGGGCGCGTCACTCAGCCTTATGTAGACTTGGCGTCTCACATGCTCTGACTAGATACGCTGTGTCGGTGTCGATATCGCTGACTTGACTTGCTCGCATGAATCAGGGTCTGGTTGTTCAGCTGCAGCCCTACACGTCTTGCATGCCGCGGGCTCATTTAAGTAAATGCGTGCGTCGAGCCTAAAGCGACCTCAAGGTATTCTCACTTCCTTCATTGGCACCACTGAGACCAGACTAACATGCTCTTTTCGTCTAGTCTATTGTGCCTACCGACTGGCATCACCGAAGAGTAACAAGCATACTCTCCACATTTTCCAAATACCCCCTAACAGCCTCCGCACATCTCGCTGCCATCGCCCCATCAATAACCCGATGGTCCGCACTCCAACTAAACACACACTCATCCTTCTTCACCAGTTCACCGTTCTCTCCAAAAGCAGGCACCACTCTCGCTCTCCCAATTCCGAGAATACCAACTTGTGGAGTGACAATGACAGGAGCAACAGCCGTACCCCCGATGCTCCCAATATTGCTGAGCGTGAAAGTCGCGCCGCTAAGATCAGCCGAAGAGAGTTTCCCAGCTCGAGCGAGGCTGCTTAAACGAGCAATCTCTACCGAAAGGGATTCTATTGAGTGGGATTGTACGTTGCGGATTACGGGGACTAGGAGTCCTGCGGGTGAGTCGATGGCGACGCCGATGTTGTGGGATCCTTTGACAAGGATCTGCGGCTTATCTGGGTTGGTAGTGGTGTCAAGGTATGCATTTAGCAGTGGGTACTGTTGCAGTGCCAATGAGACGGCTTTGACGACGAATGGTAGCGTAGTAAGCCGTTGCGACTTCTCCTTGTGTTGGTTGAACCTCTTTCGCAGGGTGTTCAAGGGTGTGAAGTCGACGTTGTCGGTATAGAGGAAATGCGGTACCGAGAGCGAGCGTGTCATCTGCTTGTACATTCCAGATTGTACAGGCGTCAACGTTTTGATGTGATCTTCGACCTGTTGTATAGGCGCGGGTGCCTGCGTAGAGGGCGTCGCTACTACGCTTGCACTCGCCTGTGATGCTTCAACATGCCTCTGTATGTCTTCCTTGAGCACGCGGCCATCTCTTCCTGTGCCTTCTATATCTTCAATCTTCAAGTTCATCTCCTTTATCCTATGGCGCACTGCAGGCGTCGCTAACGATGCATGCTTCCCAGGTATCCGCTGAGTCTTTGACTCTTTCCTCGCAGGCTCCGTGGGTAAGGACTCGGTTGGTCGTGGTGGTGTATCTCCACTAACAGCTTTTGTATCATTACGTTCGACTTCTAGACCTTCGTCTGCAGGCTTGGGCAGTATCGGTGCCTCCTGGTCCGCTGCCTTCGCTGAGCCGTCGTTGAGGAGTGCTTCGTCGGCCGCCGAGATCTCGCTTTGGATGTCGATGTCTACTAAAGGCTTTCGTAAGTCAGTATTTGCTCATGGGCAGCACAGGAGTTCCCACCTTTCCAACCTTTGCCATATCATCTGGCTCATAGTAGAGCTTCTTTATCACCCCGTCGAACCGCGATGTGATCTACCCCGCGTTGTTAGTACATGAACCTCAACCAAGCTCTGAATGTTCATACCTCCACAGACGCCTTGTCCGACTGCACTTCGCATATGGGGTCAAATTGCTCCACGCGAGCCCCGGGTTTGACAAACCACTGAATGACCTGGCATTCCGTAATCCCTTGCACCATTAGCACATCTCCCACAAGCCACAAGCCACGAAGCCCAACTCACCCTCCCCAATATCCGCAAGCAGATACGGCTTAACGACCTTCAAATTCGGGGTCCCACAAAAGCCCCTCCTCTGGAACAGCCTTTGAGCCTGACCATTGCCCAAGTGACGACTCGTCGCAATTGGCGTCCGACTGTGGACCGAAGAGCGGTACAGAAATCTTGCGGCTTCGCGAGACATGGTGAATTTCAGGGTGGGTCAGGTGAAAGCTGGGGCGGGGGCATCATTAGGTATGGGTGTCGGCGTAAGCCGCCAGAATGTTTGTGAGGTGTGGAAGGCAGGTCCGAAGGTAACCGTTCACAACGGCCTCGGTACAACGATCTGGGGAAGCAGCGATGCCTCTTTGGGCTTAGTGGATGCTTCGGCATAGCAAACATGCACTCTGTGGGCGCGCAAATTGCCGCTTTCCTGGTGGTCTTCTGATGACGTTCAATTTTGAAAAGGCTGGGAAAATTTCGTAGAATATCATTCTGTTCTCATGGGGTGCGCTCAATTGAAAATCTGGGGTGGGGAAACTCATCGCTAACCCCACATGACAGTCGCACGATGACACACCGCTATGGTCAATCTTGCCAAAGGGTTGAGCAATCGTCTTCCTTTCAATGTCTGTTCTGGGTTCGATGTCTTCTTCTTCTTCTTCTCGCTTACCGATTATGGTGTACTGGGCATTCCGAACAACCGGTAGCTCGGCTGGGATCAGGTCCGCGCACACAGGTGCCGTTTTGAACGTCTTTCGTCTATCGATTAGCATGCAGGAACGATTTCATAGTTGTCCCCATTTGGCTAGGACGTACGTCTTGCATAGTGGAAGCTGGTTGTTAGTGATGCTGTTGGAGAGAACTTCAAGTTGCTACCACGCACTCGTAACATAACACACGGTACGCAGTACGACTTTTAAAATGTAAGCTCGTTTTCATTGCTAGAGACCCCGATCTAGAGGCGCCCGGGACACCTCAATCAACGATCCGGAATCCCTGTCGGGTATAATATATTACTGCGCCATTTTCTGCCCAATCCAAATACCGACACCTAAGATACCGACACCTAAGATAACGTTGAACGCTAGGAGAGGAAACGCAAATACGGAAGCTTGCAATGAGACAGCAAAAAGTTGCACGAAATCGAGACCAGCTAACTCCTCATGCTGGGTTATGTATTATGATTCGGCCAAAATGCTGTCGACGGCAGTCGCCGCAAGTCTCTCCACTTCCTGTTGCGAGCCGGAGACATCGATAACTTCGACATCTTTGAGTCTGATCATTTCATCCTCATCAGGCGGTTCCAGAGCGGCGAGCTGGCTAAGAATCATGGTAGGTTTGAAGAAATGACCCTGACGGGCACCGACACGGGCTAGCAGAATCTCTTGGCTAGCTTTCAGGTAGACAAAGTGAACGTTGGCGTTGGGGTCCTCGTCGTAGAGACGTGCGGTACGAATGACATCGCGGTACTTCTTCTTCAGAGCGCTGCAGGTCACAACGACACCCTTGGATCCGTTCTTGAGGGCGGCCAGAGCTTGGTCTCGAAGTAGGATCAGCCAGTCCCATCGATCAGCATCGTCCAGCGGAATGTTGGCGGCCATTTTTGCAACGTTGGCTTGCGGATGAAACTGTTCAATCGATGGTTAGTGCGTTCCGATGAAGATGTTCGGTGTGGCCCTTACATCGTCGCCTTCGATGTAGTCGAACTCATAGCGTTCAGCAAGATATTTGGCTATAGTGCTCTTCCCACAGCCCGCTGGGCCTGTCACGATCAGGATGTGGTGGTGGTTCGCGATGGTCATTGTAGATGCAGGTGGTGGCATTGGCGTGGAGGTGTTGGAAGGTGATGTTGGTGTGGACATTGGAGGGGTCGGCGCAGCATATTGTAGGGGCTTCGATTGTGGCTGCTCCAATGTTTGCAACATGGTAAGCTAGGCGAACGACCACGTGTGTAGTGCTAGATCTCTGGGCGATCTTTGTCCGTGGGACAAAGTGGTGACAAAGTGGTGACAAAGTGGTGGACAAAGCGGTGGGACAAAGCCACTGTAAGACTTTATAGAAAGTGTGGAGTGTTGAGGCGCCCAATGTAACCCAGGCACGAGCACTGATAGTAGGCAATAATATCAATCAGCCTGCAGCCGGGGCTGCGCCCGACTTTAAGAACGGACGTGAGCGCCAGCGTAAGGAATCCCACAGTTACCGGACCAAGACCGTATGACGGCAAGGGTGGGCCACTTTGGTGCGGCACCAGGGAGGGTCGGTTTGATGTCACAGAGGAACAATCCACGCAAATAGCTCCTCCCGCGTGCTCTTCCGAGCGAGTCGGGCTCCTTGCCAGGCGGGTCTCGGCTCGCTCTGACGTGAAAGGAGAGTGAGTGTCGGCGTTTGAAAAGTAGGCACTAGTGACGTGGGATGGGTGGCGGCCAGACGTCGCCGCGATTGCTCCCCGCACTCTGACCCTTGTGCAGTCATCGTCGGGGACATGCAGCGTGTGTGCGCCAGAGGTGCCAACGCACCTCTTCCCCTCATCTGGGAGAGAGAGGCAGAGTCACGCTGCGTACTGTCCATGCAGCAGGCGTCTGTTCCATTTCTGCCTGCGGTGTGAGCCCTGCGACTTGGCCCAGGCGAGCGGAGGGGCTATTGAATAATGGGCGTGGGGGTCCGTTAGCAAAGTCCAGTTCGGACCGTCGACGGAATCTCGCAGCGCATCCCCTAGCGCCTGTGGCCGCGAAGGGCAGCGCACGACGGCAATGGAGTGCTCGTGTGCAGCGTGCAGCTCACCGCTTTGCCGGCTGCAGTTGTGGGTGCATCTCCGCGCGCTGCACGCGGTCCTGTGACCATGCGGACAGCGCTCGTCGACGTGGCTAAACGCGAGCGACGCGAGGAGACTGTGCAAGGGGGGGTTGATGATGCAATCCACGGTGCGATGGGCGGTGGTGTCCTGCGCGGTGGTGCCCGTCAGGCGGGGTGACATCGGACGACGGTTGAGCCTCACGGGTGACTAAGCGCCCCAGAACAGGCAGGCGCAGCTGGGCCTGCCGATAGCTGCTGGTGCTCCACACCCGCGCGAGCTCCAGCACCCACGTCACCCCATTGCATCGTAAACAACCCTCGCGCAACGGCCCCCGCCCGCCCGCCATGTCCTACTTCTTCGCCACGCCCGTCGACATCGACATCGTCCTCGAGGAATTCGACGAGCGCCAGGCCGTGGACGTCAAGCTCGACAAGAACCGGAAAGAAAAGGTCCCGCTGTACCTGGACGGAGAGTCGGTCAAGGGCCAGGTCACAATACGCCCAAAGGATGGCAAGCGATTGGAGCACACAGGCATCAAGGTGCAGTTCATCGGCACGATTGGTGGGTCGCGCGCTGCCCCGTCCCATAGCCATCAGCTCTCCATCGCTTCCCGTGCTGACGACGAGGGACTGTAGAGATGTTCTTCGACCGCGGGAACCACTACGAGTTCCTTTCCCTCGGCCAGGAGCTGGCCGCACCCGGCGAGCTCCAGCATCCGCAGACCTTTGACTTCAACTTCAAGAACGTCGAGAAGCAGTACGAGTCCTACAACGGCATCAACGTGAAGCTACGCTACTTTGTCAAGGTCACCGTATCCCGGCGCATGGCAGATGTGGTGCGGGAGAAGGATCTGTGGGTGTACTCGTACCGCATACCGCCGGAGACCAACAGCTCCATCAAGATGGACGTTGGTATCGAGGACTGCCTACACATTGAGTTTGAGTACTCCAAGTCAAAATACCACCTCAAGGATGTCATAGTGGGGAGAATATACTTCCTCCTGGTGCGGTTAAAGATCAAGCACATGGAGCTGTCCATCATCCGGAGGGAGACGACAGGCGCCGCGCCAAATCAATATAACGAGAGCGAGACCCTGGTTCGCTTCGAAATCATGGATGGCTCCCCATCAAGAGGTAAGCCCCACCGTACCTGCCTTGCTTCTCTCGCTTACGCACTTTCAGGAGAGACTATCCCGATCAGATTGTTCTTGGGTGGCTTCGATTTAACCCCCACATTTCGCGAAGTCAACAAAAAGTATTCCACGCGATACTACCTTAGTCTAGTCCTCATCGACGAAGGTAAGCTATCCCGCCCCGGTGCACGACACACAGTGTTTCACTTAGTCCTTTTACGCACTCCCCGCGTTTTCAATCCCAGCATGACTAACGTACGGCAGACGCGCGTCGGTACTTCAAACAGTCCGAGATTGTGTTGTTCCGACAAGCTCCCGAAGGACTGACCTTGGCACAAGAGCAGAATAAGTTGATGGCGGTATCATGAGAGTCTTGCTGGCTTCTCATGACAAGAGTGCGAAGGTGGGCTGCGCAACATCGTGGCTTCATACCTAATCGACGGTGTATTACCGCGCGTTGGCAGACCCAAAGCATTGGATATGCCTGGACCACGAGATCGGGATGGCTTTGCAAATTAACTTCCGTCCACTTCCCACGTGTAGGTTCATAGTGTAGCGCAATATAATAATGCCGAGAGGTTTATACATGGGGTAGATTTCCCCAATCACCACGCATCCGCTAACACTCGGATGCTCCACTACGCTAGGCGCATGCTGCATACAACCACCTGCCGGCTGGACTTTCTGTCGGAACATTCGGCGTTTGACCACGCTGTTCATGCAGGGCGTTGAAAGGCGAGACGATGCTGTTTTCAAGCCCCCCACGCCTCTTGATGATATCTATAAACGGCGCCTCCACGGCAGCACTCATCGCTAGCCTACGCCTTTTTGAAGCGCAACCCGTTGACATATGGGCAACAGTCAAAACATAGGCGACGACTTCCACGATCATGCTCTTGGTGATGCAATTTGTGAGTACTGCGCTCAAGTGCTGAACCGGTTCCGCTGTGAAAGTTCCGTTTGGAAAGTAGTTCGGCTAAAATCCATCCGTGGTCGTTCATCCCCTGTGGCATCGTGTTGATCTCCGGGGCTACAATCCTGAGCAATGAACAAGATCAGCTTTATTTGGTGCCTGGGAAGCTTTTTGTGTCCGAATGTGTATGTGCATCCAGAGTGGCGAGAATTTGCAAGGCCTCTTCCGTGCTAGCACGCACGCTTGACGTTCCCGTTCTCGGACAAAGTAGCCGAGCTACATGTGTCACTCACAAAACTCTACCTGAATCTGCTCACGGGAAGCTTACTACCGGAGCGACGTCCCCATTGAGACTATTTTTACGGGGACCTTGATGCGATCCTCTCGATGAAGCCGATTGTCTGCAGAAGAGATAGAGATCTGCAGACACGCGACACTCCCTTCCCTGTGTATTAGCAAGGCCCAGCACCATGGCGCGTGGCTTTAGGAAGAAAGGGTGAAGACTGACCCAATTTTCGCGTGAATTTTTTCACTCACATGAGAATGACGTCGGCCTTGCGGTCGATACTGTATGGTCATTGCTAGCTCCACAAAATCCAGGAGGTAAAGCCTAAAGCCGACCGAATTCTTAACTTTCCCATCTCGCAGCCATAGAATTTTATCAACTGCTATCGTATTTTCTGACAATACGATGGCCTCAAATGGTAAGTGGCTAGCCCCCAAGGTGCATGCCGAGTAGGTAGCAGCATGGACCGTTGCAGACCTCGACAGGAGCTCCCCATGTTTCTTGGCAATGCTACTTGTATCAAGCTTCAAGACCTCACTTCTGACAACCAATAGGAGACTACTTCTCTCCTAGGCCGGAGCAAGACCGAGAGACCGGCACGTCTCGCCCGAACAGAACTACTACGACATCGAGCTTTCGCATACCGAGCCTAAGACACCGTCCTTCAAACCAGTCGAGGCAAGGATCCTCGCTGGATGCTTCGCGGCTCGAGCCGCTCGAGAGCTCGCGGTCGCAACGTTCATACCACGGCTCCCAGCATGGTCGTACATCTGGAGCCGAGTGTACTGTGCAGCAGAGTGGTGCAGAGAGCGCACGTCAAAACGCAAGGCAATTAAAGAGGCAGCAGACCGAGAAGAAACCTGATGAAAGTTTCTATGTCGACAATGATTACTATTCTCTCAATCCTTGGGTATGTGGACTTTATGCATATCAAAAGTTGACCATTCTAACACACAACACAGTATGAGAGCCAACCTTCACGGCCCTTGTTCGGCCTTGGTCGACCGTTTCCTCGTACTGTGCGTCCGGGTATGCTTTGGGGTCGCAAAGGAACGCAGAAGAACCAAGACGAACGTGAAACTGATGGTGAGTCTGCGCAAATCTGTAGCTAAGGACAGTATCTGATCATCAAAGTAGACAACCCAAACGGCCCCTCTATCGAGGTGCTCGACGAGCATGGACAAGACCCAGGTCCACCGCCAGATGTTTTCATAACAGATATCAATGGCTATCCAGTGGAGGTCAGGCGAGTGAGTTCGCAAGAGGCGGATCAAGAAGAGGATCAGGGCATTGAGAGGCACGATTATGCCGAGTCGGAACATGATCAGGATTTTCAACAAAGTACCGACTCGGGCCCACGTCAAAGATATACCTCCGGATACCAAGGCGCCCTGTCGCCCGTCAAAGAGACTGACACAGCATCCGTTGAAACAACGGAGACCCAAGAGGAGAAGAAGGATGCCCAGAATCACGAGCAGGAGGCGCTGGAACGGTTTTACAACACCTATCGAAATCCGTTGGCTCGGCTGCGCGCTCGATATCCCGAGGCGCCGGCTGAGTTCCTTGCAGTGAGTATCCCTCTTCCATGCCAGAAACTCATGCTAACCTCGACAGACGACGATATACATTTTCTTTGGCATCGCGGGTAATCTGTACTCTATCACTTACCCAGCAGCTGAGGGCGATTACCAGACGCAAGCGTGGGCATGGGCATTCGCCGTCACAGCTGGAATCTATGTCAGCGGTGGCATCTCCGGTGCTCATATGAACCCCTGGATCTCTGTGTGCTTCTCTGTATATCGAGGATTTCCTTGGAAGATGTGTCTAGTCTATGCCGTGGCGCAGATGCTTGCAGGCTTCGTCGCTGGAGGTCTAGCTTGGTACGTCATTTTCGACAGCACCATGTCTCTGTTGTCAGCGTTCTGTGTGATGGCAAGCCGTGGGGCTGACCACTCAGTGCGACCCTCCGAGAGACTTGGTGTGAGTCAAACCCTTACTCGAACGCGGATCGCTAACCGAGAATAGGGGCATCTATCGCGACGCGATTTACCATACGGATCCGCAGCTTACTCCAGACGTCACGGGCATGGCATTCTACGCAATCCCGCTGTCGTATGTGTCGACAAGCACGGCGTTTTTCAACAACTTCCTCTCCTCCGCCCTTTATGTGTGCGTCGCCTTCGCACTTGGAGACGATTCTAACACACCTCCTGGTGCCGGTACGTCTACATTCATACCTCAGCTTCTTTTCTAACATCTCAATCAGGTATGAGCGCTCTCATCTACGGCTTCATGACTTATCTCCTGTCCATCACTATGGGCTACAACGGCCTCGGCATCAGCCCAGCTCGAGACCTCGGTCCTCGCTGTGTTGCTTGGTGGGCCGGATATGGCAGAGACACCTTCGCAACCGGGTGGTGGGCATATGGACCTATCGCAGCGGGTCTTACAGGCTCCCTCTGCGGTGGGCTTCTATACGATGTCTTTATTTTCGCGGGTGGCGAGTCGCCGGTCAATTATGCTTGGCCGAGTCCGAAAGATATTAAGTGGCGACTGAAGACGCGAAAGGATCGGGTAAAGGACCAGTTGAACAGATTACCTGTGTGAGGACGGATTTGATAAAATAATACGATAACCCTATCTCAATGAGAGCGCAGGCGAGGTGTTTCACTATGGTTGTGGATATAATACGGATATAATACTCGACTAATGCACCCCGCAATCCTCCAACGTCATCTTGTGCACCAGGCCACCGAACCACCAGGCCACCTTTATATATATACGCATCCTTGCAGCACATGTTTAAGCCGCATCCAAGATCATGCTCGTATCGTAATACTACTTCTTCATCAATGGTGATGGATGCAAAGAGCAATGGCGCGCAGAAAGAGATGGAGACCAAGAAAATGGGAATTAGAGACCGCTTGAAGCACTTCACATGGGTACACAACCCTCGGAAACAAACGTTACCTTTGAGATGCATGCTGATTGCATTCATGATTCTAGGCATGGTTTACTTCTTCCATGAGTACGGGCGGGCTGGCAATCGCATTGGCCAGGACACCGCATCAATTTCGCGGTACAGTGTACCCAACCCCCATCTACAGTACCCACCTGACGACACACTACCCAGGTCTCCGAACAATCGGCGTTACTATCTTCATCCTCAATCTCACCCTCTTCATCTTCCTCACCCTCTGCATGACCTTCCGCGCCATCCTTCACCCAAAGCACTTCAAACGCTCCCTCAGCAACCCACAAGAAGCTTTCTTTTTCAGCTCTTTTATACTCACCCTCTGCATCCATCTCTGTAACATCCAACTGTACGGCCTAACCTACGGTCCCTGCGGGCCCTGGCTCGTCACTGCCATACGCATCTTATACTGGATCTACGCGGCTATTTCGCTCTGTCATGCAATCCTCCAGTTCTTCATTTTCATGCTTGATCGGCCGAATCGGCAGCCTGTGCCATTTAGTCCGAGCTGGTTCTTGACGGGGTACTCGGCTATGTTGACAGGGACATTAGCGGCCATGATTGCAGGGAGTCAGCCGGCTGAAAAGCGAATGGCGATCTTGGTGAGCGGTGTTGCGTTTCAGGGGTTTGGGTTCTTGTGGAGTATGGTGTTGGTGGTGATGTATGTGGTGCAGTTGATGGAGAGGGGATTACCTCCACCGGCTGTGAGACCGGGGATGTTTATTCCTGTGGGTACGCCGGCGTACACTATTATCGCCTTTGTCGGTCAAGCGCGTGCCATTCCAACGTCCTATGGATACTTCGCTGCACATCCTTCGGCCGCCGAGACTCTTCGAACATTAGCGCTGTTTGTCAGTATTGCTCTTTGGGTTTTCACCTTCTGGCTTTTCGCTATTGCGGTGCTCGGGTGTTTGTGGGCTTTGAAGAGGCCGGGGAAGATGGGCTTTGCGCTGCCTTGGTGGGCGTTTATCTTCCCTAATGTGGGGTTTGTGGTTGCGACGGTTGACCTGGGACTGGAGATGGGTAGTGAAGGCGTGCTTTGGGTGGGCAGCGCTTTGACTATTGGGTTGGTGGGGATCTGGTTGGTAACGGTTGGGATGTGTGTGAGGGCTGTGGTGTTGGGGGAGATACTTTGGCCGGGGAAAGATGAAGATAAGAATTTATGATGGTGAGAGAGGTGGGGCGTGTACTTTCTCAAGACTTACCTTAGAAGAGTTTAGAGTCAAGAATGGTCTTGTGCGTATCTACAACAACGTATATAGGTCCTTCTCCCAGGTGGACGTCCCATGGGCGTCCTCGTCGCTCTCACTCGCTTATGTCATCAAAAGAGAAGTTGTCGAGCCTCACTTCACCTACGACCATTCACTCCACGCGCGCAAAATAGCAAAAAAGATCTAGAATAGCAAAAACAGAAACTCCGACGAGGCGATTCGACCTTTTGGTCGCTCGCATCGGATCAAACTGAAAACCCAGGCCTCATCAGAAGGAGTGCAATATAGGTTTTTTTGTATGTTTGAAGCCCAGCTCACAATAGACATGGTGGTTTGGTCTAGGCTATCACACTGCACTTCTGGGACTTTTAGAAGTGTGTGTGCTAGCTGCCTTCCCCGCACATCGTAAGTTAGAGGAATCTATGGGTATCTTAATTATATACGGATAGTTAAAAGGCGAGAAGAGTTAGGTGGAGGAGAGGGGGAATTTGGAGGTGAGAGGTGGGTGTGCGCGCGGGTCTTGGTGAAGTGAAATTGGCTCCTTGCGGGGTCTTCGGAGTGACTGTATCTCGAGATGTTGGGATGGAGTATATGCGTACTTCAAGAGCCCAGGGTATCGTTCCTACTCCAACTGTGGGATGTCAGCTCAGAAGAGATGCTTTGCAATTGTGGGCGACCTATTATGTTGGGTGGTCATCTTTGCGCTACCGCACATGTAATCAGGGTTGGAAATGGATCTTAAGATTTCAAATATAGATTTCACCAGACTTCCGTAAATGCTAAAGTAGCTACCGTGTACGCCCTAAGACGACTGTCCTAACACTAATCATTATATCCTTCGCTAATAACTTCTCACCGAAGCTCCTTCGGCTTAAACGATGAATGCAGCAATCCCAACAGCGACAGAAAGCGCTGCAACTGCACCTGGAAACAATCCAATACCAGCCCCAGTGTACTCAGGAAGTGACGGGCCCGATGGCGTAGATGTGGCATTCGCTCCAGGGGTCGCGGTGGCATCGGCTGAAGCTGTTGCGACGGCAGCCATGGTCTTGAGCAACACTGGCGTAGATGTGTATAACATAGGATCCGGTAGATCAGCGAAAGCAACGCTTGTAAAGGGTAGGCTGGAGACTGGGGTCGCGTCGGGGAAAGCGAGGCGTTCAGATGCTGGCGCGGACGGCTTCAGGGAGGCACGATCAAAGTCTCCCGGGGCAATGACGCTAGGCAGAGGTCAGCATATACATTTCGTGAAAGATGGGATTGACTAACCTGTCAATTACATGGGCGATACCGTTGAAAAGAATGGTGTTAGGGAACGTGATCCTCGCGTTGTTCACCCAAGCCGAACCATCCGGCAAGACAGTGAACGTCAAATCGGTGCCTTGAAGAGACTTAACGGTAACATTGCCCAACGACGGCGAGAATATGACGTTGTTGGGAATGATGTGGTAGCTCAGGACCGCCTGAAGCGTCTCGAGGTCTGCAGTCTCGAGCACGGAACCAATCGATGTGAAGGCTTCGTTGGTGGGCACGAAGATTGTGTAGTCGGAGATGTTGAGGCCGGGTGTCGCGGCTCCAGTTAGGGTGATGTCCAAGCCGAGCTGGCCAGCCTCCAGCGCCGCGTTCATGGCGGTGTAGCCTGCTCGGAAGGTGAAGAGTTGGAGAGGGGCGCCAAAGTTGAGAACTGTGTCGATCTTGTGGATGGTGATGCCTTCGCCAAGCTTAATGTCCTGTTTTCTGGGTTAGTACAGTGTTGGGAACGTAGCGGATGAAGTTAATACGAACAGCTTGGGTAACGGTGGAAATAGTCTGCTCTCCAGAAAGAATGCACACATCCTCCCCATTCCTCACAAGTCCATTGTATGCGCCACCCGTAAAGTTGGAAAAAGGCTGTCTCGCATTGACATATGAGTCGTCCAGCAAAGTCTGCGCAAACGTAGGAATGTCCGTAATAACATCTGACGGGTAAACGCCCTTGAAGACGTGGTTCGCCAGGAGGGCACCGATGGCGATGGTGTCGTTCCGCTGCGTGACGGCCTCCAGTTCCGGAGTGTCTTTTGGTATCTCCAAAAAGGCTTGGTTTGTGGGCGCCAGGATGGTGATGTTGGAAGCCGAGGCGAGTGTCTCTGCAAGGCCGTCGATGAGTCCAATGAGTTCGAGAAGCGTGCTGAGGTCATCTTGGGATGCGAGGAGGGCGGCGATGTCGCCTTGGGCAAGGCAAGAGCCTGCCATCAAGGCGAAAGACCATAGTGATGTACGCATGGTGAAGGGTTTGATATGCAGTGTCGAGTGTCGAGGAAGTTGCTGCTTAGAAAGAACGAGGCGATTGATGCGATGGTATTGAATTGCTCTGTCATAAGTCGAAGAGCTCCCTCGCTCTCTTTATACTCAAACGTGTATCACGGCCATAGCCCATTAATTGATTGCTCCAGCCTCGCTCCAGACGAAGGATTGCATGGTAACAGTCATAACAGCCAGTCAAGCCGGCGTGCCAAGATACAGTCGTTACATTCGAAGATCTTCCATCAAGGAGAACCCAACAGATGCGGCCTCTCCTTCCAGAAGTCGTTGTTCAAAGCATCATCGAGCCTTGGAACACACGATGTTGAAGTCTGCACAGCCCTTGCCCGACCCCACGTCCACCAATCACCGAAGGCAGCCCCTAGAACGTGGCGGGCAAAATTCGCCGACCCCACTCTCGCTGACACGGATGAATGCCGGGGACGGCCAAAATTCACCAACTCCACTATTTGGCGCGGGCACTAGCGGGTCCGGGGACAACGGTCAAATTTTACCGAGTCCGCCTTGGGAAAGGGGCGGAGACGGCCAAAACTTTCCGAACCCATTGTTCGGCAGAAACGCACTTTTAGGGGAGGATTCAGGTCTGACATGCGTCTATTGTCACGGATTCTTTCTGGTTTCATCTAGTTTGGCCCGCGAAAAAAGAGCAAAGAACCATCGTGTGTGACCTATATAAACCTCATCCGCCAACTTTTTGACATCTTCAGCTCAATACCGTGCAACGCCAGTTCTGATGCATTTCTTGGATACTGTGCTCAATCTACTTATCGTTATGTACATGCTTGAGATCCAGACTTTGCTCCGAGGTGAAAGAAGCCGTCTTGAGAAAATGCTTCAAGCTCCTATCCTCATGCTACGAACCGTAGCGCTCGCTCACCTCATACCTTCGACGCATGATTCCAAAGAGTTGCTAAAAAGCCATTGCCTGATTGCTATCGAAGTTCATCTCGTACCGCCGGAGGATCGCGCTGTAGTCATTGTACCATTCCTCCAGCCACCCTGTCGCGTCAAACAGGCGAGTCGTAAAACAACTCATCGTAGGATCAAGAGGCTTGAGACGTGCTACCAAACCCCGCAGCTTCAGACCGCACTGATCGATGCAGAAACTTTCATTCGAAAGACATTGTCCGTAAGTATTTGCGGGATCGGTAGCCGCCACCAAGGCGGTGACCAGCACGTAAAGAGAGTAGATAACAGGCGGGGCAAAGCAAAACGAAGGGAGGCTGAGGACCAGAGCAGAGTCCATCTCTGCGACGGTGTCAATGACGGCGTGACAGTTTTGAACGATGCTTTCGAGCGCCGTTGCGAGAGGAGAGATGATTTGGGCTGGTTTTGGGAAGTCTTTGACAGCGATGCGTCCTGGTATAAACGGGGCTGCAAATGATGACTTGTTCGTGGGGGTATGTAGCACGACTTCGTAAAGATGGATCATGGCTACATGCCCCCACACTTTGAGCGTCTGTGACGATGCAAGATCCGGTGGAATCTGAGCTGCCCATGCATGAATCTTATTCCTCAGAGTCTCAATAGTGGCATGAGTACTGTAATGGTTGCCGTCCACAAAGGTCGCTAGGTGGAATAGACACAGCTGGTTGGAGATCTCTTGAATAATTTGGGTGATGCGGACAATCTGACAAAGCAGGGTATCGAAATAGTCCCCTCTACTTTCCAGGAACAAGAGGCAATCCTGGTGGTGATCATTCCAGGGCACTGTGTTAGGCCGCCGCATACTGATGGACGATGTCGAGAGTGCCACGAAACAGGCAAGCCAAGTACGCCGGGCTTCGAGTGATGCTGGATCCTCGTGTCGGCAAAAATACGCCGCCGGCGAGGGCTGCCACGAGAACCCGGCAAGCCCGACGTCAATAGCCATATCGGCCGCTAATTGGACAATCTGGAAGCAGCTTGCCTGCTGTCCTCTTCTCGTTGTCTTGTTCCAGAAGGCAGCTACGAGCAGCGCCTGCACGAGTTCAAGGGATCTTTGTCCCCTGCCAATTACCTCGTCGCCGATGATGTGCATTGTTTCTCGCACGAGTTCGTCGTGCACATCTAGATCAGTGCCTTGCGTCTCCTGCGTGAAAGCATATACGACCACGGAGAGCAGGAGGATCGGAGAATTTGTGCGGATATGGTCGAGATCCATGGACAGGCGAATCACCGGCCATGCGGCTCCCGGCTGGTGCGCAAAGAGGTGCAGCAGATCTTGTTGTTTGCTAGGCGGAATGCGGGCGTCTAAAAACGATAACACAGAATAGTCGTGGTTCTCCAGCAGGCTACCGGGCGACCGGCTCGGTGTCGTATTGTTGCTGGTGTTCTGGTTCTGCAGCGCGTTCCTGAGTTCCTCGATGTGAGCTTCGAGCTCATTGATGCGGTCGCGTTGAAGACGTGGTGCTGCCGGCACGCATTCCAGATCGTTCCGGCTACACCGTTCACACGCCCCATCCAGGGTTGTGTTCACATCGCATTTGATCTTGAGCCGATGGCACTCTTCACAAGCACGGTTCCGTTTCCTCATATTGGCGGTTTGTCTTGCAAAGAGAGGTGTAGGGAATAACCACGTCTTCAGCCACTTGTTACAATTGGTTGCCTTGGCCTACGTACGGTGCACTAGAACCTCTAGAGCAAGTCTACCAGGTTGCTTTCATTAAGCGAGAAATACCAAGCTCTTAGGCTCGCCTTGTGAATTTTTAATGAGTCAAGCATTAGCTTTTGACTCGAGGCTATTGTGGTGTTTCTCGTGGGTTTCTTATGTGGGTTTCTCTTGTAGTGGTAAGCATCGCCTTCTACCCAAACATGTTCCCTCGCGACTTCAATTGGACAGTGAGGGCGAAAACCATTACGACTTGCATCACAGAATCTGGAACTCCGGAAACCGAGCCGCTTAACAGGTCTAGTCCATCAAGGTCGGTATCGTGCCGCGCAACAATATGGGTGATTGTTTCGACAACTACTCTCTCCCTGCCGGTCTTGCCTTGGACCGCAACGAGCATTTATACCAGACGAACTGTACTGGTGAAATATGTTATTATCAAGGAGGACGGCAATTGACTTTACGTAAACATAATCCAGCTTTCGACTCGTGGCATCAGTACTGCGACCTTCGCTACGACAGTCATCACCACGGTGTTTACATGCTCTATGTTGACTGGTGGCAAGACCATCCGGGCGTGTAAAGTTCGAGAGATATGTAAAGCAGATGATAAGCCAGACTGTGAGCATACAGGCCATTTCTTTCCCTCAGAAGGCATCATGATATCGTTCGTTTAGATTGATGGAGGTTAAATCTATAAACCTTAGTGCTGCCCCACAATCTCTTCCGCCGTTCTTGCAAAACTTCTTCGGCCAAACAGCAGCCTGCTGATTGATCCCCCAATACCTCTTCAGATCGTATCTCACAACCTCTGACCCCTCATTCCATGATCTCGCCCGCGTTACCGTCGCCACAGGACTCCCTCCCATCACAACCCACAGATACTCCTTCTGCTTCGGCGGCCTCACCGCTACAGTCCCACTTCTCGTATCCAATGACCCTCCATCAGGTTTGAATTATCGCCATTTCCAGCGTTCCGTTGTGGGACTATGTCATATCTTCTGCACGTAGTCGTTGCTAAAGATCATCATGCGTACACGGTCGCGATTGTGGATAATTGCAAAGTCGGTGGGGGTGATGGCGCGCCGGTGGTGGAGTGTAGTGAGGCATTCGGTGATTGCTGACTCTGGGAGTAGAGTGAAGGGCTGGAACCTGAAGCGGTGTACGGTTTCGAAGTAGGTGTTGGTGTACTATATGTACTTGTGAAAGTACTGAGGGCCATACATGCCAATGGGGAGGGGAGCTTTGGGGGAGGCCGCATGCTGGGGTGAGAGAGTATGTAGTAACGATAGGGTGATAAAGTAGATGAGGAACTGAGTTGTTCATTGTAACTACGTACTCCACCAAGCTTCTACATAGTTATGCGAGCAGGGTAGCACCTATGGACAAGGGTACCTTAGTAGGTCAACGTGAGAGAGAGGTAGTTGGAGTGTTGATATGTGGTTGGATTAAAGAGAGGATATGGCCGACGGTGGAATCGGCGATGAGGAGGAGTATCCAGCTGGGTTCTGGGCATTGAGAGTCTGCGCCGCGAGACTCGAAGCAGGGCAAGTTGATCTGCCGTTCAATCACCCAGCCTCAGGCAAAGCAGCCGAGCTCTCGAATTTCACCCACGCACTACCTCTCATCTACTTCTTGAGATGCACACAGCACAAAGGATCGAGGCGCCGCCTTAATATCGGGCACATACTCCGTACCTGACGTAACGACCACACAATTCGCTTCAACCAGCCTCGGGCTTCTGTGTATGCGTTCGCATCGAGCATGTATAGAGCGTGTTGTGTACGGTCTTGTTGTGGAAATTGCTACGGTTTGTCCATGTGTTCGCGTCGAGGAGATCCAGCGTTGCTGGGGAGGAAAGCGTGAGACGAGATAGTCTGGCGAGTGGCTAATGATGCTGTGGATGGTGGTCGGGCATCGAAGAGGGCAGAGGTTGTGTGGACGTTGCGAGGTTGTGTGGACGTTTCGAGGTTGTGTGGACGTTGCGAGGTTGTGTGGACGTTGCGAGGCTGTGAAGGGTGTAGAAGAATGAGAAGGGAAACAAGGAATGTCAGAGCAAAAAGACGTGAGAATCGACAGAGTCAAATACGCTGTGATTCAGAGAGCAAACAAGCTTTGTCAATGGCTTTTACCAGTGGCAAATGAGAGAGAAACAATGACTTAATCCGGCACGTGAGCAAAGCAGCAGCCTTCAGATGTCACAAAATCAATCGCAAGCAAGGTACATCCCGCTTCCGTGTTATCCCCGCCCACCTGCGTACTACCGACCAATGCACCTCTTATATAACAGAGCACCGATCGATCAATAAAACACGCATTTTGAATGAAGTATATTCATCTATCTATTAGCCAGCCACTCGAGATATGAAGTCGCAACCCAGTCATCTTAGAGAAGCCGAACGGCCGAGGAATCCGCCGCGTTGATATCGCAAGAAGCCGAGGCCGTGTCGAAAATGCACGCTTGTATGGCGCAAAAAAACTTTTGGTACACTGGTTCGTAGGGGGAAAGGCGAAATACACGAGAGACCTGTGGAAGGATCAGCATTTGCTTAACAGCCATGCCTAATGAAGGATGGGTACTTACCGATCGATTGAGACGGCCTTGCCACACTGGCCGATCTTTTGGTACACTCGTTCGTAGGGGAAGGGAAATAGACACGAAAGACCTGTGAAGGTATAAGCATCTTCTAAATTGATGAAGAATGTCAAATTACCAATTGATGAAATGACCTTGCCATGTCGGCTCGTGTTGACGTAAAAACGGTCGATACAACGGGTGGTTAGATGGTCCAAGACCCTCAAGACCTGCGGAGTAGTAAGCGCATGCTCGATGGTTCTTTGGGAAAGACCTGTACTCACCAGTCGGTCGATATGACCTCGCCACATTGGATCGTGTTGAGATAGAACATCCGACCCATGTCACCGATTAATCCACTAGACGCCTTCTCGAAATGCAGCCGGTCCATGCAGTTCTCCATATAGACTCCTCCCAACCATGCAAGAAGATTTCCAACCAACTCCACGCAAATGAAAGGAAAGACCAGTGGCAGCTGGCAGATCGCACATACATCACAAAAAGAACGTACCTTTGGATAAGCTTGTCTAAGACGCTGCATCAGTCGATCTTGTAGCGACCAGTAGCTCCGCGAGATGTTGACTTCTCGTTGTGGAGTTTGACCCCCGTGACGAGATGTTGGTAAAGCTCTCGCATCGCCGTGCCTACCGCATTCTCGGTGTCGCCTTCGACCAACAGATAAAGTTTAGCCTCTCCATCCTCGGCCGGGGTTTTGCCCTCAGGGTAGTAGATGCCTTTACTCGTGATGGAGACACCAGTCGAGTCAAGGATCTTGACAACATTGGTGCGGTTAGTGACGGCCCAACGAGCCTCCTGCGGGAAATCGTTGATGACTACCGTAGCGTGGAATAAGCCAGCATCAGGTCCCTTATTGTCGATGGGCTGACCATGGTGAATCATGCCCTTCTTGCTGAGGCGCCCATCGACCTTGGTGGCGGCCGCCATGGCCTTCTCTTTGGCGGTCATCGGCTTGCTAGGTCCACTGGCTGCTGGACGCTCAGTCTTGTTGACGTTGATACTGCTGTTCAAGATCTTCATATAAGATGGAATGTCGTCCTCAGCCTTGACGTCTTTTCCAACAGCATCTGTCTTCTTCGCGGCTGGCAGCTCTTCCTCGTCATCACTGACTTCCTCACCCTCAATCCGAAGTCCCCGCTTTTCACGCCGCTTCGCATCAGCGCGAGCGTCATCGAGCTTCTCAAGACCACTGCCACCGTATCCATTGAAAAGCTTGACCTCGCCACTCTTGATCTTCTGGTTATACTCATCTGCCATGTCCTTGAGTTCTGGCATGACTTCTTTGCCACTCTGAGTTAGAGCTTTGAGAACGTAATAAGCAAGACGTTCCTCGCCGGGCTTCTCGAGGAGTGTGATGGCTGTACCCTTGTTGCCAGCACGGCCAGTGCGTCCGCACCTATGCACATAATCCTCCAAGTGAGTGGGACAGTCGAAGTTGAACACCATGGCTAAGTTAGGTACATCGAGCCCACGAGCGGCGACAGAGGTAGCGATGAGAATTGGGAGTTTTCCTTGCTTGAAGTCGTTGATGGCTTCACTGCGGTCAGTCTGGTCCTTCGCACCGTGGATAGTATTCACGTCGTTGTACTTGGCTTTCATGAGCTTATACAGAAGGTCCTCAGCAGTCTCCTGGCGCTCTACGAAGATCAAAACTTGGGCATTATCGTCGTTCATGAATAGAAGACCAAGAGTGCTGACAAGCTCATTGACCTTGTCTGCCGGTTTGATCAGCTTGACGACCTGTTCCACTTCTGGGGCGACAACGCTACGACCGCCGATGGTTACCTCGGCCGGATCCATGAGCGCCCTACGAGCTAGAGCAGCCATATTCTTCGGGAAGGTTGCGGAGAACAGAATAGCTTGGCGATCAGGGCGGACGTTTTCAAGGATCTTGACAACCTGGGGCTCGAAGCCCATGTCGAACATGCGGTCAGCCTCGTCAAGAACAACGTAAGTGATGCGCTTGAAATTTAGAACGCGTCCGCCATTGCTTGCAAGCAGCTCGATCAGTCGGCCAGGTGTTGCACACAGGACATGAATACCACCTCGTTTAATCATAGCGATTTGGTCAGAGATGGGCGATCCACCATATGCGCTCGTAATGTGAAGTCCGGATGGCTTCAAGAAGACCTTCAACTCGGCGACGATCTGCACAGCTAGCTCGCGAGTGGGTGCGAGGATCAAAGCGATAGGTCCATCGGATGGCTTTAGCGGGGGCTGATCGATGATGTGACGAACCATAGGTATGCCGAAAGCAAGAGTCTTACCAGAACCGGTCTTGGCTATACCGATAAGGTTCCGGCCAGACTCGATGATTGGGATTGCCTGTGCCTGGATCGGTGTCGGCTTTTCGAAGCGGAGTTTGGCAAAGACATCCATGGTCGGCTGCAGGAGACCCATCTGGGCCCATTTGACGACGGGTCGGGGCAGCGGTTCAGGCTGGACTTTGATGCCGTCAAGCTCGAGACGTAGGTCTGCTACTTCTTCAGGTGTCATTGCGGTCACCTCCGCAGGCTCGGTGTAGAAGTTCTTTCTAAAGGGCGGATACTCAACTTTATCATGGTCGACCTTGGGCATCTCGTTCTTCTTCTTCTTCTTTGCCGCGGTGAGGGCCATGAGGTCCTCGACCTCGACCGCGGTCGCGACAGGCTCGTTGTCGTCGTTGAACATTGCCTGTCCTTGGAAAGCGGGGCGACTCGGCTTGGCCTCGGAGAGGTTGGCCATGTAGGCATCGAGGGGGTCGATGTCGTCTTCTTGGGCGCCTGCGGCATCGTCAACGTCCATCATCTCGCCAGACGCATCGGCGGCGGCGGGGACTTCTTCCATTTGGGTGTCTTCGTTGGCAAGTTCCTCGCGGCGCTTCTCTAGCTGCGCCCGGACGGCTTCATCATCGTCACCGATGTCGCCGATCGGGCTATTTCCTTCGTCGTCGACAGGACTCGCTGCTTCGTCGTCGAGAGGTGCGAAGTCGGGCAAGGCCTGTAGTGAACGCTTGCCAGCGTTGGCGACGTTCTCGCCGTCGTCAAGCAGACCCTTCTTGGTAGGTTCAGGAGCGGGGTCGTCGCGGGTAGACTTCGTCTTCAGACCGAAAGCACCCACGTTTACGTTCGTCTTCGACGCTTGGCCATTGACGTGTTCTGTCTGGGTGAGCAGTAAACTTTTGAAGGTTGATGAAGAGCACTTACTCGCAACAGTAGGCCCGCTGGACTTTGCGGCAGCAGCCTTGAACTGGGCAGGACGTGCCGCAGCAGAGTGGTCAAGCCTGAATTGATTGACTTGGGTCGGCTTCATCTCTGTGGCAGATTTTGCCGAGGCCTTTGGCTTGGTCGTTGCTGTCTTGCTATTGCTTGCTGGCGGCGGCGAAGCAACACTGGGAGTGGCAGGCGCCGTGGTGGGCGATGCGACGGTAGCAGGACTGTCAATTTGCATTTGCTCTTTCTTTTTGAGCGCCCACGCCTCGGCCTTCTTCTGCAGCCGTACTCGCTTCTCTTCCTCTGCGCGCTTCTGCTTCTCCTCTTCCTCCCGCTTCCTGTCCTCGCGTGAGAGATTGCTAGACCGTGAAGCAGGCCTCACGTCGGCGGAAGGCGTGGCCGAGTTGGAGCCGCGGCGTCCCTCATTGAGGCGGCCGTAGTCGCTGGAATTGCGGCGTCCATCGTTGAGGCGGCCGTACTCGGTCGAGTTGCGGCGTCCATCGTTCAGACGGCCTACGTCGCGGCCATTGTAGCGGTCATCGCGGCCATATGGCCGGTCACCGCGGTATCTGTCCCGCGACCTCTCTCGACGAGGTGGGGAGCGCGAGCGGCGGTACGTATCGCGGTCGCGACGGTCATCGCGGCGGCGGTGGTCTCGGTCGCGGTCTCGTTCGTCTCGACGGCCAGCATCACGTCGGTCGCCGCGGCGGTCCCCACGGTAGCTGTCGCGCTCCCGATCGGGCTCACGTTCTCGGTCACGTTCTCGGTCGTGCCTGTCGTCGCGGCGGGGTGCGGAGTATCGAGCACCTCCGCGGTCGTCGCGGTTGGACCTTGATTGATCAGCGCGATGGGAAGCCATGGCGGCTGTCGGGCAATACTGGAGAGGATCGGTGTGAGTTTGCTCGACGAGACCTCGCGTGTGCGTTGGTGTTGTAGTCGGCAGGCGAGGACGTGCAGGTCGAAGTCAGAGCTGTGAACAGTAGGCGTTCATGCCAAGGCGCCATTAGCGCACCTTGGCAGGTGCTGCGCTCGGGCCTGTCCCAAATATTTTTTCGAAGATGCTGCATCGGTAGAATCTACATTCGAAAATTCAGGATCAGCGCTGCACATTATTATGGCTTCCATTTCAAGAAAGCGGAAGGTTGTTACGCGAGATGTACCCGCCGAAAGCGACTCGGACGACGAATTAGGGAACGGTCTACTCGACGGCATTCTGTCGCATAGCGAAGACGAGTCGGACGAGGACCAGGATGAGGATGCAAGTGGGGCCAGCAGTGAGATCGAAGGTCTCTCGGACGAGGACGAGGAAGACGAAGATAACTCAGACACCGATCCGGGAAGCGACGAGGACGACATACGAGCACAGTTTCGCAAACTGAAAACCACGGACAACCCTCCCCGTCGCAGTGCCGCTGATCTCACTCTCGACCACGAGTTGGATTCGCGGAACTACGGCGAACTAGACGAGGACGACGACAGCCTGAAGCCAAACTACACGGTGACCACTGACGCCAATGGCAACCCACGCTACATCTACGCAGAAATTGACCCGGTCTACGACTCGGACGACTCTGATGCCGATGTCACGAACACGATAGGCGACATACCGCTCACCTTCTACGACGAGTACCCGCACATCGGTTATGACATCAACGGCAAGAAGATCATGAGGCCCGCAAAGGGCGAGGCGTTGGATGCTCTGCTGGATAGCATTGACATACCCAAGGGCTGGACTGGGTTGACCGACCCAGCCACGGGGAAGCCGCTGAACCTGTCAGCAGAGGAGCTGGACGTGCTGAAGAGGGTTACTCGGAACGAGATCATGGAAGACGGGTACGACCCGTATCCCGACATGGTGCACTACTTCTCGGGCAAGCTGGAAATCATGCCATTGAGCGCAGCGCCGGAGCCTAAACGCCGCTTTATACCGTCCAAGCACGAGTCGAAGCGTGTGATGAAGATCGTCAAAGCCATTAGAGAAGGACGCATCCAGCCCTACAAGGCTCCCGCAGAAGAAGAGGAAGAGGAAGAAAATGTGCACTATGATGTCTGGGCTGATGAGAAGCCGCGGCCTGACAAGAACATGCATCTTGCTGCACCCAAATTACCCCCTCCTGGTTATGATGCAAGCTACCACCCCCCTCTCGAGTATCTTCCCGACAAGGACGAGAAGGCAGCGTGGCTGGACATGGACGAAGAGGATCGTGACAAGGAGTATCTCCCCGCAAACTACGAAGCGCTGCGCAAAGTTCCAGGCTACGAACGTTTTGTCAAGGAGCGATTCGAGCGAAGTCTGGATCTGTATCTCGCTCCGCGAGTGCGGCGCAACAAGCTCAATATCGACCCAGAATCTCTCCTTCCAAAGCTGCCCAAGCCTGAAGATCTCAAGCCGTTCCCCACGACATGCGCGGCCATCTTCCGAGGACAGGAAGGTCGTGTTCGGAGTGTTTCTGTCGACCCATCTGGCATCTTTGTTGCCAGTGGCGGCGACGACGGCTACGTTCGCATATGGGAGCTTTTCACGGGCCGGCAGGTATGGAACGTGAAATTGTCAGATGAGGATGCTGTGGACGCAGTGACGTGGCGGCCAGATCGAGAGGCATCCATTTTGGCAGCAGCATCAGGAGAAAGCATCTACATGATCGTTCCGTTCACAATCGTGTCGCCCGACATGGAGCAGACGAGCCGAGAGATTCTAGATGCAGGCTGGGGCTATGCCGCCTCGAAGCCTTCTACTGCGACCAACGGCATGACAAAAGAGCCTGCGGGCAAGTGGAGTCGGCCCGGAACTCGCCTCGAGTCAAAGGGTGTCCTGGTGCAAACCATGGTCCGGTCTACTGTCAAGATCATCAACTGGCACAGGAAGGGGGATTACTTTGCAACCGTGTCACCTCGAGGCCAGAGTTCTGCGGTGGCCATCCATACCCTGTCGAAGCACCTCACCCAGCTTCCTTTCCGCAAGCTCAAGGGCATTGCGCAAACGGCACAATTCCACCCTTCCAAAGCGATCTTCTTCGTTGCGACCAGAAACACCATCCGCAGCTACGATCTGGCAAAGCAGGAGCTGGTCAAAATCTTGCAGCCAGGTGCAAAATGGATCTCGTCGATGGACGTCCACCCCGGCGGCGACAACATCATCGTCGGCACGTACGACAAGCGGCTTCTGTGGCACGATCTCGATCTGTCGACGAAGCCTTACAAGACGCTGCGCTTCCATCAGGAGGCTATCCGTGCGGTTCGCTTCCACCAGGGCGGACTGCCTCTTTTCGCAGACGCCAGTGATGATGGCAGCCTGCAGATTTTCCACGGCAAGGTGGTTGGCGACCTCATGGAGAACGCGACCATCGTGCCGCTCAAGGTGCTGAAGGGACACAAGGTGAAGAGCAGGTTGGGGGTGATGGACGTGGACTGGCATCCCAGGGAGCCGTGGTGCGTGAGCGCTGGAGCGGATGGGACGTGCCGGCTATGGAATTAGATACCACATGCAGCATTCAGTGGAGTTTCCGGAAAATGAAGATTGTTAAAGCATGCCTTGTACCTGGGTGACTTGTGGCGTGTCTCGGACGGAGCTTCCTCGGTCTGGCCGAGCTCATGGGCGGTGGGGGTCTGGTAAACACCACGCCGAGGGTGATATCGTGTCCGAAAAGGGTAATTCGAGCATTCCGAAGTCGCCACCCGTGCGCGCCCGACGCGACAGCAACTCTAGCCTCGCTCTGTCGCACAGGGCGGCCGTCTCAGCTGGGCCCAGCGACGCAATTGTTGGCCGCACGTGCGTGCGAGTGCGCCTATCAGACTTTTCTGGGTTGGACGTCTCAACTCAAGGTTGAGGCCGAACATATACGGAACTATCAGTTCGCGGCGCACGAGGAGAACGAATGGCCGCCGTTCGATGCTGCCGCCGGTCGTGAGGTTGAAATGCCACCCTACTGGCGAGCACGCGCTCTCAGCGCGCCCGCTGATTGGCCCGAGCTATCTTGACAAGGTAATGGTTCGCATGTCGCAGGAGATCGCACGCGACACCATAATGGCCGCCTCGACGTCTTGCCCGCTTCCGCCGTGTCCCCTCCTCCTCCCCTCCAAGCAGTGCTTTGTACTGCCAGTCGACGTGCTCCCGCCAGACCGATGAGCGCAAAGGCAAGCCCACGCACCATCATGCCGCGACCCAGCTTCCCCCCCACGCCCGCGCCTTCGACCGACATCACGGGCAAGAGCAGCGTGAACACCGCCCAACTCGACGGTAGCTTTGCTCTGCCTCCCGCAGCCATAAGTGGCCGGGGCAGCATCGCGACCGACATCTCTTCGGCTGCATCCACCGCATCCGACTCCTCCTACCGACCACCCTCCCCGGCCTCGCCAGTCGCTACCACCAAGCCCGCTCCGGCGTCGCGAAAGCGTGCCAGTACGGCCCAGAGTACCATCATCACCAAGAATGACTACTCGCTTCCCCCGCCGCCAACGCGTTCGCGCAAGATCATCCAGATGAAGCCGAAAGAGTCGCAAGACCAGTTGAGGACCACGTCCCCTACAGCGACAGCGAAAGCGGCGCCTGCCGCCGCCGCAGGTGGGAAGAGAAAGCAGGCGGGTGGGTCCACGGCGGCGGGGCGTAAGATTGCGCGCAAGACGGCCCATAGCTTGATTGAGCGGAGGAGACGGTCCAAGATGAACGAGGAGTTTGGGGTCTTGAAGGATATGATTCCCGCATGCGTAGGGCAGGAGATGCACAAGCTTGCCATCTTGCAGGTATGTCTTCCTTCGCTCGCCCCAAGATGGGATACTTACGACTGTTAGGCCAGCATTGAATATATGCGCTATCTCCAGCAATGCGTCGACGACCTCAAGGTCGCCCATCGGTCTTCGAAACAGGACTCACTGATGTCAAATTCCCCGCACAAAGAGCGAGCTCCGCCTCTTTTAGCAAAGGCCACACCCGAGGATGAGGAAGATGAAGATGAGGAAGACGAAGAAGACGAAGACGAAGAGATGTCGGACGCTGTATCTCCCAAGCATACCTCCACAGCCGCGCCAGTGAGTACGAGTTATGGCTTCGCGAACACCTCCCCCGCCATCTACCCTTCGGACCGCAGCGTCTACTCTACCAATACATCCCCCGCCCTCCACCCAGGCGACCACCGCAACTACGCCGCAGCCATGTCGCCCGCCCTCCAACCTTCGGATCCGCGTCATTACTCTCTCGCCTCCTCCATCCGCTCCACAGCCACATCGCCCTCTATCCAGGCCTCACCAGCATTCGGCGGCCAGACACCTTCTCAGGCACTGTTCCAGAACCCGTTCCCCACCGCACCTTCGAGCAAAAACTCTCTTTCCGGGCCTTCGGGGACTAGCTTCGCATTGACTTCGCCGGCGCTGGGTCCGCAGGCAGATCGTGAGGATCATGAGGCTACGGAGGCGCTGTTGATGCTAAATACGGATCGGAGGAGTTGGAACGGCGGAGGAAGGGGTATGAGTGTGAAGGATTTACTTGGTTAGACGGCTGTATTAGCGGCGCTGGCGTCTGTTAGAGATGTGAAATGATACAATGGGGGGACAAGATTGTTTTAGGATACGGTGTCGGAGGCTATCTGCTCTTCGAAGAGTTCTGTCTCGTGTGCGTATTTGTGGTCGCGCTCTCTGAAGTATTCCTAGAGCGTAATTAAAAGTTCGAACTACGATTTTTAATTATTAGCTGCTATCTCCTGTGACGTGGTGGGGCCTCTGTCGTGGTCTAGGTTGCGGAACGTGGTGCGGAGACCCGAAAATCTGGCCTACCCTTCAAGTATAGCTCGACGCCCCTTGATTCCATACGCATACCTTGACATCGACATTTTTCCGCCATGTACTGCCCACAGCACCTATCCTTTCATGCTTTGTGTCAGATGGAACTGCTGTGTCTTCGAGAACCCTGAACTGCGACTGCTGGAGAGCCTCCGAGAGGCACGACTTCCGATGAGTACCCAAACGCGTCACCATCGCCAAACAGCGTGGCATTGTCAGGAGCCGATATACACTGAGATCTTTCTTGACATACATTCTTCAGACCAAGACCCAATGGCTGTATCCTGTGCGAGATGACATGCTGACGCCCTAGGTTACAGTAGCAAAAACCTTATACGGACAACCCCGAACAATCCTTCATACTCGCCAGTCATCTGCCAACAACAACAGATACCTTCGCGCTTTCCTATGATCCCTACACTCTACTCATCTTCAGCCACTTGTCAACCATTGGCTTGCTACAATGGACCTCCGCTGTCTTGATGGATATTGCGGAGTTAACAGCGGCGATAACTTACACGGAAGCCTGCGCGAGACGAGACGGTGTGAGATAGTTTGCATGACTTCTGGGAATGGATTGCATTTAAAGAGAAGGATTGTGGGAGTCAGTTCGACTCGACTCGTACTGCTCGGCCTCGGTCTCGCGCGCACTCTTGGCCAGCGGCTCGTCACGCTCGGTACATGCATGGCCGCGAGACCGGGGAGCTCCAGCCTTGGCCAAGAGCCTCCACTCCGACGAGGATGTCAAATGGCCGATTAGGCATGCCAATAAGGAGCAACTATTGGACTGGTGAGCTTGCAGTACTTTATTGTACTAGTGGAGGTACTTTGCTATGCAGTGGCGGCTGATGCTCATCCCTCGGTCGTAATTGCTTCGCGAAGCACCGAGCTATCGGAACCTGCAGCCCTGCGCAGCTCAAGGACGACCACAACACTGGTATTGGGAACGCACACCACGTCGCTTATTCGGCTCTGAATACGAGCTGTAAACCTCTCCTGTAATGTGAGACTCTGGCTTTATTCGCGTCGCTGTCTCAAACTGAACAGCCTTCCAAATTGGATAGCCTTCACAACAGCAGGGTTTCGAAGGTCATCTCGCCTTTACACAATCGCCGTCGGCCGAGCTCCACCCCCACAAGCGGATAGTGTGTCGAAAGCGGAGTTAACGATGACCCCATGGCTGCTGTCCACGCTGCATTGCAGCACTTGCTATATTATAGCTAGCGGCTGCTCTTCTTTAGCCATCAATCAATTACACGCGCTCGAGTGTTCTCATTCCCTCGTTCTTCAACTCCTCGTCGTATCTGCAATCGAACGTCACCTCCACACTCTCCTCAGCTCTGGCCTCCATCCGAATGACTCGCGTCGATTAAGAGGCGTGTACTAATACAAGGCTACGATCTCCCGGCACCATGTCAGTCGCAAACGAAAAGATGCCTCCCTCGAGAGAAAGCTCGGAATACGAAGCTATGGACGTTGAAAAGAGCGGCCCTCGTGCAGACCTGGACGCGGAAGAAGGATCAGAAAAGGTACATTTTGCCATCATATGCACGACACCCCAGCCAAAACTTTGCTGATCACCACGCAGCAGCCAGTAGACAGCTCAGAACCTATCGGCAGCGATCTTGAAAAGCACCTCACCCGGAAAAGCACAAAAGGTGCCCCTCAAAAACTCGAACAAGAAGTCTACCCCGAAACGGAGCTCGAGAATAACCTCGTTGGCTGGAATTCGCAGACCGACCCTACGAATCCGCGGAACTTCACGCAGAAGAAGAAATGGCTCATTCTAGGAATGATTTCTGCAATCACGTTTCTGAGTCCGTTGGCGTCGTCCATCTTTGCGCCGGGCGTATCATTTATGATGCGGGACTTTGGTGAGACAAGTCGGATTCTAGGGGCGTTTAGTATTAGTGTTTTCGTCTTGGGATTTGCTGTGAGTATTGCCGGACTGGCTTGAGAGATATCTGTGCTAATGGCTGCGTAGATCGGGCCTCTCTTCCTCAGTCCTCTCTCCGAAATCTACGGCCGCCGCATCATCCTCAACATCTCCAACGTCGTCTTCTGCGCCTTCAATCTAGGCTGTGCCCTCGCGCCCAACCTGACCGGCCTCATCATCATGCGTTTCTTGGCCGGAGTAGGAGGTTCAGCCTGTCTGACCATTGGCTCCGGTGTCATCTCTGACCTCTTCCCAACGCAGGAGCGCGGCAAAGCGATGGCCATGTACTCTCTCGGCGTCCTATTCGGACCTGTCATCGGCCCTATATGTGGTGGCTTCATCGCGCAGCGAACTAGCTGGCGTTGGGATTTCTACGTCGCGTTCATCGCTGGCTGTGTGCTTACTTTGGGTATTGCCATCTTCAACCGCGAGACCAACCCCGTCGTCCTCATCAACTGGAAAACTAATCGCCTCCGCAAAGAACTTTCACGCCCAGAGCTGCAAAACATACTTACGCACACCGCCGACGCGGCAACCCTCGCCCCCTCAACTATCCTCAGACGCGGCGTGACCCGCCCCATGAAACTCCTCTTTACCTCGCCCATCGTCTTCCTCCTCTCGCTCTACGTATCATTTGGCTTCGGACTGCTCTTCCTCCTCTTCACGACCATTACGCAAGTGTACATCGACACGTACGGCTGGGCGCCCGAGATGACCGGACTAGCATACTTGGGGATCGGAATCGGCTTCCTCCTCGCCATCATCTTTGTGGCACGCACCTCTGACGCGACCATTATACGGCTTGCGAAAGCTAACAATGGGATTTTTGAGCCCGAGATGCGCCTTCCTACTTGCGTGTTCTTCGGGTTTCTTATGCCGATTTCGTTCTTTTGGTATGGGTGGTGTACGTACTACAAGACACATTGGGTTTTGCCTATTATTGGCTTACTGCCGTTCGGTCTGGGTATGATGTAAGTCAACTTCCCACTTCCCATTCTTTGCCCCCCTCCCCAGCCGAAGCAAAGCACCCACTAACCCATCCCCAGGGGCGTCTTCGTACCCATCCAAGCCTACCTCGTCGACAGCTTCCCGCAATACGCCGCCAGCGCCATCGCAGGCATGACGAGCATCCGCTGTCTTTTCGGCGCCGTGTTGCCGCTCGCTGGACCGAGTATGTATAAGAGCCTAGGGCTCGGTTGGGGAAATTCCTTGCTGGGGTTTGTGGCCGTTAGTATGATTCCGTTTCCCGCTTTGATATATAAGTATGGCGGGGTTATACGGAAGAAGTGGCCGGTTAATGTTTAGGTGGGAGTGAGAGGGGGATTAGGATGTGTGCTTGAGATACCCTGTGACGTAGCATGGATTGGCATGTATGGATTTGCATTGGCATTTGGCATTTGGCTTTGAATCTACTGTATAGTACAAAAGGTGGACGATAGCGCATCGAGCCGCGTGGTTGATACCAAAAACTCATCTCTAAAATTCCACGCCTTTGTCTCGCGTCATTGCACTTAACACAACAACAGCAATGTTTGGAGAAGAGACGGCGATAATATTCATATCGTATAACATGGTTCAGCAAACCTCCTTTCACTTCGTAAACCTAACATAGCAGCATTTTTTGCCTACACGTCTGTACCCTGAAACAAGATCCCAACGTTGACCATATTGACCATACGCGATCTCATTGAATAGAGCCAAAGCTACCTCCAAAGGATGTTCATCCATCCCATAAATCGGCACACATCAAGTCAACTTACGCCACAGCCCTCAACGATCTGATAGGATGTCGGAAACATCGACAAAAAACGCTAGCCAAAGCTTCAACCTCTCTCTACCCAGCACCAACATCACCTCATGGTCACGATATGATTGTGAACCGTCACCTTCACATAATATACCATACGCAGCTCATCTGTGCCCCTCTCACGGAAGTCCTCCCCTACCGTCCCTACGCCGTCTTACTCCGATCTGCTATCCCTCCTTGTCCGCCGCACCTCGGCGGACACATCACCTCGGCGGACGCATCACCTGCCACCTAACCGAAGAACATCCAATGCGACAAGAAACCTGAACGTGATCACGCGCGGAACTCCGAGGCGCGATACGGTGTCCACGTACGATGACGTCCGCATAACACAGTCAGATCAGCGATCCTGATAAAACGGATTAGATAATTGCGGCAAGGTGTAAGCGAGTGCGTTGGGAATGTGATGTGCGGCTTATTGAGATAGGATAAAGATGTTTGGACTACGGTAGTTGCATGTGACGATGAGGAGAGGAACGAACTGAAGCTTCGATATGCCGTAAAGATGCACAGCATCGACTTTCCACACATCGCATGCGCATGTACAAAGCACGAAGCACGCCGTACGCACCGACCACACACGTCGAGTTCCACCAACCACGGACATGCCCTCAGATAAATCACCCAGCCAGGATCCATCCGTTACAGAAGTCTTCCGCGTGAAATTTGCGCAGGACGCTTACTCCACTACCACATGGGCGGGGGTCCACCGGAGTTATTTTTATGTTGGATCCGTCCGTGGAAAGATTCGAGAAGGACGGTTAGGAGGGATGACGCAGTGGGAATGGGCAAGGCTGCCTTGAGCACTTGCGGGACGCTAGGGGTGGAGGCGTGGGTCGTGGTGGCTGTTGGCGTGCTGGTGGATACTTGGGGTGGTATGTGTATGCGTTGTTGGGTTGTGGTCATGCGGTGTAATGCAATGCTTTGCGCTGTTCTTAACGGAAGGGATGGTGTGGAGGAGAGTGTGGGAGTCTGCAAAGAGTGGTCGCTCCAGATCATCAAGCAGAGTGCTGTAGGATGTGATGCTCGCAGATAACACGATCAAGATCCAACCAGACGCCTCACCAGCAAATCCACGAAACAACACGATGCTCAGAGTAATAGTGGAGTAATGAATGTATTCATACGCGGTTCCTGCCTTCATAACTATATCCAATCTGCAGACCCACATTGATTCCAAGTTGCATACCGGGTATATGTGGCTCCATCCATCCATCGTGCATCCCCAGACGCGATCCAAAAGAAAGAAAGGAAATGCTCAACCAGCCTGCGACGGCTGCACTTGACCATGCGAGCCAACAAGAAATGTCTTTGTACGGTGAATGTCGTGAAAAAGTAATCCGAACCAAAATGCAAACGCCAGCGAGACAGGTACGTCTCTAGCAACAAGTGAAGCTATTACCTCCTCTGCATCTCTCCAAAAATCCAATAAGACACCCAGAGATATGTCCATGTAATGACGCCGCATAAATCGTCCCCCTTATCGAGCCGAACCACGTATGCGAGCCATTTAGAATCGTCCCTCAAGCACCTCGAAGATGCTGACCTCGACTCTCCCCTCGACGCTCGGCCTGGGCTCAAGCAGATCGAGTTCGTGGCTGAAGAGGTGCTTCTCCTCCTCCATCTCCATATCGAGCATGGACGGCTTGCGGCGCAACATGAGCAAGTGGCGGATGCTCGTCATGCTAGCGGAGCTGCGGTGGCTGTCCGGCGACGACGTGCGGGTAAGTGGCGACGTAGTGCCAGTAGATGAGGACGGCGACATGGAGCGGCCTGAGCGGCTGGGCGAGAAGGCGGTTCGGAGACGGTGCAGCGAACCGGTGCGCATGGGAGTGAAGGGAGACTGGAAGCGGTTGGTGCGGGTGGGGTTGACCATTCTGACGGTGGTAGGTTTGGTAGGGTGGATGAAGTGGTAGGGAGTTATGTTTGGTGGTGGATAATTGCAGTGCTACGAGCAATTGGTATTTGTCGAGTTGAATAGATGGGTGGTAAGGAACAGCGAATGTAAACTCCAGCTGTCCTGCAACTCGAGATGTCTTTAGAAGGGGATGGCGAGGTGATGCCGGCAAGGACGGTAGACAGTGAGTGCGAGGTTGGACCCTGAGGAGGGGTGTGTGTGATGTGACACGGCAGATGCGGCGAACAGCTTCTCAGAAGTGTCGGACTAGGCGGCAGGCGGGGTAGGCAGCAAGGTCAATGTCGAGTCAAGTATAAGCTTCCAGTATATTCCAACGTGAAAGAGAGATGGTGCGTCCGGTTACTGATCTCTATCGAAGAGGTAGAGGTAGGGTTGGATGGCAAAGAGGATGAAAAAGAACAGATAAGCAAGCACAGCAGCAGAAACGAAAGTAAGGGCGGGAAGAGAGGAAGAAGCAAGAATGAGAAGCAATCGCAGGAAGCGGAACAGGCCAGGCACGATGTTTAATAAAGGGCACTGGCTCGCAGGCAAATCTGAGGCACGGCTCAGCTTCGATGAATGCGTAATATCCAAAAGACACTCCGACGCGCTAGTCTGGACCTAGCCTGAAATGATGGGTGCGAACCATACACCCCGGTCTTGGTTTCGCCCGTTCGATGTTCGCTCTCACACTCCGCGCAGGCGAAGGGGAGCGTGGTGTCGGTTTGGCGTTTGATCGGCGGAAAGGGCAGGGGAGGACCGTGCGCCGTCTCCGTATCCTCTGACGGCCAGGACCGTGGGCGATGATGAGGGCGAGCGAGCGAGCAAGCAATCAAGACAAAACGAGATAGGACTCCTCCAATGAAAGCACCATCCGCAGCAGCAAGGGAATCGATAATCACCGCGCATTCCATCGCATCGCATCGCGCTGATCTGTACGAGCAAAGTGCGCCTCGCGGGATTCCCCCCATCGCCAGCTGCACTCGCACGCGTTGGCCGTGTTGCTGCTGAGAGAGACGCGGCCCCTTACCAGGCGGCCGCACACACGTCGAGCCCGTGTGCCCATCACACAGCCCGCCGTCGCACGCCTGTACCGATCCAAGGGATGTGATAGGGATGCCCGCTGTCCGGACGGCGTGGCAGGCTCCGCTCAGCAGCGCGGCCTGTGAAAGGCGTGGCTGCCGGCTTCTGAGGGGCCTAGTGTCGTGGACGTACCAGAGCAGTGTCTCAAGTCCGCCGCTTACAGCTGGCTGGGTGATGCTGATGGCCAGCATGCCTGCATGGAGACGGGCCAAGCTGTCTGAGCTGCGGCCTCCGACAGGCCCACAGCGCACGGCCGAGTTTCACCATGGCCGCCATCAAGTAGCATACGCCCAACGCACGCCACACTCAGCGAGACGGCAGCCCGGCCTCAACGTGTGCAAGTCACGCAAACACGCCATAGAAGCGTACCAGACCAACAACGCACTCAACACAAATCTCGGGAAGAATAAATCGTATCCATCGGTGGCCTACCAGCGCCGTCGCTATGCTGTCTAACCCAAAAAGAAGGAGCACCAAAAATCCTCACATCCAGCCAACATCCAGTCCCCCTCATTACTTTCCAGCGCGCTCAGCAATGCCGTCTGGCCATCGTAGCATAGCTCCAGTAATAGTGACACATGGTACACGAACTCGTAAAGGAGAAATAAAAGCAGAAAATCGCTGCACGCCGATAATGCCCCTCTCGCTGCCGTGTTGCCTTGTTGCACGCCATGCCCGACTGGGACACGGCGAGCCCTGTCTCAGACGTCAATGCAACCGCGTTTGTATGCGCATCCCCTGCACGAACACCTGAGACCCAGATCGAGACCTCGCCGCGGCGGGCCAAACCGTCTTTTGTCCACCTCCTCCATGCCGTCCCTGTCATGTCGTAGATCGTTTGCCCTGTTCCTGAACCTTCCTCGATACGAGTATCACCATGAGGGGCACCAACGCCCGCACATGCATGCCCTACACAAATGGCGTCAAAATAGATCTTCAACGTCCGCTAGAACGTCTTTGTGTGAAACTCCTGCGGATACTCTCACCCCATGCCGAGTTGTCAAGCACCTCCAAAACATCGGCGGCGTTGACGGCACTGTTTTGTCTGCTGCGGTTCCCTGTTGGCCCGGGTGGTTGAAGTTCTGCTTCGAGAGGACTGGGCGGGCGACTGAGTGCCGACGCAAACTGCCACTCGCCATCGGCGGGTGGCGAAAAGGGCGACATCTGCGGTGAAGCTCTCGATAGTGGACCACCTCGCGTGGGTGAGCCGAGTGGTGTGTGTTGAATCGAATTGGCTCGGCTTCGTAAAGTCATGTCTCCCGGTATAGACGGGTCGTAGATGTCACTACCAGAGGCGCGCCATTCGGCACTGTCCACAGGATGTAGGTCAACGGGCGAGAACATTGGACTGCCACTAGCAGAGTATGGCCCGCGTTGCGCGTCTGTAATATCTTCGTCGTCCACGAAGATCTCCGGTACTGTGAATTGCGGTACTGCTGTCATGCGTCCGGATTTCTTCTGGTCCATGGCACGTCTGAAGCGACGTGCCCAGTACAGGGTGTCAAAGAAGCCTATGACAACATTTCGTCGGACGGCTTCCTCAACACGCTGCAAGCGGGCTCGCCGACGCAGGAATTCTTCTAGCCTATGCAATAGTCAGTCATCTGCAGTCCTTTAGCCAAATAAAAACATACCTCAAGCTCTTGTTGTCGTTGATGACCTTGTAATGAGCCAAAATCATGAGAAGCGACGTGAACTGGATGCCACGATCCGGATCGCTCGACACTAGAACTTCCTCGTAGAACGTGTTCATGCGTTGTCGTCTCCGCCGAATTTCGGCGATTGGAAGTTCGGACATGCGCTTGTTGAGTTTGGCAAGATCGATCTCCGCTGTCTGTTCGCGACCTTGAATAGGCAACTCGGACTGCCTCCTGGTCGTTACGCTGCACTCCTCAACAAGTCGACCGACCGTGAAATCACCGTCGTAGATTCTCATTTCGAAGATACCAGAAAGTTCCTAGTCTGCGTTAGTGACCATCTTTTATCTGCACATCCTTCAACGACTTACGCCAAGTAGCCTGGGGAAGACATCTTTGGAAATATAGCCTGTGCCGTTGGGGTCGAACTCGGCCCACGCTTGCTTGAATCGACGTATCTCCTCGCGGCTGATAACCGATAATCCACTGCTTCGCTGGTAGACATAACTGAAGCTTTCGTATATCAACGAGACGAACAAATTGACGAAGATGTACATGCTCAATATGTTCCAGGTGATGAAGAGAGCACGAGCCCATTCGGGGCTACCGCAGTCACTCTCAAAATACTTTTCCCCGTCGGTGCAGAAGGGCTTGTCAACACCTGCAAAGTCTTCCATGAGCTCGTTCCATCCTTCGCCGGTGCTGCATCGAAACAAGAGTATGAGAGCCTTGGGCACACTTCTGAAATTGATATTGCCAGTCTCGCCCGGACCAAATCGCGTCAGTCCGAAGGTTTGTGTGAGCGCGATAGCATATACCAGGAATAGAACGAACCATGTGGCTAAAAGGTTCATTATGGATGCTAGACTCGCCGCGGCAGTCTTGAAGAGCTGGTCCAGCTGGTTGTTGCGAGGAATGAGAAGGAGCGCAATTGAGACCAAGGCGAGCTTGTGCAGTGTTGCGAAAACCCTCTCGTCAAAATTAGTGAGGCGAAGAATCGACGTAACAAAGGTGCCAGACACAGCGAAGATCGAGAAGACGTCCCAAGAGCTTTTGCGGAATCGGTGCCACGATAGACCGATGATACGGATCACAACGTTGGAGATGAAGATGATGGTAAAGACGAGGAAAATGTAGTCTCGCGCACGTTCCCATCGGTCGTCGCCTGGGTACCATTCGAGGCAAAGGAGGACGAGGTGAAGGATCAAGAGGGCGGTAATGAACCGTTGCCAGCGACCAGTCTTGCGAACAGCCCGTCGATAACACCACTCCTCCCATGTTTCTCTCTGCTTGGTAGAAGAAGGCCGTTTCGAAGGGGACACCTGTCGCAGAAGTTTTCGTAACTCGAGCCAGGAGCGTTGGTCGGTCGTGAGAAAGGCCACTCCAGTCTGTTCCGTATAATTGCGCATGAAGACGGAGACGAAGAGGGTCAACACAAACACTGCGCCGAGCAAATTGAAGATGATGAAGTAGACGGCATTGCCCTGTGAGGCGAAGGGGTTTGGCTGAGTGAAAACACCAGTTATGCTCTGAGCCGACCACATGACATCTGTCCAGCCCTCCTGTGATACAATCTGGAAGAGGATGAAGAGGGAGTCCCCAAAGTTGTCGAAGTCGTAGTACGGATTCGATGCTTGACGAGGCGCAAGAACGTCCCATCTGAAAGGTTGACTGGAGTACTCGTTCACGCAGTCATTGAGGTCCATTATACCGGAGCCCTTGTCGTTACAAAACTGCAATTTGCCAACGAAGAGGTTCAGCCCGTAGATAGCGAATGGAATGAGCAAACTCAGAGAGACAAAAGCGGCCTGGGCGAAGATTAGCGTTGACATTTGTTGTGCTCAAAAGCAATGCTTACCGAAAATAGCTTCCACCATCCACGGACGATGAGCGAGTGGAAGTGGTCTCGGGCGCTGTCACTTATGTTGAGCAGTCGAAGCGCACGAAGCGCTTTGAATGCACCGACTGTTCGAGTTATTTGGCCTTCGTTATACAGCGAAGTGGCTACGTTGACCCATAGTGTAATCAGCACCACTCCATCAATGAAACCCCAAGAACCACGGAAGTATGCGTTGGGTGTAAAGAAGAAGCCGTCGGCAACGACCTTGATCAGAGCTTCAAACGAGAATAGAACGGCGAAGCCCATGTCCGTCCAAACGAACCAGTTGCGGACGCTGAACGTATGAGTCAAGAAGTACTCCCGCTGATAAAGTGGCGTTGTGACGCAGGCGAGAAGGACCATGGCAATAATGGCGGCGTAGATGAATGCTGAGAAGGCGTACCACACAGGAACAGATGGTGCCCGCCCCTCCATACGGTCTTTCCCGCGGCCAGGCCCAACGATCAACTGGCAGAGTCTTCGTATAGGATTACGGGGACGGAAGATAAACAGCGATACGTTGTAGTTTGGGTGTTTGCGCAGATATTCTCTTTGCGCTTTCTTGCGCTTCTCGGTCGCGCTCACCACCTCCTTCGCCATTCGCCTAGGATCAAGGTCCTCATAGGCTCGACCGAAGTCGAGTGGAGCGTAGAACGGGTTGGGCTCATCGTTGCTCACATTGCGGAGAAAGCGCTGCCACATGGTGGACATCGTCCCCGATCCTACGATTGTGGGCGCAGACCGGAGCCCGGGGTGCGGTTCTTCTTCCCGCGGGCTTGTTACGTCGTCGGTCTCGTCAAGAAAGTCCCGCACAACGGCGTCTTTGAGTAACATCTCGGTTGCCGCAGAGCCGTAGTCCAAGGGATCTTGGCGGGTAGCCTGCCCTAATTTGAAGATGGATGATAGCGACAAATTCCTGTTTGCGTAAGCACGAGCTTGCATGAAATTGTACAATGCACCTACCCGTCAGATGAGTTCGTCCCCTGCTCTTTCTTTTGAAGGAATGCCTTTACTTGTTGCAGACGCTTTTCATCCTCCGAGACGTCGAAGTTCTCCTGAATGACAGCAATAAACATGTTCAGAACAATGACTACAGACACAATTAGTGTAATTCCAAATGCATGAGGAACGAAACCTACAGTTGGCGAAGATAAACCACAGAATACAGAAAGAAGCCCCTATCCACGATGAACTGGAGTCCACTTGACTGCTGGTGACGTTGTACAATATCGAAGTCCAGTTTTCACTGGAAAGGATTTGATACATGCCGATGAACGAATTGTATATCGTGAAGAACGACACAGGCAAGACATCGCCATCATCTTCGAACGGTAGCTCACCACGTAAAAGCTGAGAAGCAAAGATGGACGCAAGGAACGTAAGTAGGAACACGAAGAGGATCAAGTTCATCAGACCACCCACGTTACCAAGCACGATCATCTGTTGCAAAATTAGAGAAGGCAGATGCTGGATAGTAAAAAGACTCACAACAAGGTCTCGCGTCATTGGAACGGCCAAGACGACGCGGTAGATACGGATGATCTGAAAGAAAGTGAGCCAAGCGTACGCTCGGCCACCATGAGATTCCTTGACTGCGGGGATCTGTATCACGGCCGTAACGATAGCGATTAACATGTCGGTGATGTTTCGCTTGCTGTAGAAAAAGTGTCTCCAGTCGGTAGCAAACCGGATGAGTATTTCGACCAGTAAGAGAAAAGTTACGCCGGACTCTGACAGGTTGATAAAACGTTCCCGAGAAGAGCTCATAGAGGAGCTCTTCAAGGCTTGGCATATGAGACCGTACGCGATGATAACAATCCACAGCGAATGAGTCCTGTCGTAGAAACGTTTGAGTGCACTAACGCGTGGGGCTGGAAGATTCTCCTTCTCGCTTTCTTCAATCTGCTCGCCAGTGAAGGCGCTGGCCTTGCTTTCCTCGCGTATAATCTGGAACGAGGAGGTGATGACAGCGATGAGAAGAGAGATGAGCCACAAACTGAGGATAAGAATACCCGCCGCGAAGAAAAGCGCGCCAATCAAGTAGTCGCTGTCTGCTACCATGTAGAGTAGGTCCGAGTACCCATTGGAAGACATGATGACGAAGACGAGTTCCAGGGACTGCACAATGTTATCGAAGCTCTGGGTGCCGCTATTCGGGTTTTCGAGTTCCATGCAGACGGATCCCTTGGGACACAGAAAGCCTTTATCAGTCCCCTCGGGCATCCCAATGGCTGCGATGTATGGCTCCGGGATAAAACCATCTGGGGTATTTCTCAAATGACCGCCGCAGTGTTGATCGGTATTTGTGAAGTTGTTGACGCCTAGCGGATCGATCCAAACGCAACTTCGCCTCAAGCTGGATTTGAAGCTCTGGACGCCAACGATGGCGAACAAGAGCCAAAAGAAGCTGATTAAAAAAGCCACGTTGACCAACAAAGGTGCAGCCTTCTTCAGACTACGAAGAATGACCTGGGATACTGTCAGTCAAGCTTAAAAAAAAGGGAGGTGTGCGCCTTGCCGATGTGCCGCTGGTAAGATTTAGGAGGCGGATAATGCGCAAGCAACTAAGCATCTTGAAAATGTAGATGTGACGCTCGTTGTCAATCCCGGAAATACTAAGTGCGAATGCGATCCAGTAGGAAACAACAGCGACAAAATCAGTCCGGTTAAAGGAGTGTCTCAAATAGGCTCTATGAGCTAGTCGAACTCGCTGTTGGTCTCGAGAGTCTAACGGTCCAACGGCAGGGTTGATTTGAGCGGTGGTAAAAGTGCGGAGTACGGATGGCAGATGGGGATCGGCGGCGGTATCGACACGCCGTAGCGACGGCTGTCGCTGGGGGCCAAACAGTCGTCGGGCGTTACCTAGGACGGCCTCTCTCATGCCAACCTGCCTGTTGATGGTGCTGTATTCGACAGGGTTGATGATGAATCCCGACACGATGATTCGTACAAAGACCTCCACGGTGTAAACGATGAACAGACCGAGAAGGGGGTAATCAACGGGGGAACGACCCCATGGCTTGGTTCGGGGGTCCTTGAAGACGCTCTCGCGCGCATCGACAGCTAACAGCACAGTCTGCACGACGATCAACACCAGGAGAAGTGGCTCAGTAACGGGGTGCACTAAGACATCGCAAAGTCTCATCCTAAGCTTGCTGTCAGGGGGAATGAAGCCGAGTGTCTTTCCGCGCAGGGGGTTCGGCGGGGCCTGCCATGGGGCACTCGGCCGTCTGGGATGCTGTGGAGAAGGCGGTTTCTCGACCGGTGAAGCTGGATTAGACGTGCCATCGTGTAGATACTCGGGCAACGCTGGAAACGAAGGGGGCTCCTGGAGGCGAGCGTGCAACGCAGACTTGCGGCGCATGGTTCGTTCGGCGACTTCAGGTTCGTTGCTGATGTTGACGACTCGTTGTGACATATTGCGCATGATGGTGCCTGCCCGGTGGAGTGGAGTCTCGATACCGCCTGGCGAGAGAGAACGCTTCCGTCCCGTCGAAGTTCGAAGACCAGCTGTCGCAGCTTCCGCATGTCCAATGTCGTCGCCTAGCCTCTGTCCCGACCCTGATGCACGCACAAGCGGGGCTGGGGAGCCATCTGGTGTGAGAAAGCGTACACTCTGGAAGCTTGATCGGTCCTGCATGTGCTGGGCGAAGGATGGAGCGGCCGCACTTCCCGCCACGGGCTGCAGGTTGCGCGTATCGGTCAGGGGCGCTGTATCTTCGAAGCCGGTGGGCGAGAAGAAGCCGGCGTCGGCCGAGGGGCTCCGGCGAGGGTATGGGTCGCTGGCATATTGGTGGAACGAGTGCTCGGAGGACATGGGCGTGGGTATGGGGGGGGAGGTCTCGCCCTGGAAACTCAGCCCGGAGAAGCCAATGGCGGCCTGAAATGCGCTCATGTCCACGGGCGAGTCGTCTTCGTCGTCGTCGGGTGCGTGCCTCCTGCGCGCCGCCGAAGTGTCGACGTGGGGACGGGGGCCCGTCCGCGTTGGGCTTGGAGATGCCTCTGCAATGGGCGCATACTGCGGATTCCAGTGATTTCCTGACGCCAACACGGCCGAATGCCTTAGCAGGTCGCGCCCGCGGTCGCTGAGTGTCCTCTGGTGCTGCTGGGCCCCGCCCTCGGTATATTCATAGTGGTCGTCCGGCGGCCGGTGGAGATTTCTTAGCGGTATTGACTGGTGGCTCTGATCTCTGCGAAAATTCGAATCCGGGGAGGACATTGGGGCGTGCAGTCCTCGAGCGCGGCGCGCTCTCTACGCTTGGGCGCGAGTTTTCAGCTCATGAAGCGCGGGCGGACATGTATCGGGGCGAGATGGTACGTAGTAGTGAGGAATAGGTGAAGGCGCAGGATCGGGAGAGGCCGTGAGGGAGGAAGTTTTGGGCGCGTATACGGGCGGGAGGAGTCGCGGTCGGTGGCTGTAGGAAATTGTGTATGTACGGAGTAGCCGTCAAGAGGCGGAGCCGTAGAGGTGATCCCCGTCCCGTCTGCGCGTTTGGCGATCCAGGCGTTGGAGCCACAGCCAGGGGCCAAGAAGACGGTACAGCCCTAATCAGCAGGGACCGCGCATTACCGTAATTATTTTTAGGCCATGTTCTGTAGTGCAAACCTTTCCAACGGTACCTGTCAAGATGCGCTCATGGACGGCTTGACGAACCACTGGGACCTGGGTTTTCGTGCTGCTGGTGAAGATGCACACCCACCACAAGCCCTGCCATGCCGGCATGCCAGACGAAGCACGGCATGCGCAGCCGTAGCGGCGTTACAAGGGGGAAAAACACGCGGCTCAAACATGCTCGACATGTGCGCCGGTGCTCATAGAGACAGTAACGGAACGAAGATGCTGATGTGAACCACCTTGGGACCCTACACTGTACAGCTTGCAATGCTGCAGCATCCCGAGCTCGAAGCAGATCCATCGCATCCGCATTCAGATGTTGGGTTGCTACGTTGCACATGTGATTGATCTCAGGTGTGGCCGTATCGGGTTAGTGCCCCCGGACAATGATTTCGATTTCGATTTCGATTTCGGCGGGCGCGACCTCTCAATCCGCCCTGGCATATTATCTACCTTCGCAACACCACCGACGACACCAACAAGACTCCGAAATATCTCTACGCAGGACGCGTCCGCCGCTGTACACGTACTAGTACCATCACTACGCTTCGTTTCGCGCGAACCGCAAGCCTCCACCGACGCGTCGCTCACGGGCATCACCATCATGGTCGCCCGCAAGCGTGGCAGAGACGAGATGGAGGAGGAGCAGGCGGAAGAGCCTAGCATGCTACAAAAGCTCCGCAGCATGTGGCAATTCGCGAATCTTGCTCAATACATCTTCTTCTTCAAGGGGGCGCTGAAGATCGATGACGACTTTGGCATCGAGGTGCGTATCTGCGCCGCATGCGCCCACGGGTGCACTGACTGCGATCGAGGCGCGTTGATACTTACCATGGTACAGGATCTCGAGACGGAATGCCTCAAGCCCCAGCCATCGGAGAAGCTCGCAAGCATCGGTCTTGCCCTTCTCAAGCATGTGTCGTCGCAAAAGGGCCTCACGTACGTCTACCATCCCACTGGCCGCCAAACGTCTACTGATATCTATGCAGGCCTGAAATATTCGACGAGTACACGCGCCGCCAGTTTGTGGCCAAAGCACCTACGCGCAACCCCTTCGGAACCGACGAGACCCCTCTCAAGTTCGATACGTTTGATGTCTACACCAAGATACGTGTGCTACAGCAGCTGTCTGTCTGGACGCTGAAGAACCCGAACACCATAAGAGAGAAACTGAATCCCACCGAGGCTGAGCAATTAGACTGGGTAAGTTTATCGCTTCCATCAACGGGCATCTAGCTGACATGCGCTAGCGCTTCGAGGCCTTCGGGAAAGACTCCCAGAAACGCGAACTATTCGTCCTTGATGACTTCAGATTATACCGCCTAACACCTCCCCCGTCGCGCGCCCCGCCCTCGAAGCCAAAATCGAAAGCCAAATCCCGAAAATCCAAATCAACCCGAGCATCTAAGAGAAGGAAGCCCTCATCACCCGAGCCTGAGGATCTTGCCGAGGATGATGATGCGACCGAACTGCAGATATCTGAGGAGGCAGAAGACAACGGTCTTGGTGGATCGAAGTGGGAGTGCCTATGCGTTACATATGCAGATTACCAGAGCTATATGGCTAGTATTCGGAAGAGCAAGAACCCGGATGAAAAAGATCTTTATGGTCGGTTAGAGGAGGAAGTTGTCCCTGAGCTAGCCAGGCTTGCGGAAGAACAGGCTAGGAAAGAGGCTAAGAAGATGAAGGATCTAGAAGTCCTCCAGAAGCTCGCCACGGCGAAACGGTCCTCAAGAATCTCTGCTAAAGTCGAGAAGCAGAAGGAGGTCGAGGAAGTAGAAGAGGCCGAGCGGAGGAGACAGGCTGAGCTGGCCTTGGCAAGAGCGCAACAGGACAAGCAACAGCGCATGGAGGATGCCCACGAGTCCCGCAGACAAACACGGGAGGAGCGCATTCGTGAGCGGGAAGCCGCCAAAATCCTGCATGAGGAGACCCTGCGAAAACTTGAAACCGAAGAAGAAAAGATCGCTACAGATGAGGCCAGGGGCTCGGAGCGCCACCTGAAAGCACGAATGAAAAAAGCTCAACAAGAGCTGCAGAAACTGAAGGAGAAAGAATTCTGGATATTCGACTGCGAGAAGTGTTCCATGCATGGAGAGTGTTTGGTACGTACCCCTGAGATGGTGCTCGAGTGGACAAGACTAATGCGAAGCAGAACGATGGCTCTCACCAACTTCAATGTGAGAAGTGCGACCAGTGGCAGCACAGCAAATGCCACAACATCTCTCCCGAGGAAGCCGAGAAGGAGGAATTCGTTTTCGTCTGCGCGTCTTGCAGGCGTAAAGAGCAAGCTGCCAACGAACCCAAGCTTCCCCCCCTGAAGCTAAGGAATCTTGCAACGCAGAGTACGGATGCGACCCAGCCTAACGGTATCAATCCTATAGGACCGGCTCGAACTTTAGAAGCTGTCATGATCCCGGTCCAGCGGCCATCTATTGCGCAGTCCCCACCACGACCTATGCAGCCTGCGCCTTCTCTCATGAACGGTCCCAGTTTGTCGCCGCGAGGTCAGGCACTTGGTCCACCTGGGATCCAGCGTTCAGAAGCAGCATATGGTTCGCCGCTACATCACACCAACGGCAGCTCGCCACTTCGACCATACTCATCTGCTGCTATGGGCAACCGTTTTTCGACTTCAACGCCGCCACGATACCAGAACCCAGCCACTGCCGGCAGCCCGTCTAACAATCCCAATACGTCGTTCTCTCGGCAGACGGATAGCCCTTTTAGCACTCCGTATCCTATGCAGTCGACGAACACCCCTTCGTACGCAAACAGCTTTAGTAGACCAACTTCTTCTACTGGGCTCAACGGCAACGTTGGTCCTGTCCAGTCTCCCGTCAAACACTCGCCAGCACCATCGCCGCGGGCTTCCAACGGTGTGCCCAACGCATACAACTTCAACAGCCCCTATTCGTCATTCCCACCTAGTGCGATTCAAGAGACTGTTTTGTCTCCAACAAAACACAGCTCTCCTCCACCACACCCCTTGCAAATGTCCTCGCCGGAACCCGCTCCGTTACACTTCGCACCTTCACCGAGGCAGACGTCCTCTCAAATTCTGCCGGACCCTATTCCTGCGCCTTCGAAGCATGATGGTGCCCGTCCCATCTCCAGCCATGACACCTCTGAGAAGATGGTGTTGCCGCCGATCAAGGCGTTACCTCCAAGCGCTCCTCCGCAGAATCTCAGTCCGCCAACGAAGAAGACATCGCCAACCCCAGATCGACCACTTTTTGCGTCAATAAACGGCAATGGTCTTGGTAACTCCTAGTGAACTGGGAAGAATACTTGGTTTTGGCGTTCGGGTTGGCACTGTCTTGAGTGCTACGGGAGCTGTCATTGGGAGTTTGAAGAGTTGAGGATTGCTTTTATGTCATGTTACCTTCAGCGCCCAAAAGGCGTCTAAACAGTGTAGTTTGCGATTTTTGCATAGTAGACGGGTGTTTGGTGTCTTCTTGGTGGCGGATTTTTAGCCCGGGGCCGAAGGGGGTGTTATTGGGACGGTCTTGTAACACATTTGGCCGATGGGAGCAGATTACTGTTACTGTATATCATGTACGGACGAGCTTGTATTATATTATTCCAGTAGTAACCCGCCGTTTTAGCGGGAGCAATGTATGCTAAAAGTGTATCACACAGTCGTCGCGCTGATGCCTGTGATGTCATCTACTACCGACTGCATCGGGACATCACCATTTCGCGGGACTTCTTTTGGGTTGGCTTCGTCGCATGTTGCGCTGCTGGCGTGGATCTGTGAGATAGTGCATGATTAGACGGATGCGTATCGGGGGACTGACGATGGGGTGCTGACTTGGGTGAGTGTGCACTGGTTTAGTACTGCTGGACCGACAGCGAGTACTCGCATTTGGTACAAAGTAAGCCATGACACCACGGAGAAAGTTTCGAGCAGATTTCGGGCGATGCAGTGGGTGAAGGGTGTCAAGTTGGGACTGGCGTATTTTCCGAAAGGGTTGAGTCAGGTGCCCATGGTTTGGAGGCAGATGTTGGGTAAGTAGAAGTCTTGCGTCTTCATCGTGTCCTGCCTTCTTCGTTGTACTTCTGTGGTCGCAGAATGGGCTGAGTTGGGGATACGAAAACTGCAAAGTAGAGCCAGCCAGGTCTCAACACGTAATATCTTGTACTAGGAGCTGCATTACTTAGCAGATTACGACGCAACCTGTATCGCAGAGCTCAGTCAACCGCTCCACTCGTTCATGCTAACATAATGCTTCAGGCCCTGTAGTGTACGAAAGCGAAGACGAAAAAGGCGGACACTTTGCCGCTTGGGAACAACCAGAGGCCATAACAGCAGACTTGCAAAATATGTTTCGGAAAGGCGGACCTTGCTATGGCATTGTGCCGGGGAAGCACGGATATTGAGGTGTTTTGGCATCTTGCTTATCCAGAGCCACTGTCGCTTCATATAGTGTTGTCGTTTTAGAGTATTGGCTGGTGATAAGTCCGCGTCGACCGAGTTGCGATGGGTAATATTGGTCTCTGTTCGAACCGCATGAGGGACAGGGTCGGAGGCGTCGATGTACAGTAGATGAATTCAAAAACCTAATCTTCGAAAAAAGCTGGAGGAGCCCCACTATCGGAATAAATATTGTTCTTCTCCAATGTGATCTTTCGAGCTTCAGTGCCACGGTTCATGAGGACCTGCTAGCAGTGCTGTAGAGCCCAGCTATATTGAACAGTGACGTTGGCATCTATGACTCGCGTTTCCGCGCTCACGCTGGAGTCCTGATGGTTGATCGGGCGAGGGTTGAATTTCATGTTAGGTTCGTGAGGTGCAAGGATGACAGAAAAAGCTTTCCGACCGGAGAATTGAGTGCGGATTTAGGAAGAGCATAGATGGAGAGTGGAGGTTGGTATCATGTTAGAGTGATACATAGCTTATGAGCTGGTAGTCCTTGCAGGGAATTAATAGTACTGAGTCGTTCGTTAGCATTGACCATACCATCTGCATCCTAGTCAGATAGTGGACCGAGAACGACACCAGCAATAGGACACGGAGAGTGCAGAGAAGAAACCAGACGATTCAGCGAAAGGCCAACCAAGTTCTTTTACGAAGAAAGAAATCTATACCAACAACGACTTTTTCGTCTATGCCCTATCCCTAATCTTGATGTACCATCTAAATGCCACCCCTCTCAGCCGCCTGAAGCTCAGCCTCCACCTCAGCAACAACCACCTTCCTCACGCCTTCCCACCCATCCGATTTCTTGACGTGGCTAACCCTCCTCGGCTTATCCTCAAGCCCCTTGAACTCAATCGGCAGAATCTTCTCCTCAAAGTACGCCTTCTCTTCCGGCAACGCACGCTCAACAGCATTGCTGAATTTGGCAGGATGCGCGGTAGCGAGCGCGATGTGATGTGTAGACGGTGGCTTTGCGACCTCTGCGGAGCGGAGCGCTGCCGCGACGCCAATGGCGGAGTGGGGGTCTAGCACGTAGCCCTTGGACGACGGCGAGGAGAATGTGCTTTTGATCATCTCGATGGTTTCTTCGTCGCTGACTCGGTATGAAGCGAAGTCTGACTTTGCCTTGTTGAGGATCTGTTGGTCGACGCGGAAACCTCCCTTGGACTTCAGGTCGTTCAGCCAGTTCCGCACATGGTCGCCTGCTTGTGCTCGGCGCTGGGACACGGCGTCTGCAGATGTGCTGTAGACCTCGTACGAAAGGTACCAGAGCAACCGTTCGAAATTTGACGACACGAGGATGTCCATGGCGGGGCTCAGCGTCTCCTTGACTCCACCCTCGTGCGCCTTGACACCATCGGCGACCAGGCCGCCCTCGGCTTCTTTGCCGTATACAGGGTGCTTCTCGTACTTGCCGGACTCCCAAAATCGGTGGAGAATATCGTTCTCGTTTGTGGCAATGACAAGCTTCTCCGCTGGCAAGCCCATGCGCTTCGCAAAGTATCCTGCCAGAATGTCGCCAAAGTTACCCGTGGGCACAACGAAGCGGACGGTGGACGCGGGGAGGAACGAGGGTTGGCGAATCAGGTTGAAGTACGAGTAGAAGTAGTAGGTGATTTGCGCGAGAATGCGGGCCCAGTTGATGGAGTTGACGGCGGCGAGGCGGTGGGTCTTGTTGATCTCGGGGTCGGCGAAGAGTGCCTTGACGAAGTCCTGGATTTCTATTAGCTGTGTGATGACCGTTTACATGCAGTGCTTGCATACCTGGCAGTCGTCAAAGGTCCCGTCTACGGCCAAGTTGTGCACGTTCGCGTCCAGGACGGTTGTCATCTGCGCTTCCTGAATGGCGCTGACCTTGCCATGCGGGTGCATGATGAACACCGACACGTCCTTCTTCCCGCGCAAGCCGTATATAGCTGCAGACCCCGTGTCTCCGCTCGTAGCACCGACGACGGTCAAGTGCTCCCTATTCCGGCCGACCTTGCCCTCGTTCCTGCGCACGAGGAAGTACTCGAACAGGTTCCCCAGGAACTGCAGTGCGACATCCTTGAACGCGAATGTTGGGCCGTGGAAGAGCTCCAGCAAATGTATGTTCTTCTCCTTGTCGAGGGTCACCGTCGGCGCGACATCCTTGGCCCGGAATGTAGCGTAGCTCCGGCGGACGATGTCCTTGAGGTCTGCGGCAGGGATCTCAGCGGAAGAGATGTAGAGGGAGAAGATCTCGTAGGCGAGGTCTTCGAAGGAGAGGTGCTGCCATTTCGAGGCCCAGTCGCTGGGGAGCGCGGGGATTTCTTCGGGGATGAACAGGCCGCCGTCGGAAGCAAGGCCCTTGAGGACGACTTCCTCGAACGAGAACTAGAGCGGTCAGATGTGTGCTGCGGGCGAATTGGCGTGCATTCATGACATGGAATGCCTCACATCGTATGAACCTCCCCGGCTGCTGAGGTAGCGCTGGGACGCGGTGTGTGAGGACATTGCGAGATTGGTTGTGCTAGAGATGTGCAAGGAAGGACAATTGAGCACAAGTCGGAAGTTGCGATGTGTATATCGCGCACCGAGGGTTCAAGGTCCGCGATCGCAATCGAGTCAAGGTTTATTGGGCCTAATGCCGAGCGCTGTGCAACCGATGAGGCAGCGTTCAACGGCCACAATGGCTGTTCCTCTCCCTCGCGACGGTTCTCACGACACCCAGGGCGCTCAATTGGATGCGCCCGACGTTCAACGTGCACCAAAGGGCGGCCCTGGCTGCGGTGTCCAGCGCCCAAAACAGTGGCAGCCCCGCGGCGGATTGCGTGCCCCGCCCAAAATCTCTCGCCGCACCCACGGGCGAAGTCGGCGGCGGTGAAGGCCAGCAGAGCCGCAAATTTCTCCGCTGACTCAGCGCGCTAAGCGAGCGGGCCGTGCGCACTCCCACCGCCTATATAACGCCGCCCGCCCTCCGTACCTTTTTTGATGTTATCGACGATACTTCTAAGAATGTGAGCACTACCTTGTACCCACCACCTTCGAGAGCCTCTGCTAATCCTCCGACCAGCATTTCTATAGTTGTCGTCCTCTTCTGAGTTCTTCACAAGAGCCACAGAATCTCCAACCTGGCTGATGAGTATCAGCCTCGATGTTCCGGAGTGAGGCCTTATTACGTTTGCTTCGGCGAGCGTGGCGATGATCTTCAGCCAACTGGATTCGTGCTTCGGCCGGTCTGGGCGGCAGGACGTTGAGTGCAATCTGACAGGCATTCTTTTTTCGTTGATTCTTCTGGCATTGCCGGTTGGTCGAAGAAGAAATTTCGGTGGCTTGTGAAGCTGGACGTAGAGTCCACATTCTTTTCTGCGCACAAGTTTGGTCGTCGACAAGCCTTCTCGATTCTATTCAAGCTGTCCTCATGGCTGTAAACGCTGCGTGCCACGGAATTTTGTCTACTAGTCTACTGATGAAGGGCAGTTTCCGTCTAGACCCTCAGCACCACCCGTACTTCTCGTTGCCAATCCAGTCGATCGACTCTGCTATACGTCCTTCGTGTGCCGGATACCACTTCAGACTTGCGATGCTCTCCGTGTCCCGCTCCACCACCTGCGCTTTTGTGTTGAGCTTCTGCGCAGCCCCCAGCGTGTCCGACGACGGGTTCCACGCCTCGACCACCTCCATTTTCCACTCCTCCGCCTCCTGCTGCGCCATCAAAAGCAGAGCAGCAATGGCGTCGTCGTGGCCATGGCCGCCCGAGGCTCCGTCAGTGTGCTGCGTTCCCGAACCTTCCCAGCTCGAATGTCCTTCGTCCTCAACAACCACCCGCAAGATGTGCAGCGTGTTACCCTTCGCGTCCTGCGGGTTCTGGTTATACCACATGCGCGTCCAGTAGCACCAAATCCGCTTTCCTTTTTCGGTGCCGACCATGGCGCCTTTGACTTTCGGTGTCTTGCCGTGGAGCTCGGTCCCTACAAAGTCTTCGCGAGCGTGGTGCCACCGGATCGTCTCAATGTCGGGTACAAAGGCTACGGCGGTGTTGCTGTCCTTGGGCCGTGCCTCCAGGCTCTTCCGCACCAGGGCTTCATCGATCCGGCAGAGCTCCGCTAGGTCTTCGGCATGCAGTGGCCGAGCGGCTGGAAGAAGGCTCGCATCTACCAGCTTCGACTCTCCTGCCGGAATAGACACATGTGATGAGGTGAATGGTTCCCACCCAAAGTTTGCGTAGAATTTCTATTGCGGTCAGTGTGACGTTCACGGGTGCTACCGGATTGACCCACCTTTCCAATATCAGAGAACAAGACGGTGAACAAGCACTCCTTCTCACTCGTTTGGTATGTTCGCAACGCTTCCCCAAGCTCCTGCATCATGCGCTGAGCATACTTCTTCCCCCGCAAATGCGGCGCGCAGAACACACTCCCAATCCCGTGAGAGACCGTCTCCTGCACTTTTCCATCCCGCCATACAAGCGCCTTCTTGCGGTAAGATTCACAACTCGCGAGTGGAAGACGAGTCGATGACGTCGGGTCAAGAGGGTTGCTTTTGGCGCTTGTGTCGATGAGAATCCAGTAGCTGATGCCGCCGTCCTTGGTGAGGGCTTGCTGCGAAAGGACCTCCTCGCGACGGAGGTATGCCTCCTGGGAGAGGGCACCGCGCCATTCGGCACCGTTGAGCTTGAATTGTATGAGTTTCTCTTCTTGTGTCGGGTGGGCGAGTGCGAGGTCGGGCGAGGTGCCGTGGGGTATCTCGGCGAGGGAGCCCATACTGGAGACTCTGGTGTTTGGTGGGATATAATATTATGCAGAAGCAATTTGCCCAATCCTCTAATCCGATATGCAAATGTAGCGAATCTGGGAACAACAAGGTGATACGAATCTACTGGGTACTGTAGGAGCTCGGCGCTAAATATGTTCCCCGCGGAGCTATGAGCCTGTGGAGAGTAGGATAACGACGGATGGCCTTTGTCCTTTATCTCTCTGCATGTCTCACGGTTCCTCGAAGCAGACGGCCGTTAGCACCATTGCCCTGCAAGATCCGACGAAGGCCGTGGGAAAGCGCATTTTTCTGACCATGCAGGTCATGGGATAGCTCGCCAGCGGACTATTACCTAAACTCCGACATGGCCTTACTGCACATGCAAGGACCGCTACTCCAAGTTGGATCTCGCAAGCGGGCATCGCGGAAGAGTACCGGTTGCTTCTTCCATAGTTGACGTCTGATCTGGGATCGCATGTGCGACGCACTGGCTGGCCAATCAGCTTCCCCAATGGAGACGGTTTCAATAGAGCCCATCTGTAACTCGCTGCGCGTCGGTGCCCAGTGCCGCAATGGCCGCAAACATTCGACCTGGCATCGCAGGCTGGCCCAGCGCCTGTGACAGCGACTCTTCTCGTGCGTTGGGCTTCCGTGCTACACGGTTGGTCACCGTCCGCCGCCTACCAAAGCGTGCCTTCCACGCGCCCCGCCGACCACCAACACCACCTTCTGCCCTGCCCTGCCCACGCCACCCTGAGCGGCACCGCTGGCGGGTTGGATCGAGTGAGACACCCACGGCATCGGTCAATAGAAGCGCCCAACCAGCCTGTTCTCGCTCTTGTTCTTTCCTCCTCTCTTACGTCGCGTGAGGCCGCCCTGCTCCAGACGAGGCTGCCGTGAAACCACAATAGCGCTCATCATCTCGCGGTTAGAACGCGCCTTCTGCACCTTGTCTTCTCTCACTTAGCACCCGGCTGCCACCCTGTCTCTATCACTGTCGCTCAGAATTGTAATATGTCTCTCGCGGCAGATTCGCTACGTCGAGCTTGACCTCGAGTTGCACCGTGACTCTCCCCGGCCAGCAGCGAGCCTTGTTACAAACATCGAGATCCTTGACGACGCACCCCAGCATTGGAAGCATCCAGGATGGAGCCTGTGCGGGACCTCCCACCCGGAGCCCACTATATTGACTTGATGTCCGCCGACGACGACGATGACGACGACGACGACGACTTCGAACTTTTCGAACTAGACAAGAATCTCCTAGAGCAACAATTCGACGGGCCAGTACAGGAAGCAGACGAATACCTTGACGAATCTCGCGACAATTGGGTCCCCGATTCTCCTCGCCATACCGCAGCAAATCCCATCGATCTGACTGGCTTCGACGACACATCGGATCCCGCCGTTACATCGGCGCCTTTATCTGCAGACAACTCCATGACGGTCGTCACGGAGGGGGACCTTGCTGCTGGCGAGATCGTTACCGAAGCAGCATGTTTGCAGATGGTCATTAACGTCCTACCGGACGTCTCCATCGAGCATGCTCTTAGCCTGATACGCAAGGGCACGCATGACGACACGCGGACAACAATCGCATGCGAGCGCATCATTTCTCAATTACTAGACGGCGGGGAGTATCCGAAAGAGCAGGATGTCGAGATTAGTCGGAAAAGGAAGCGCAATGACGATGACGACGACCTGAGCGACTTTGAGCGTGACGCACAGGAGGCGGGTTCGCCAGTCTATCATAGAGAGGCGTAAGTGTACTTGCATTCCATCTGCCGTGTGAATACCTCACTGGGTGTTCCTGATTCATCACATCATCGCTCACACGGGCACCCCTCAACGGGGCAACCTGCTGCTTGCACGTAGCGTGGTATGGTACAGCAAGGTGCCAACGCAACTGACTAGGTTCACGATCAAGATCGATGTTTTGCAGTGTCCACGACAACATGCTCTCAGTTAATCTCTGCCCATTTACAGCTCCGAACATGGACGCTGCGAACATGTTGTTGCAATTTCGCTAACACTACATTGTAGGCTAGAGCTGCTGAAAGACGTCTTTCTGGACGTTCCCGTAAAACACCTCGACATCGTCCTACGGGAACACAAGACCGTCTTCAAAGCACACGGAATTATCGATAAGCAGTTGCGGGACTATCGTAACATCAGAGGCGGTCCTTTTCAAAAGATTGGCAAGGCGCGTCCTAAGCGTGGAGCTGAAGTTGCTCTGATCGGGCGTGGGAGTGCGTTACCAAAAGAGCTGCTCGCCGCCAAGAAGAAGAGCGAGCGAGAGTCCGGTAAATATTCGAAGCCTGGCCGACTCACGTGTGGTTCTCCAATAAATGCTGATACTTGGTAGCCAAGCGTCTCAGGGCTGAAAAAGAGAAGAAAGCCGAGGCAGCCAATCTGCAGCGAGCTAAAATGCAGGGCGAAATGAGCGACTGGTGCGTATCGTCTTGCCGTCCGTCGTATGGGTCTAATATATGGCGTAGTCAGTGTTGTTTCGACGAATTTCCCATCAATCGGATGACGAGCTGCGATGGCAACACGGTACATGTCTTCTGCAAGTCGTGTGCAAAGAAGTACGTCGAGGGTGAGATGGGCAGTTCCCGCTGTCGACCGATCTGCTTCGCAGATTCCAGCTGCGGCGGTAAGTTCAAACGTAAAGAGCTCCAGGACTTCCTCGGAGACACATCCTTTGATCGACTAGAGCATATGCAACAGCAGCAGGATTTGGCTGCTGCCGGATTGGACTTCCTGTCCGAATGTCCGTTCTGCGACTTCAAAGCCGAATGTTTGCCCGTTGAGGTCGACAAAGAGTTCAGATGCATGAACCCTAAATGCCGGAGGACTACCTGCCGACTATGCGACAAAGAGACACATGTTCCACTGAGTTGCGAAGAGGTCAAGAAGGACGACCAGCTCACCGTGAGACATATCGTTGAAGAGGCTATGTCTGCTGCTCTTATTCGACATTGCAACAAGTGCAAACACGCCTTCGTGAAGGAGTATGGCTGCAACAAGATGACGTGCACACACTGCCGAAACGTCCAGTGGTAAGTGCTCCTTTCCTTCGATTTCCAATAACCCCACTGGTGTAATGGAAACGATAACTTACTGCTGGCGATTAGCTACGTCTGCTCCCAAGATGTCAATAATTACGAACACTTCAGCGATGGCCAGAGTAACGGTCAACGGGCAGCTCGTTGCCCTCTTCATGACAACGTCGAAGACCGCCACGAAGTAGAGGTGAAGAAGGCGGCAGACGAGGCCATAGAGAAGGCCAAGATAGAGAATCCGGACATGTCACATGCAGACTTGATGGTCCAAGTCTCTGATCGCGTCAAGAAGACGGAGGAGGCTCGTCGAGGCCAAGCACAAGCTCAACATATCGCATTTCCGTTCCACATCGCCAATGGTGTACTTGTCCACGGTCCTGTGCCGCCACCGCAAAGACTGGCACCACCACCACCACCACCACCAGCACAGTACGTAAATGTACAACCCTTTGAAAATGCTCCTTTTTACGACGTTTTTGCACAACCGCAGCTGGCTTTTCCGCGCGAGGGATTCATTGTCGGACCCATGCATGCGCTTCACATATACGCGCGGCAGGAGCCGTATGTTTTACTCGCTTTCATATCCACGTCAGTATGATTCAAATCACGCTAACCAACATCAACAGGCCGGGTCGCAGACTTCATTACTTCGTACCAGCCATCGCTCAGCCCATGATCAATATGCTTGGAGCCATGCATCCATTTGCACGCCAACGTCCTCCTTCTCCACCCCCTGCTGCGCACGGGATGCACAATCAACATCCAGGTCCCGTCCCTACCCTGGCCGCGCAAGCGGCTTTTCGACAAAACGCCGCGTTCCATGGGCGTTTAGCCCATCAATATGCCAACGGGCAACCCTTTCCACCACAACAGCGTCAACCCCATCTGCGGAGGTACTAACGTCTCTTATATTCAAAAGGTGCGGACCTGCCAAGTCTCAACGCTGCAAATGTGATGTTAATCTTGTGTTAGGACCTTTTAATGTGTGCTGTCATCGGTGTTCTGGGACCATGGTTTCTCAAGCAAGACATGATTTGGTCCTTTTTGGTCGCTTTGCTAATGGAGTTTTTGCATGAAGGATATGGGGAGCATTTGACTGGAGCGAATATTTTGATACCCACCCGACGAGAAGAGTTAGACTAGCTTCGATTTGGTAGTTTGTAGTTCTTTTGCTATGATATGGTTGACTGAAGGCTTTCGGGCTTAGCCCTAGTGTGTATGTCGTAGGTTTTCGGACAATGCGGACATTCCTCTGCCATGCTCGCGAGCCCTTCCACGCCCTTGTGCGTCCAGTGTAAAGACCTCAAAGGCCGGTGCCCGAAGTCAGCACCCCCCATCCAGAGCTGTCTCGGCGTCAATTGGCGCCCGCGGTTTTCGGTAATTCACGCCACGCTCAAGGCTCGGACTCACGAGCTAGAGCTTACAAAACGCACAGTGGACTGAGGAGAGGTGTATGAGCGGATTTCTACCTTTACACTAATTCCATGTCATCCCTCAGAGCTAACAAAACTACTCTTTGACGACTTCTCTGGTATCTGGAATTTCGCCTTGCCTTCCTCTATCCAGGTCTCGAATCTGAATACGCCTGCTTCCACTGTTCTGATCGGCGTTACCTTTGCGCCTCCTAGGTCCTCTCCTTCGTCGACTCCCTCCACATGCTCCGTCTGTGCACTCTTCCGCCCAGTTCTTTGCAGGCTTGGCTGAACTGGTATCCACGGCTGCGGATGTCCAATGGGCGGGTCGGCATCGCCCTCGTCCTTGAGCTCCATACTGATGTTGAACGAGCAGTGTGGCGGAAGCGGTGCGAGTTGGGAGGTACGCGTTGTGAGCATAAGAAGCGCGGCGCGGAACTGCTCGGACAGATTGACAACCACATCCGTATCCAGCGCCTTCTGCTTCCGCTTCACCCCAGCCCCGCTCTCCCCATCCTCCTCCTCCTCCTCCCACTCAATCTCCATGTTCCGCTCGCCCTTCTCCACGACGGGAAAGCCGCTCACATCCAACATATACCGCTCCATGATCTTCACGCTACCACTGACGTCACCTGCAGCTCCATACGAGAATATCACTATGCCGATTTTCGCGACCGTGCCTTCGAGCAGCTCCTCGCGCACGGCGGCGATGGCGTCGCGGATCCATTCGCAGACGAGGGGGTGGCGCGATTGGTGGACGGGCGTGTTGTGGAAGCGCGAGCGGGCGAAGGAGGTCGGTGGGTAGAGGTGGCGTAGGTAGAGGAGCGTGTGGGTGTAGGCGGTTAGGAAGTGGGTGAATGCTGAGAGGGTGGCGTGGTAGGTGGGTGGCATTGTGGCGGTAGAGACGCGCGTAGCTTTGGACCGTATCCTTGCTTTCGACTACAGTGCCATGGAGGGTCGCGTTCGCGCGTAATTGGTGCTGTGAGCCTGCTCGTGTGTTGGACGCGTTGGGCCGGGGTGGGCGGCCTGGCCTCGCGGGGTCAACGAGGACAAAGACGCGCCTGCCGAGATGTGTGAGAGTGTCGATGGACAGCTGTCTCGCGCCTGCCAGCATCTCCCAGCATTGTCGGGCAAACGGGGCGCGTTCGGGTGCTGATCCGCAGCTGCAGGACGAGAAAGAGAGAGTGACGTTCGCCAGCTGGGAAAAACACCACCACCACCACCACCACACATCAACAACAACGCGCGCCAGCTTATCTCATTGGCTGTCCCCCCCGGCACACCCGACAGCCCTCGGCCACAAACTTCAATCTCTCGCTCTCTCAGACGCAGGCAATTCCGCCGCAGCTCTCTCTCCCCGACGCATCTCCACCGCCGCGACATACCCCCGCTATTCAGGCTTCACTCGGCGGTGCCCCTCATCTCCGCACGTCCGTCTTTTCGCAGCCTCACCACCCACAACAAACGCGTCGAGCTATTTCTCCCCCAACGCCTATCGCTACAATCGCTCCACCAGCGCTAGACGTGCTCGCTAGCTCGTCCAGGCCGCCGCCCCAGCCATGGAGGACCAACTAGTGCAGCTGCTCTCCGCGACGCAAACCGCCCAAGAAGGCCCCCGCAAGCAGGCCGAGCAGCAGCTGCAGGGCCTCTACGACCACCAAAACTTCCCCGTCGCCCTTGTCGAGATCGCCCGCCATGAGAGCGTGCCCCTCAACATACGGCAGGCCGCCCTGCTGTATCTCAAGCAGCTCGTGCTCGCCGGATGGAGCGAAAGCTTGTACACCGACGAGTTCAAGGGCCGCGTTCTGGTGGCAGAGGAGAACAAACCGAAGCTCCGACAGGCCCTCCTCGAACTCGCGACCGCTGACCAGCTCGATCGCAAGCTTAAAGCTGCCGCTGGACTGGTCGTGAGCAAGATTGCTGCCTCCGACTACCCCGAACACTGGCCCGACTTGCTCACGAACCTCCTCGCCCTCATCCCGAATGCCTCTGAGGGACAATTGCATGGCGCGCTCAAAGTGCTGGGCGAGCTGGTGGAAGACTGCTTCAACGAGGAACAGTTCTTTGGTGTGGCCAAACAGCTGATCAAGGTCGTGCAGGATGTTGCCGTTAACGAGGCGATTAAGCCGACGTTGAGGGCATTGGCCTGCAGCGTGTTTCGAGGTTGCTTCGATACGCTCGAGATGGTCATGGAGGATCACAAGGCGGCTGTCAAGGGCTTTGCGGAAGAAGTGCTGCAGCAGTGGAATCCCTTCTTGCTCAATGTCATGAAGACGAGGCTGCCCGAGCCGCCGTCGGAGCAAGAGGAGAATGAAGATGCGCCGAATGCTGAGACGTACCGCGGTCTCGTGTCTCTGAAGCTCCAGGTCGTCAAGGTGCGTCGACTTCAAAGGCCGCTCCGGCGCAAGTTTAACATGTGCAGGTCCTTATGCGCGTACGTTCCGTCTTCCCCGCCGTGCTGTCGCCGCACACACCGGTCCTCTTTTCCGCCACGTGGGAAGAACTCTCGTCGTTAGAACCCGCATATCATAAGATGTACATAGAGGAGGAGCGTCAGAGCAGGCTCGAGGACGCCGACGGACTGCCATACACACTGGACTTTTTGATCCTGGAAGAGCTCGACTTTATGCAGGCATGCCTCCGAGCACCGCCTGTTCGCTCTGAGCTAGAGAACCAGCTACAAAACCAACAGAACGCAGGCGCGAGTGGTACCTGGGTTTTCGAGGTCATGAAGCTCGCAGTCGCGTACGCCCAGATCACGACTGAAGAGGAGGGCCTCTGGGATATTGATGTGAACATCTTCCTCTCCGAAGAGACGAGCGTCACGGCCAATTATACACCCCGGACAGCTTGCGGAGATTTGGTTATCAAGCTTGGCGAATGGCTCAACCAGCCTACCGTGGAAGGTCTGTTGGCCTATACCAGCTCACTGTACTCCTCGAACGAAAGCTGGAAAGCCAAGGAAGCCGCTTTGTACATACTGAATCAGCTTCTGGCTGATTTCCAGGATGTGGACAAGACCATCAGTCCGGAGGCTGCGACCGGATTCGTCGATTTCATCCGTTATGCGATGCAGCAGCAGGACGTGTTCCTAAGGGCACGCGGTTATCTAGTTGCTGGAAGCCTCACGAGAACATCTGGCGATGCTCTGCAACAGTACACACCGGCCTTCCTCGACGCCTGTCTTCAAGCGATCCCGAACGACGAATCCGACATTGTACAGGTGTCATGCATCCGCGCCTTGCAATATTACCTCCAGGCACTCCCTTCCACCATTACCCAGCCTCTCCAGCCCTCCATCATCACCGCCATCTCCACATACCTTCACGCACGGGACCTGCAAGAGCTGGCCGAGAGCGACGATCTCATGGTAACGATCGTGGAGACACTTCGGGATGCCATTCTTCTCGACACCCGGATATGCATCACCGGCAACGGTCTCGACTTGCTGTTCACTGTTGCTCGCCATGGCGCCAATAACTTTCAGCTGACTATGATGGTCAACGAGACGTTTGAGGAGGCTACGGAGAGCATTGCTCGTATGGGCGGCGATGCATATGTCCAGCTTTGCACCAAGGTGCTTCCATCTTTGACTGGTGCCTTCGACGTGGGCAGTCTGACTGAGGAGAACAATTTGACGAATCTTGCTGCTGAACTTCTCGCCGTTCTCGCTGATCATGGGCCAGAACCCCTACCTGCGGGCTTCGTCCAGACGACCCTCCCGAAACTCACCCGTCTCTTGCTCGGCTCCACCGATGAGGATCTGCTCAGGTCCACCACTACAGCCTTGAAGAATATCGTAGCCCGTGACCATCAACAGCTGTTTGAATGGCGCGACGACCAGGGCCGACCCGGTCTGGAAGTCGTTCTCCTCATCATCTCGCGTTTGCTCTCAACGAGTGTCAGTGATGGTGCAGCTGGCGAAGTCGGCTCCCTTGCCGCTGAGATTGTCGAGAAGGCTGGCCACGAAAGATTAGGACCGTATCTTGAGGAGCTTTTGCGGACTGTGGCCTCCAGGCTGGCTTCAGCAAACCATGCGCAATTCATCCAGAGCTTGACCCTGGTGTTTGCGCGACTTAGCTTGAACCACGCTTCGGAAGTTGTTGAGTTCCTGGCGAGGCAGGACATAGATGGTCAGAACGGCTTACAGGTTGTGCTTGCGAAGTGGTTGGAGAACTCGATCAACTTTGCGGGCTACGACGAGATTAGACAAAAGTATGTTTCCATGCTATCGGGTACTTGCTTTTGCTAAACATCACAGTGTCATCGCCCTTTCGAAACTCTACGACCTCAAAGACCCCCGCCTGGCCGGTGTCCAAGTAAAAGGTGACTTAATCCCCAACACAGACGGCAGAATCATGACCCGCAGCCGTGCCCGCATCAGTAAGCACCAGCACCTTCGTTTCTCTTCTCCGTCATCTTTTGAGCGCACCTTCAATCAGCTCCAACATCAATCCTGCTCTGAATGTGAATGGACCGACAAACATGAGTCGGTACCAACATGGAGCTTTCTTTCCAGTGCTTTGCTCCCCTTTTCGGCCGCGTTCGCTCAAGCTTCGATGAAGAAACACAACCTAACCGACCCGTTTGCAGATCCCGATCAATACAACATCGTTCCTGCGACTCTGAAGATCCTGAAGGTGCTCATCGTCGAGCTCCAGTCGGCATCGGGCGCTGCCGATCTCGATGCCGCGGCCGCAGCCGATCTCGCAGAGGAGAACGAAGACGACGACGACTGGGAAGATGAACCGAATTCCTTCCTCGATCTCGGCTCAGGCCTCTCAAGAGAACAGCTCATGGCGTACGCCGCGGAAGACGGCCCCGGTATCGGCCGCCAGAAGGACGACGAGACGCAGGCTTTCTTGGTGGACTTCTTCAAGCGCGCAGCTAATACGCAGGGATTCAGGGAGGAATTTGAGGCGTTAACAGAAGAGGAGAGGCAAAGGTTGCAGGAGAGTGCTGCTTAGGCGTCAGCGAGTTCTGGGGAAGCGAGAACATGGATTAAGAAGGGGAGAGGGGAGGGGAGGAAGAGTATCCGGCGGGAGGACAGTAAGGCGTATCTGAAAAAGGCTACTTGGAATGCTTTCCAGGCGGGGTCGGAGCATCGTGGTGGGTGAGAAATGCACGGCGGATGACGACGTGATTAGCGTGGGGAGGGGGTACGTGAGTGATGAAAGAGTCTAGTAGTGGAGAGGCGTGTGGGTGGTACTCGATGTGGATAGAGGGTGCATGGGTGGGTATGGATAGCTTGGCTTAGCGTCTGCCTTTTCCTTATGAGGTGGGTGGATGGGTTCAGGTATGACCATGCGGTTAGGATCGTAGATTACCCAGTGTTCATATTTATTCAATTGCCTGGAAGGTTCTGTGACTTTTCTTCTTGATATGACTTGCCTTGGTGTGGTCTGGTATGAGGTATGAGGTTCTGGAGGTTCTCCTTTGGTGGTCGTTGCTGGGTTTGTTGGGTGTGGATGGTATACATCTGTGGCATAGAGTGTGTTGTGGGGAGTAGGGCGATGGACCGCTGATTACTAAGTTCTAAGCATGCGGGTGTTGTCACCTTTAGCGCCCAACCCTCCATCAAAGCCTGGAAGCCAAACACAACACAAACTCCACCAGGCTTTCTACTTTAAGCAAGTTTGCTTGCTGATCGGCTCGCCAGGTCCACTAGTCGACGCAAATATTTTTTGCCTCATAGTTTTCATGTCTAAGGCTCTAGCCACTTTCTCTGACGGGACCGCTGTGCCGCTGGACGGGAAGTACCACGTCAATCCATCTTGCCCACAGTCAAGCGTGAAATATCTTGAGCCATGGCACCCTCCCGGGGTATCAGAAGTGCTCTCCGGAGGCAATACAGCACGACTGGGTTTACTCCCGGATGGAACAATTCTCAAATATGTCTTCGATAGAGACGACCGCTGGGCGGCGAAGGGCCTGGACATTGAGCATCAAATTCTCACAGCGTTGGGAACCCACGACAGACTCGTCAAGTACTTGGGTCGACACGAATATGGCCTTCGGTTTCAATTCGAGGTCCATGGCGATATCCGCCGCTACTTCGCGAGGATGGACTCTGAAAATGTCCCCATTCCCATTCAGCAACGCGAGAAATGGGTACAACAAGCAGCAGAGAGCATTGCATTCGTCCACTCCAAGGGCGTCATCCACTGCGATATTCACCCCAATAACTTCCTTCTCGACGACAAGCTCGATCTTCGGCTCTGCGATTTTGCTGGGTCCCTGTTTGGCGAACTAGATGGAAAGGCGATGGAGAGCACGCCTTTCTTCCTTCCTAGAGAACCCCTCTCTACGCCCAATGTGAAGTCGGACCTTTTTGCGCTAGGGTCCGTTGTGTATTATATCATGGCTGGTCGTGAGCCTTACGATGGCTTGTCGGAGAATGAGATAACGGCTCGTTTTACTCGAGGGGAGTTCCCGGATGTGGCTGGGTTTGGGTGTGGTGGGATTATTAGTGGTTGTTGGACTGGGAAATATCGTTCTGCTCAGGAGGTCGTAGTTAGTCTCTCTGGATGAAGGGTGGCTCTTTATCATTGTACGGTTCTACTTGATATAGCGAAGGAAGGTATATCGAGGTCTTCATCAGTCATGCGAACTCCACCGGGCGTAAAGTAGTGACACACAGTTAATCGAACCCCGAAGCGTCAAGTAGAAGGTATAGACGAAATCTATCGCTTACGAGAATGAGGACATGCCATAGCTGGGATCTATCTCCCGATACCCACTTCATTACAGTATCAAGCATCGCAAGAAGCTATGGCGAATAAAAGGTTATGTTGCTCTTGCAATGTTACCGGTAGGGTCAACGTTCAGTAAGAAGAGAAGAGCAAGCCCGACCCAAGAGATGTTAGAATTGTCGATCCAAAAATTCCATGATTAGAGTTGCACCCTTCAAAGCCAAAAGCTACCCTGTCTGTTCCATCTTTTTCCTCTCCCTCCCGCCTCATCACAATCCACATCCACAATTTTCACCCGAATCCTAGCAGTGGTCACTATTTCCACTTCCTCCATTCCGGCATCCAGTGCTGCAAAAGTCCGTCCAGACGATCCAGCCATCACTCGCGCAGTTGAACACACTGTTCTTCACGTGGTTTTCGTCCTTGTCGATGTGCTTGTTGTACAGCTCTTGCTCGATTTCAGCGCGGTATTTACCTGTTTGCTTAGATATTAGAGAAAGCTAGAAAGTGCGTGCAAGTGGGTGTGGGTAGGTGCAAGAGTCAGAAGAGGAACGGTGGTTTGGAAGAAGACGCACCGATGTCGAGGAGGTTGTAGCCGCAGTACGCGAGGCCCTGGGTGCAGGCTCTGGCACTGACGGTAGAGGAGAGAGCTGCTAGAGCGGCGAGGGCGATGGTTGAGGGTCTCATTTTGAAGATGGTTAGATTGCGGTGTTGTTTGGGTGGTTTGAAGGCCGGTTTGTGATCGGAGAGCGTGTTGCGTGTTGAAGGTGTAGATGCGTGGTGATGAATGTAAATTGTTGCGATCAACCGTGGATTCTTATACCTTTCGAAGTGGGTACACTTCCTGCAACGTCGTTCTGCAAGGCCGCTCGGACTTCAGCTCCATCACTCGGGATGCTCAACGGCGAACTCCCAGACTTTGCAGAAGTATCTCAGGCCATTCCATACCGCCCCTCGCGGACTTCGATGCTGCTCTGTACTCCCTATTGTAGCTAGTAAGCGGTAGAGACTCGATTTAGTGGTAAAGATTGAGGGTCCCGGCCGTCTTGTAGGAGCGGTGTGTGCGCGCGTGTGTAACAGCACCAGTGCAGCGATAGACTACGTACCTAACACTCAATTGTAGCGTCATTTTACATTAATCGGCGAGCTTCCTGGTGTGATTTCGGCGTACACATGGAATGTTGCTCCAGCGACGAGATGGGAGTGCGGAGGTCTAGCGGTGAGGTCAGCTCAGACCCGAGTTCTTTCTGCGCTAATTGCAACTGTTGAGTTAATTGAAGCCAATGGGTTGCAAAAGAGTCGTACAGCAAACTGTCGCCGATGCCGGTGCATTACACGGCTCGATGTATACTCCGATGTCACAAAAGCCAAATCGATGGTCACCAGAGGGTAGTATGTTTTTATTTTGTGGAGTGGATGCATTCCCCCCGCCCAAAAGGGCAGGCGCGATGAACTATGCATGATCCGAGCTTATATCTGAGAATTGCTGGAAATGAACAGCGATGATACGCAATCTCGACCAAAAGCTAAGAGAGACATCATGACTACAGAGAAAGCTGGACGCTAGAAGTGGATACTTTCGTGAGCGGGGATCTGCGTGGAAGTGGTGGTTCGCAATGCATGATCCTGTTAGATGACGGGATTTTCAAGACCGTTACATGCTTTGGTTTGAGCTGCCAGCTGACTATACAGAAAAACGAAAAGAAATATGCCAACTTCTTCCCCTCGACAAGTGCTTAGACGAACAGTCCTCCCACGTCCGGCGAGTGCTATACTATTCATTTAAACTTTTGCGAATTTTGCCCTTTCATCGCATGTCGACGTCTATTCGGCGAACGTAGTCATGAGAAGGAGAAAATGCATGTCACCAAAACATGTTGTTACCCAAACCCGCCACACAATGAAGACGCACCACGAAACAGACCACGTCACAAAAATGGACCATGCTAGCAAGACTGATCAAGCCACGAAAAAGGACCACGTTACCAAAACACAGCACGTCAAGGACACCCAGACCATCACCAAGAATAAAGAAGAAAAGGACGGAGTTAGCACCACCGTCATCGGAAATCAAAACGAAAGCATTAAAGACCACATCCACCAAGACAAAACAAAAGAAAGTCAAAGGTACCGCCGTAACCGCCGCCCCGGGCGTCCAAGACCCCTCTCTCTTTAAATTGAGCCCCGACTTCGTTTGCCACCTCAATCAAAATCGCTACCTGCAATGCTTCAGTACCAACAAGAATGCCGCCAAGTACGATAGGGTCAGCAACAAGACGTTCAAGAAGTGTGTCAAGAACGAGACCAAGAGCGAATCGACAACCACATGAGTGGCCCAGCCGGGTACTTTGCAGATCACGATAATAAGGTCCGGGGCGTGGCTTGCACGATGAAGGGAATCGGGCCTATTTGCTGGGGTACGCGAAGCATGGAGCTGTTAAGTACAAGACGTTGAAATAGCAGGAGTTCAATAAGTGTATGTATAACGTGAAGAAGAGCGATTAAGGGGAGGTTGGAAGGTGGCAGTAGTAGATCGAAGTGAGTTTAATTAGTCTCACTTTTCTGTAGCTACTCAATCGACGTGGTCTTGCGAACATCCTCTCGCTATTGCGTTGAGGCCAACGAAGTGAATGTTGTTCGGCTCATGTATATACGACTTTGGAGTTCGCTCATCAAGACGCACCAAGCGTTCACTAGAGATAGCTTCTGCGAACAAGCGGCGGATGTCTTTGATTTATAAGAACTATAAGTAGTATGAAGTCTAGGTGCAGTCACCATGCAGCAATACAAGGTCGCGGTGACTCCAAGGTAACGGGAGTGTCCAAGTCTCCAGCTTCTCCCTCATAGTTCCTACAGTCGTGAGTCCTCGCTGACATCCATGTCTGAGCCATCGTCAGCGGAATCATGCTCAACATCATTCGACTCCGCTTCTATGCCGACTCGATCGCGCAAGAGCCGATGCATGTCTTGCCTTCGGCGCCGAAGTTGTGTTTCGTTCCATTCTGCAATGTCCTTATCTAGGACGATGTTCTTACAATCTGGAATGAGCTCAGTTGTGTCCATAAGAAGTGCGGGATTAAGACTACAGAAGTATTTTCAAGCGCTGTCAGCGTAATGGGAGTATGACCTTGCATATTCTTTGCCGTTGTGTTTGCACGGTGCTTCATCACAAGCGACTTCACCAAGTCGAAATTTGGCCGGTCAGTAATCTCAACATGTCATAGTGCAGCGGCGAGAAGGAGTCACCCTTACCCGATGGTATCACGATGTAATCAGTCGGCACAACCCCGCAGAAAAGCAACCCGAATCAAGTGTTACATGGCACACGAATGCTCGGCCGAAAAACAGCACGTGCGTGCTTCGGATCCCCTTCAACCATCTGATGGAGTAGACGGGAAGGCCTAGGGTGGAGTGGTCGCGATGATAGTTCCCAGTAGACTGGGATGTTGCTAATCACAAGAGCACTGCCTCGTGCACGCCCGAAAGGCCTCGCGCCCGGCCTTTTGTGTTTCCCCAGATCTCGTCAAAGTGCATTCGCGGTGCCATGGAACTCGGGATGTGTCAGCTTCTGAAGCCGACTCGGTTCAACCCTCATTTCGTCGTTCAGGGATCAGCTTTCGAAGCTCGCGATCCCGACCCAGAGACCGTGTCGACACCACGATTACTCTAGTCGATGTTCATATGGCTCTTTGCACATGGACTCGCTCCCACTATCGAGGTCGGCTCCTCTCCCCCGAAATATGGCCACTACCGGGTCCCTGCCCAGGTCTCACCCATTTCCTAGCGGAGGACCCCCATCCTAGCTCTTGAAGCCCAGGATGAGCGAATCGCCACGCTCAACTCGCCATCCGATGCACGGCTGCTGCACAGTCCCACTCGCCTCGCTTCTCCGAACCCCATTTCTCCCACACGCTCCTGATAGCGGCAAGCCGCATCGGCGATAGCCTGTCCTTGAAACATAGCGTAGGCAGCAGCAAAGCTGACGACGAGCGGTGAGGTCCACCGATACGCCGAATGGTAAAGACGGGACAAGTAAGACCAGGGTGGTGAGCCATACGCCGGCATTGACGGGAAGTGGTGAGGTATACGAAGTCGCGATTGGAAGCAGCTAACGCTGTCGCGCGGGACGGTCAATAGTTAGTGAGGCTACGAGCTCGATAGGGATAGGGGGTATCAGCTGCCATGTACAGTTGCCAGGAAGGCATGTAACGAACGCGGTAAAGAAAGAAGCAATGTGACGACGTAAAGATCCGTAGAGTGGTTGCCTAGAGACTGAAAGCATACATTGACGTTGAGATTGGTCTGCGAGAACAAGTGGACACCTGCGCAGAGCCTCAATGCGCACTCCAGGACACACCCATGGTCGTTGCGACAAAACAGTGACTAAACACGTACGCTATGACGCAAAGAAACTCCGTCTACCTTGATGCTGGATCTAGTTCCAATGACGTTGCTGGGAAATGCTTGTTGGCCACCACTCGCCAAGCAGCAGCTCCCCTGGAAGTATGACTCACGAACGATATATGTCCAGGCGCTTCGCTGTTAACAAGCCTAGCAAACATGTCGTGCCTCATAACTTCATGGATGTTGGTCGTAGATGATTGTGCGGCGACAGCTGCTGCAGTCATCTGACTAGACTGTAAACGTTCCGTTTAGGAGAAGGTCTGGAGTCAGAGTCGAAGGGGCAAATCGAGGGACTCTAGGGTTCCAAATGAAATTGATTCGCCCTCAACTTGTCGTCATCTGCGATCGCAGTGCGACGTCAATCCTGTGTACGCGTCACATGCTTCGTCGTCTGCGATGCGATGGAGCGATGCGCAGCACGATGCGAGTGGCGATGTTGCCTTCCGGAGAGTGCGGACGTATCGGAGCTTCCAAGCGATGGTACTGACATCGAGTTCGCGACAACAGGTAATGTGACCGCCACTTGATCTGTGTCTGGTCTACGACAATTCGTCCGTTGGTCGAGGCAATGTCCGCCACATGAAGGTTCTCGACGCCGCGACGCTTGCCTACCCAGAAAAGTAAAATGTACAGCAAGCGAGCGGAATGACTCAACGCCGAGTGCACCGCCACAGTAGTCGCGGAAGCGGGTTTGAGAAGGTCTACTCCGCTGTTAGTGCTGATTAGTCTGGGCTGAGACATATTTTGGGAGCGGGTAGTGGTGCGTCTGCAGCTAGAGAGAGTTGCATGCTGTGCTGCGCTCTCAGCCAGCACAGCAAACGTGGCCCACCGGCCATTCCGCGACGCTGCGATCCAGTTTTAGGGCTGTGTTGGAGAGGCTGCGTGAACTTGAGCAGGGCTGCGTCATCTCTTGGCTGGCTGCTCGCATGTGCGTCTGCTCGTAGCGGGCGAGAGGTTTTGCGTTTGGTGTACTGCAAATGACTCCAAATGATCCCGGTGGCAGTCAAGGTGTATCGACTCGGCCCTACTGCATTCGCCGGCAGGAATTCAAATCATTACACCGGTACTGTACACAACCCTAATATATTGCGCAAAGATACCGGACAGAAGCAAAGCCAGACGCGTCTGACCTTGAAGGTGGAGCAAACAGCGTTGAGGAGTCAGAGACACAGCTCGCAGATGCAGCCGCTCACGCAAGGTGAGTTGTCGATGATAGCGGAGTAGATTTTGAGGACCGAATTGTGTTGTGGGCTCGGTAGGATCCCAAGCCGTGTGAGCGGCACAGGGATAAAATGCATGCGTGTCCAATAGGGGTAGCGGGAGAGCATCCAGAATTCGACATGATTGTGCGCCAAGAGTTCGAGGAAGAGATTACAAGGGTGAATCGACGGCAGAAACAAGTGTCTCTCATGCAGAAAGCGGCCGTGGCGCTCCGATTCCAACCAGTCAAAAGGTACGCTCGCTAGATGGCGGTCGAATACTTCTCGTTCCGGCAAGGTGTCGCTGTAGGCGGGAGATCACAGCAAAGTTGCTGCGTTGTTCGGTTCTCTACGTCGAATCAGCGCGCAGTTGGCACACGAAGCTGCAGGAGTGGGCACCGTCGTCATCCATACACAGAGCATTGAGAAATGACTACTCAGGCTCTCGAGAGTAGCGGTAAAGAAGTGGCCAGCAACAGCATAATCCAAGCAGCACGACTCCAATCTGTGAGACATTATCGAGGAAAATTTTTCATCAGGCGGAAATTGCTGGTTGGCCATCCCGTCTGCGTCGAGGCGAGAGGCTCAGCAACAGCCCCGAGCGGGCCAAAACAGAGTTGAGCCGCACCCAACGTTTGCAGGGCCCTCCCAGCAGCCCGAGAGGCGCGCCGTTGGGTGGACGAGTGTCGGTCGCCTTCCGCCGCGTGGGACACTCCAGAGTCTGGAGTCTACGGCCGTCCCGCGACGCCGGCTTCACGTAGCCTCCTGAGCTAGCGAGGCGAGACGGGCAGGACGCGCGACGAGTCAACGCTGAACTCTAAGGAGGTTGGCGGTCTTGAATCAGCGCGCTCGGCAGCCGACATTGGTCGCCGTAAGTCCTGAGCATGGCCCGCCGTGTACGACGCCCATGTGGTGGGAGCTGTGCCGGGACCAGCAGGCGGCGCTGCAGCGAAGATACGGGTGGGCCGTCCGGCTGCATTCAGATGCAATGAGCGCGCTTTGGCCGGGCGTCTTGACTTTAGACGGATCTTCAGAGATGTCCACGGGCGGCACACAGGACACGGTGGCACTGTCGCTGTCGCGGTCGCTGGCGAGGTCGGACAGGACCAGAGCAAACGCGACTGAAGCCGTCAAAGTCGAGTCGGCGGCGACGAGAACAGCGAAGGTTGCCCAAGTGTGGCACAGTATAGGGGCATTGGATGGCACAGAGCACAGCGGGACGCTGCTTACCTCCACCTAGCCGTCGGGTGCGCTCCTTCCACGCTCAGCAGGGAATGCAGGATGAAAAGAGTGGATTCGTTTCCAATATTAATTACCCACCCATAGAGAACGAACGATACGTGACAGCTGGTAGTGTCGTAGTCGGTATATATAACGCGGTGGCCGAGACTCCGTCTGATCAGGCATCAACAGGAACGGGAACAGGAACAAACAGGACTGGCCGTTGGTGCCTGTCGCTGAATGAGTGAGATGAATGAACCGGTAGCTGGTAACGCGAGCCTGAGCTATACATGTCGCGCGTCGAGGCTGAGCATCCATTAGCCGTGGCCGACAGGGAGTCATCATTTTAGTCTGACCGCACTCTAGGAATCGGTCGGGGGTCAAGTCAAGCCCAAGGACAGGGGTGGGTGGGTGAGCGGGCAGGGGTGTGGCTTGTCAGGCCTTACCATGCGCGGGCGAAAGTAGCGAAGTGCCCTCTCGCTTTATAATGCCTGGCGTGCCCGCAGACTGGCTGCGCGAGCCTCTCACCACACATCAAATTACGAAGCATTTGGACGGACGTCTACCCATCGCAACCCTAGGATCCCAAACTGGATCCTTCTAGCATTCTCTAGCAATACAGAGAAACATCACCAAATGTGCAGCAGACTACTTCGGAGTTCCTTTCCCTCTTCTGCCGCACTCCCCTTCACATCTACCACCTGTTGTCGAACCCAGCGACACACGCACGGCTTGCAGGTACCACGGTGAGCGGGCGACGGCCTGACTCTTTCCTTTTCCTCGATTGCGCCGTCCTCGACATTGACTTCGACGTCCACCTCCACAACCTCGACCACCAACACCACCACCACCACCAGCAGCGAACATGAACTTCGTCCCGCCATATCCCACGCCGCCGCCCGGCTACATGCCCTACGAGCACTACCACCGCAACACGCCGCCCATGTCGCCCGGCCCCGGCTACTACTCGCCCCGCTACGGTCCCCAGACCGCCACGCCATCGCCGCGCGCATCTCCCAAGGTCCAGGGCCACCACTCGCGACGAGCGTCGCACGCAGTCCCGCAGCAGCAGTACTCGTACGCGTCGCCGCGCGGAGGCACGCCGCAGTACGTGCCAGACTTTGCGTCCCCCCGCTATCAAGCGACGCCGCAGCGCACGCCCGAATATGTAAGTGGAGATTTTGGTTACGTTAGAGCGAGTCGGACTCGCCGCGACACAGACGCCCCGCCTCTCAAGCGTTCCCATCGCGAGAGGCAGCGTCGCCCGTCCCAATCGGCGCCCCAGGTGCACACCAAGGTTGTCTACGACGACTACGGCAATGTCTACGGCTACGGCTTCGACTACGTCTACGACAGTCCACCGCCACCGTACGCACGATACGAAACGTACGGGAAAGCTGACCACTATTACCATGGTCAGGTCCCAATCTACGACCAGGAGCCCAAGGCTAGCCGTCCACGCCGCGCCTCTCACTCTAGCCGTCCCCAGCCGCAGCCCCAGCCGCAACCCCAGACGACCAAACGACCCGCGACAGCAACCAAGACGGCGACCAAAGCCACCGAGGAAGATGCGCGTCGCGCCGGTATCCCCGCTGGCTACTCTTACAAGAACTGGGATCCCACAGAAGAGCCCATCATGCTGTTGGGCAGCGTCTTCGATGCCAATTCCCTCGGCAAGTGGATCTACGACTGGACCGTCTTCCACTACGGACCAGGCACGCCGCTGGCCGAGATGGCCGGCGAACTCTGGCTGCTCCTCATCCAACTCGCCGGCAAGGTCAAGCGCGCCGAAGAAACCATGACCAAGATCCGCAAGCAGGAGAGCCGTGAAATGGTCGAAGACTTCCTCGAAAGCGGCGAGCGCCTCTGGATCCGTTTTGCCAAGCTCCTCAAGGTCTGCGAAGAGTACATGTGGAAGGCGGCTAAGAAAGAGACGGGTGAGAAGAAACCCGTGGCCATGGGCAAGAACAGCGGTTGTGAGTTCGTCAACTCCATCTTCGGACGCGACCGCGAACTTGAGAAGACGGAGAAACTCATGACTGGTATGCGTCTCTGGAGCATGCGCTTCGACGCCAACTGCGACGAGATTCTCCGTCACCCCTCCGCCTAGACGGCGCACGCTTTGGCGCTGGCGTCCGCTCTAGGTTGAGTTTGATGTTTTGATTTCCATTATTCCCTTTTGCACTGATCTTCTGCTCTTATTGCGAGATACCCGTGCTTGCGTTTTCTGATTCTAATTGTAATCCTGCATTTTCTGGACGATCCACTGTACTACTAGGACGGGAGAAACTGCATTGGGTGGAGACCGGAAAAGTTCTCATTGCGATATCCCCCTTTCGATCACTTTTAGCGTTGGTTTTTCTTCTATCTGGGCAGGCTTCAGATGTTTTTCATCACGGTTTTGGTTGCGGGCATGTTAGATTTGGGCTACACCATGTCACGGAGACCTCGCGGTCAAAACTATACCTTATACCAATTTCAGCAATCGTTATCATCATCATCGATACATCGTCCAATTTTGCACTTGCTACCGTGACAAACTATGCTTTTGGTGACGAGTTCGATTCCTCCCACGTCTGCCTGCGCACCTGCCTTTTTGCCCCTGCGCTTCCATATGGCATGTGAAACGCCACTCGGAGGGACTCCCCTCACAAGAGTCTCAGGACCTGTTGGCATCTTGCTTTTTGCCAACCTTTCTGCAACCCGTCCTACCACACCCACACACGACCGACACCCGTTCCCGAAGGAAACACTCCCCGACGGCACACCCACCTCGTGCTACGCCGCGCACATTTCCAGGCGTCTGCGCGCAACGTAATCACAATCACCAGTATAGTGTTCTGAGCCAACGGGCGCTTGCATATCCGAATGGAGATCGCGATTGGGCAGCCTGCGCCCTCTTTTCAGCGCAGCGCGGCGCGTATGAATGCGCTTCACGTCAGCCTTACGCCGCCCGTATGGAAGGCGGCGCAGAAGAAGCATGGTGATCCTCTGCGCGTTGCTTTTTCAGCTGCGATTGTTTTCGCGGCAGGCGATAGGACGCAAAAGGAGCAAGGTGCAGGGAGCGGGAAGCCAATCGAGAGTGTGACCCGCCCGTTATTTTCGCGTGGACCACTTGCCATCGCTCGATGCCAGGTTTCCTCCCGCTGATATGGTGGTCAGGGGACCTGTCCATATCCCGCCTCATGGTGTGCCGTTGCTTTTTTGGTCGCCTAATCTATGTATCCAAGGCAGGGAAGGGGTGCAGTGAGCACGAAACGAGACGCAACGACTCCGTGTATGGATGGACAGGGCGAGAGACGGCCTGCAGGCACGCTGTGTGTCGGGAGGCGCGAGGCTATTGGGTGGTGTCGTGGTAAGACAAGCTCTTCCAGCTCATCGGTAACCCGGCGGGCATCAACCATTCCACGTTCTTTGGCTCGTCTTACGCTTGCCTTCTTCTCAGCCTCGCATATTTTCTTTCATCACAGTCATCTGCCATATAATCTGCACTCTATATCACGACATGGGGAACCAAATCGGGAATCCTGGCGTATGCGGCTCCCATAGGGCCCCCCGTTCGCCTACCGACGTGCCATGTCGATACGCCAGACGCGATATGAAGGGCATTGCCCGAACCAGACTTGGGCAGATTGTGCGGCGCAATCCTTTGGACCCAGGAAACGCGTCTGAGGTGGTGAATGGCGTCCCCCTTACAGGATTCTAGGCGGCAGCGTCTGACGGCCATGCATGTGAGTCTCTGTTCCTGCTTCAGGATTGCAGTTTCTGGCGCACCGTGCGGATCGCAACGGCTGGGACGGGCGAACGGCGCTCGCGTCGTACCGTGTCGGCGTAACACGACCCGCTGGCAAGGGCTCACCATCTCCATTTGGTGTCAAGGGCTCGGGGAGAGAAGGTCTTGTACCAGCTGATCTGGTGGCTAGCATCTTCCGCAAGCAGTACTATCGAAGTCCCTGTGTGATGCTACTCAATGGACAGTTCGAGGAACTGCGCCGAAGCCGTTACTTTTGCTCCCAACCAAGCATTTCTGTACTACATTGTTGTATCGCGCAGATGACCCGACGTACGCGTTCCCCATTAGGTTTCGCTCCGAAGATGCGCGCCGTCGGGATCTTTCCGTGCGACTCTGGCGCCCGGATCCAGTAGTCAGTCCATCACTACTCTCGCATCTCTGCCTAAAGTCAGACTTGTGTCGTCGTTGCAATCCGAACACTTGTCCCCAACGGCACACCCACCCCATTAATCGCGCAGGGATGCGCTACCCTATCCACGCGACATCCGGCGGTTCGCATCCTCGCGTTGACCCGTTCATGCGCGTGCTAACCAATCCAGAGGCGTCCATGGCCTGTGTTTCGAAACGCCGAGCCCATCCTTCGTCCCGTCCCAAGCAAGCCATGACGAAAGCCAATCGCTAGCCCAGCCCACTCTTTACCCCGCGCAAGTCGTGGTCCCTCAACATCACCTCGACGCGAAATGGAGATGGCTGGTCATGGCACAACGCTGAGGTCATGTCTGCGCCGGTTTCTCCACATCCCCGACCTCGTCGCTTTTGATTAGCACAGCGTTGCCGATTCCATTCCTCGGCGCTGGCCGAGATCTTGACAAGCAAGGAATGCGTCCAATCCGGGCCGTGGCCCTATGGGCCGCAGAAACGGCCACGGTCAGCAGGACAGTAGAGGCATTCTTACATGTGCTTGGAGATGCCCGGAGAGCCCCGTAAGCGCCGTACCTTGCGCGATGCGTGAGCTCCATAGGCTCGGTATTTCGAGATGGGGGGCAGCTTGAACGGTAACGATGTGATGAAGAGAACGATGCATGCATCTTGCATATGCCATGCGACCATCTCATCGTAACCGTCGACATCCAAACACCGGGCCGTCTCAACATGAGCCGTCTCATCCAACGCGACAGTAATTAGACCACGCGGACTAGACAGCCTTACGGCAAAGATTTCCTACAGATTTGAAAGGTACACTACTGCGACGGCGGTTCAAGCCATACAAGTCTACGCAAGGACACGCATTACGCATTCTGGCTGATACACAAGCTGCATACGTCCGCAACAAATACGTACCGATATTCTGCCCCTCACTCCCAAGACAGGCAAGTCTGGCCTGAAAGCGGGGATCCTTGCCAAAAATCGCATTCCACGTGCCGGACGATCAACGCCCGCTGTCAGAACGATTGGCGCTTGCGGCTGAATCCTCCTGCAGACTTGCAGAGTACGTCTCCATCGCGCGCCCCTCATGCCCAAATATCGGAGGCCGGCACAACAATCGCCTTGAGACCGGGCCGAGTGTCTTTCGGCATGCGAGCGAGCTCAGTTCCCGCAGTCGGTTATCGATTAGATACGGTGCTGATGTGATGGCAGGGTGGGCTGTGAGGGGCGGAGCCACTCGTTCATGCATGTGTGCGACTGCCGTTCTCTTAATTTAGAGGGTCTAATGCGCAGCGGCCAGGGTACCGAGGTTGCGGGCTTACATACACGCAGGTGTGGTGTGGCCCCTATTGGGGCGGGGTGTGGTTGCACGGCAGTAGTTGGCAGATAGCCTGGGGAGATGTGTAGTCAGCATTTGAATAACATTACTTGAGGGTGTGTCAGCGGCTCCGTTTCTTTCACTTACTTTGTCCTTCATTAGATCTTTGTGGAGCCACAATGAACATCGAGTCCCGAAGTGGTATATGATGAGGCGAAGATCGGCGCGATGGATTCTCCGTGGGATCAGATGACGAGGTGGACGTCACTCCGAAGTTGCTGATCACGGGAAATGCAGTGAAGAGGTACTTTGGGAGTACAGTAGTGTACAAGCGCGGGGGCGTGTGTAAGAGCGATGATCTGGACGCCTTGTACCACTTCGAGGCTGCCAGCGCGGTGCGACATTACCCGCTGGTGATTGTCGGGTTTGGACGTTTGATCGCCATGGAGATCTCAGATGGGAAACATTCGTCGTTTACACGCTGCAGCGCCGCGAAACGAGTCCGATATGACGTGCGTCATACAAAGAGGTTGCAGGGCTGATTAAGATTGTCAATCTCCGTTTGGTTTGGAAGGAGGTGGAAACTGCGGGCACGGCATCCGCGTATCGTCATAGTCGGTATTGTGGCGCTTTCCGAGGATATGGACATGGATCGTACGGGGGCACTAGAGTCTTGTGTTGGGTACCTAGTGATGTTGGGGATGCATGTCGCTTATGTTCATGTTTGTGGGTCTATGGGGGGGCCTTGACCAATGTGGGATTCTGTGTACTGGTCTTACGCTGAGAGAGTGTTAGGGTTCCATGGGGATGGACGGTTCGCATTCAAACGTGTGTATGTACGCGAACCTTTCCGTGTGAGGGAGGGCGGAATGCATCTTACCGTGTACGCCCGCGTCTGGAATGTGGCATGGAGGTTTGTTAGATGCTCCGTTAACGCGTTTTAGTATGCCGGTTGCACCGCGTTCCCACTTGTATGCGTCTGCAGGATTGTTATATCTTACACGAGACTGTGCTCCTATCAATACTGTGTTAATAGCTTGGGCTTCTTCGATGCACCCTCCGGAATATAGTACTCATCCGGGTTGTGTAATACCTCTTGATATGACAAATCTTCCAGAAGGACTGCACAGTGCATTGTGAACTACCGCACTCGCATAGTGTACGCCCACACTTCATACGGAAGGAACACTCAAGAGGGAGTACTATCTTTTGTGTGCGTGAGAACAGTTTCAGAGTGGCATCATCAAGCTTCGTGGTGGTTACGTTCGTCAACGAACCGTAAACTAATCTATCAATCAGATTTCGGACGTGGAGTCCAATGGGTAAAAACTTCGTACCGTACCACAAACTCATGCATCTGGTCAAAAGACTCCCAAGATGGTCAATGGACTTTCGGTCCTATCTGGCTGAAAGATTCTAAGGATGTTGGGCAGGAGTCTAAGACGGAGTATGACATGGTTGGAGCAGTAATGGAAATGAGTCTTATCACTTTCAAGTTCCAATCTTGCGTATTTTGTGACTTTTTCTTATCGAGGGATAACACATCCATTCGTACCTTATGTTCACTATTGGAGATTGATGTATTGCTTTCGTGAAGCGAAGAAGAAGTGACAGGAAGAGTGTAACCAACTCTGGTTAGCTGTGTTACCAAAGCTGTGTGTAGGCGAAAATTCCTTCTTCCACGTATTTGGAGAGAGAGACATGCAGATGTGGAAGTCGTATTAAACTCTGCTTTTCAACGATTTAGCTTATATTAGGAATAGAGTAGAAATATACCTTAGGCTGCAGCCGTATGTAATGAGATGGATGTGAGCATGTTAAAGAGATGATCAAGACAAGCAACGATGTGGCTACGCTGAGAATTTGCTTTGTAAAAGACTTAGAGCAAATTGTGAGGCGAGATGAGGTAGTATGAGCAATGGTATGGACTTTGACTAAATCCTAGTTCAACTTGCCGATTGAGTCTTCGTGTATACTAGACTCAGGCCAAAGTACTATAGGCATATCTGTTCGGGAAATCCATGTCAAATCCGCGATGCTCAGCAGGTTGCTCTCGATTGATGAGGACTGCGCCCAACCAAATGCACCAAAGCTCAATTCTTCCACTTGCAGTGCACAGATCCGATGCGGTTGTCCCAACCAATGTCATGCAAATCGGCAACGGTAACGTCGATCTCGTAGTAGCCGTCCCTCCTATCGCAAGCCTCGGCCCTAAACACACCATATTAGCAGATATTCTCGCTGGATACATGGTTATGAGCTGGGGAGACGGAAAATGCTTACTCGAAGAATTGGCAGATGCAATTGCGCGGCTTGTTATGTTTTCGGCCGCTCGTGCCATCTCGATAGTATAGCTGGTGCAGCTCTACACGAGATACCTGGTGCCACATCCTAGTACAAAAGTCAGTCGTGCGACGTGTTTTTTTAAGAGAAGGCAGCGAACTCTGGCCCCAAGGTCTTGCATTGTGCGCGATCGTAGGTCTGTGTCAAGTCGGCTGCATCGAATCAGTCGTGAACGAGGGGGTTCATCTTGGCATTGAGACGTACTATCAAACAAGATATTTGATGAGGCACCGCCGCGTTTATCCTTGTTTATGTAGAAGCCCCACTTTACGGCTAGTTAGTGAAGTGTTTTGTACATGGACCAAAGACTGATACTTACCACGGGGTACTTGATGTACGTAGCCCCTTGCGTTTTGACGTCCGTTGTGTTGTCTTGACGAGCGGGTTCGACAAGCACGCCATTATCGCCATGTATAATTGGAACCGCAGCGCCGAAGGCGAGGGTAATTATGGCGAGGAGAAGGGTTAAGAAATGCATTGTGGTCGACGTGGGATGCGGAGGTGTTCCTCTGGTGTTCGAGTGGGGTGTGTAAGAAGAGGGTCAGTGGAGAGAGCCAGACAGAGGACTTTATGTCAATGAGATGCACAGTCCTTCTCCAGAAACTAGCGTTGACGTTGGCTTGCTGCTTACCGCCGGAGCTTTTAAAGGTTAGCGCGATAGGTGAAGGTGAAGGACTTTGGGTGCTTTCAGACCACGGGACTGCAGCGATAAGTGACAAACGGCGCTTTATCTTACAAAACATTTTGTGTGTATGAAAGCTATATGAGGGAATAGGCAAAGCTAGTCGTGGTTCCATTGATGTCAAAATGTCGAAGATAAGACCGCATAGCTATTCCAACCTCGATACCTTGGAAAGGGAAGGCTGATATCTGTCACCTACCTCAACGTGGTTCCTCCATCAGGTCAATGTGGCTTCCAGAAAGGTTCCAATCAAGTTCACATCGTAAGGCCCATGCAAGAAGATGAGGCGAAGAGGCACTATTCTCCCTCCAGGGGGATGATCAGTCCATGAGACCGAAGTCAACGCCATGCAAACCCTGCTAACCATCACCATTGCCATTTCTTTTATCATCCTTCTTAGACGTAAAAACCTCCCCAAGGCCGAGGCCAAATGGGTCTTCACTGTTGAGTAGTGCCTATCACGATGAAGTACGATGTCAGTTTATGTCTCAAAAACAGTTCATATGTGGAAATATGTACATCCCGCTTTTTAGCAAGTCGCTCGTTCTCCTCCGCAATAGCCTTCTCAATGACCTCAATATCCGAGTCGCTTAGTCCAATCTCATTGCGCATCTTGGCGAACTCGACCGCGCGAGGAACCCAGTGCTCGATCAGCCTCTGAACGCGGCGACGCTCTATTTCTTCGGCGAGCCGGCGATCCTTCGAAAGCTGAAGATTTTGAGCAGTAGAGGTATGAGGGAGCACAGGGATATTGAAGTCGAACGATGGCTTGGAGAGTCCATGTTCTGCTTGGCCACCCTGCGGCTTGAAGTCATCCTGCTCGTCGTCGTAGTTGAGTGCTGTACTTCTCAGCGGTGCCTGGTCATGATCTAGATAGCTGCGGCGTCCACGAGGGTTAGATAAAGAGTCGTGGTAACTTCGTCGGTTGTAGTTGTTGTTGTTGTTCTTGTTGTTGTTGTTGTTGTTGCGGCGACCAGATTCGTAGCGGCGGCGATCCCGACTACTTCCTCGACGATCGCGGTTTCGTCTAGTCCGGGTGCGATCGCCAGGGCGAAGAGAGTCAGAAGACTGAGGAACTCCGACAACAGCTTGGGCTCTGTCCCGGATCTGAGTCTCAGACTGACCTGACTGACTATCTGATAGCAGTGCATCGGCGAGGCTGGCTGTTGAAAAGGCGTCCCTGATCACGAGGGGTGTGGACCAAACTCTGGTACTAGTCTCTTTGTCAACGTCCACTCTATACTGAAGAAGAAAAACTTACGGTTCTTCTATGGGTCTATTGAACACGTCCCTCGACGCTGCACCGCCTTGTCCCCACATGCCACCACTCAGAGCTCGGACCGTGGGCATGGGAGTGGAGAACCTAATACCTAATAAGCGCAGTGCAACTATATGTCCAAGGGAAACGTACATGTTGGAAATCGAAGTCTGATTCGGAAGTGGTATGGCTCCTTGGGGAGGATCTGAAAGACCAAGGAATGATGTATCAGTAGTTCTATAAGGTTATCAACACTATTGAGTTTCGGGGCAGGTTGATGGTAGACTCACAATCCAGTAGCATCTCGATCTGTGCGACTACCCGGACCCTCGTCGTCCCTGGTACAAGCCAATGCAGGCAGGCTAGACTGCGTAGCAGACGGTATATTCGCAAACTGAGCAACACCCGGAGCGGTGGAGTCTACATCCATGACATTTGGGTCTTCGCTCGCATCCATCATCTCGACGTCTCCAGCTGAAGTCGAGATGTCAAGGCCTTGAACTCCCGCCTCGCTATGGCCGATACCAGCAGCGGGCATTTGAGAAGCTGTGCCAGTCTGGGCGGGATTGTTCGTCGCGTGTACTAGTGTTGCAAGGCGCTGTTTCTCAGCTTGATGGTTTTCGAGGGAGGACAGGCTGCGCGCCGAATCGCCGTGCTTACGCGGTGCTGGAGCGGATATGCTGAAGGACTTCGGAACTATAGGGATTTAGCAAGCTATTGTACTTTAGAGGAATTGTGACTTTCATATTCGAATCGAGGTAGTGGAGTACGTACGCGTTTCGACCAGAAAGCTCGAACTCGGAGGTTCAATTCGAAGGTTGATAGAGTATACAATGCTTTTGGCTGCTTATAGAACTTTAGGTGTGATATTGTATAGGAAGTAGTCAGCAGCAGAGACTGGGAACTTTCGTGACTTAGCACTGGTGACTGCAATGGTGACCGCAAATTCAAACATGTCGGTAGGTAGACCTTCCAATATTTATAAGAACGATCGTACATTTCCTGAGATTACTATGACTTGCGAGGTGGAACGTGAGCTTCATCAAGACAAGGAAGAGGAACACGTAGACGACTTATATAGACAACATTAGTCGGTGTACTTTTGTGACCTTTCGTTGGATAGTCAGCTCGAAACTTTACACCATGAAAATAGGGACTGAGGAACATGTACCAGATACGGAGCAAACCCCGTTCAAATAATTAGACATTCACACGAACACTACTTGGAAGCGCAACACCGTCAACATAGTAACTCCCTTCCATCTCACTGCTTCCAATTTGCTTCTCGTCTTTTCCTTCCTTGCCCTTCTCTTTCACACTCTGTCTCAGAACACCAGACACCCCAATAAGCTTCCCACCGGGTACTTTACTCTCCAGACCCGGACACCCCATCGCAAATTGGTACTCGCTACAAGAGTGAGAGTCACAGGGCATACTACACGCCACACCCGGTTGGACAAACACACGCTCAGCTCCAGACCACAGCCAACCTTTCCTCGCTATACCGAGCCCCGTCCGACCAGGAGGACACGCACAGAAGCCTTGGGTACATATCGCGGCTGGACCACAAATATTCGACGAGGTACATAGATTGAGCGGGCATTTGGGTGTTGCTGGGTTTGTCAAAATGTTAATTTCGGTGCCGTTGTGGGTAGCTTTGACCGTGGACGTAAGATGCGAGGATGAAGTGAGTTGGGGGCCAGTTAGTGCGGCGGGTTTCCCTTGGTTGTCTGGTTGTGGGGGCGCGACTATTTTGTGAATGATCGTCGCTTGTGGAGTCAACAGTGAGCCATGAGTGCGAGATGAGGTCGTTAGGCTGCAGCGGGTGTTTCGTGAACATTGATTTTCGTCGATTCGGGGATATTCCGTTGTCATCAATGGTGGCATGTTGGGGGGCAAGATAGGCGCCGCATTGTTTCTTTCCCAGAACCGGTTGCGATTGAGGTGGAATCCTGTATGTGGACCATATCCTAAATACTCGGGAGCGCGCAGTGGGATATCTTCATCGTAGGGGTGCGTGAGACGATGACTATCGTTTGACGGCAAAGAAGCTACGAGGGAGAGAGAAACGCACAGACTGAGTAAGAGCTTCATAACTATCTCGAAATGCTAAAAGAACAACGTCGAATCAAGACTACTTCGCCGCACATTACAGGCGCTGTAAAATAGTTCGAGGCGAGGAATGTGGAAGCGACAGCGTGGCATACCTGTCAATTGTACAACGTTTGAAGAATGAAATCACGAGTAAAGGGAATGCGTACAGAACAACAGCCTGTCTCCAGCACTACATTCGCGCATACCTGGGGCCCTGTACACGCGCTTGCGGTGTGTCGTCCCTTCATAGTTCAGAACAGCCTTGCAATGCAACAAAAAGCTTTACCACTTCTCTAATGCAGGTCGTAGATCAATCTCCCACGTAAAGTTGGTCCTGGGCTGAGTGTGAAGCCACCAATAGTCATTTGCGATCTGCTCCGGTTAGTCGAAGTCACTCCTAGCGTGGGAAGGCGCAGAAGGAGAAATACGTACACCATCAGCGCTCAGCTTAGCATCAGGACCCAGATCCTTTAACCACTCCTTCGTCCTCGGAATATCAATTACCCCATCGATGATAGCGTGGCTCACATGTACACCCTGAGGGCCAAACTCCTTCGCTAGCGATTGACTCAAAGCTCGCAAGGCCCACTTGCCTGTCGCAAACGATGCCATAAGCGCATTGGCCTTTACAGATGCTGTCGCCCCAGTGAAGATGAGTGAGGGCGGATGCTGTGACTTTTGCTCGACACCCTTGAGAAGCAAGGGCAATGTCGCTTGCGAGAAGAGGAAGCCACCGTTCGCACTGACGTCTAAAGATTTCGAAAACACATCTTCAGGGAGTTCCAAGAACGGCTTGCGAAGGAAGCCGCCGCTTGCGTTGAAAATCGCTGCCTTGCGTCTGTGTGAGTGGTCGAGGATCTTCAAGACACCAGACTGGAGGAACATACTGCGGCGCCAACATCCGATCCAAACTCTTTCTTTATGCTTTCGATGGCGCTCTTGATGCTGTTGGAATCAGAGATGTCGGTGCTGATACCGATCGCCTTTCCACCGCTCGAGTTGATCTCCTTTGCAATACCCTCAAAGTTCTCTGGGCTGCGCGCAAGTAGCACGACGGGGTATGTGGCGGCGAATTTGCGGGCGACACTCGCTCCAGTACCTGTAATGCGGGGACACCCGTCAGATACCCTCGGACTGTGAAACACCTAATTACATACCAGGTCCAACACCAGCAACGATGGCAATCAGCTTTGAAGTCATTCTTGAAAGGTGCAGAGTTGGTGGTAGAGTTATGTTGAAAAAGGTAACGGTTCGTACTGAGGCAATTGTTGGACTGGGGGATGAGGGGAGAAGTTTGAGTATTTGTACATCGATTGATTAGATATGCGACGGATGTTTACTAATGTCAAGGACGTGATGCGATGGTGGGGTCGGATTGTGCGAGATGCGGAGACCAGGCAACCTAACGTCATCGAGATTTATAAGCATGTGTAGAATTTAGGACGAGAAAGATGTCAACAGGATGATTTCGAAAGGGCTACAAATAAAAATAGCGATAAAAGTATCGAGGATCCGAGCACCGACTACGCCTCTGCAATTCTACGGAAGGGCCGATGTCGAAAGATGGCCCAAAAGGCTAAATCTATCTGTAAGGTGCCGCGCTGATCCGCAATTGCGACTAAAGTCGATACTATCAGGTTGACCCCTGGGAACGAAGATACGTGCTCCGGATATGAGCGTCCTAGAAGTGAGAAATCGTGGCCCACAGTCAAAGTTGAGCTCGCATCTGTAATTAGTAAATCAACATTCCACGACAAAAGGGGTTTCTGGAAGTGACTTCGGTTGCAGAAACCAACAGCTGCAACGAGAAAATGTATATCCCCATCAAACCGTCCGTATCATCGAAAAACTCCGGAACGGTCTGCAGGCGATCATGGCAAATGCCATGTGTGGTTTTTTCTTCGCTAGTCGTATAACTCCGACCAACCATCGAGAAGGGTTGGAGAGTAGATATTCTAGCGTGAATGGGAATGGAAAGGTGGATGTGTATCATCGTCGAAGAGCGGACTCTACTTTGAGGGAGCACGGGCGCGGTCGGAGAGCACCGGATCACTGATACAAGCCATGTCGGCATGTCCATTGTTCGAGCTGCAGGTATAACGCCCCTATTCTCCATGCACTGTGCACTTCCGGAGTTGGTGAATAGTTGTTATGCATTCCGTCCGCTCGTTGAAAAAGAGGTACAGCCCGCGCCTATTCCCCGGGCATCCCAGCCATGAAATGTCGTCACAGAGAAAGCCAACCACCATTTATGCCTCCCTCTTCTTCGCGCTCGCCTCCCGGCCCTGGCTTATCCTGTCCAGGATGGTCTCGCGGTCCTGCTGCTTGTCAGATTCCACGTGTGTATATGTGGTCCTTCACGAGCGTACCTTGTCGAGCTTGAGCTTGTTGACGACGACCTTTGAGGCAGCGATGGGAATGGGGACGGACTGGCCGTTGCTCTTCTCGCGGACGACTATTGGACTGGTCAGCGCGTCAATCGGACAATCTTGCATCGGGAGAGGACGGACCGCCGTTGATGTGGAGAACGTATTTCAGGCGGTAGACGGAGGTGATCTTGCCCTCGCGTCCCTTGAATGACCCACGCACAATCGTGACCTCGTCCTAACATCGTTTAGTTCCTGTCGTAACGTAATCTGGGTTTGCGGAGGCGTACGTCTTTTCGCACCGGGATGCTGTTCAGGTCAGCAACAATCTCTGGAATTACAACGGTGATAATTACCTTCGCACGTTGTGCTTCTCGCGGAGCTCCTTGCTGAGCGGCGCCTGGAGATGTCAGATACGTCCCTCGCGATCTCAGTGTGGCCCACGAACCGACATAACAATGCGACGAACGCTGCTCGGGGCACCGAAATGGGCCTTCCGCGACTTGCGTCGGGAGCTCGCGACGGATTGCTGGACCTTTGTCATTGTGCTGGTGTTGACGACGGTGATGTTGTGTTGGATCGCTTCCGCAAAGGCTAGAAGTTGTGTGCGGTCGCAAAATTGAGGCTATCGCTTGTTGGTCGAACGCTAAGCCTGGTGTAGCGCTAGTGGGCTGGGCGCGGAAAATGGTTCGTCCACTCCGACCGCGGCAACGCGTTTAGCGGTACTTTGACTATCGCCGCATCTCCGCATTCACGCGTCGGGGCGCATCGCGGTGCTCTTTCGGACTTTGTACGCGTCTCTATCGCTAGTATTCGAGTGCGCGTCGGGTCTGTCGCGACTCGCATCCCCGCTACCAACCTCCCAATCCTACTTTACCCACACAATGCGACGAACCCCACGCACGACGGCATCGGGCATGGCAGCAACTCCCTAGATGGTGGATACCATGGCGTCCAACAACTACAACCCTTACGATTACCCGACCCAGCAGAGTTCGGCACAGCAATACTCCGCATACCAGACTGCGCCGGCGTCGAGTAATGCCCCGCAGTCCTCGCGTCAGTACCAGCCTGGGGCCACACAATCGACGGACTACATCTCTTACCAAGCGCAACGGTACGGTGGGCATAACAACACCTATGATAATAACCAGGACGCCTCTTGGAGAACAGGTAATAACTATGGCGGCAATCGGGAAACTACGAGTCGCGCGGCCGAAGTGCTCCGCAACATGAGCAATACCGATTATACGGCCAACAGCACGACAGAGGTAAGCCGGCCGGGCTTTACCGCGACCAACGCCATGTCGGCTTCTCGGTACCCTGACAACACCCCGCATACACAGCAGGCGCAACTACAACCTTCGCAACATTCCCCGTATACACAGCAGACACGTCCCCGCAGTGTAAACGCAAACCGAGGCCAAGGCTCTTCGTCCGTCCGAGGCCTGCCTTCTATCGCGTTGGCAGCAGGATATCCTTCACAACGTGCTGCGACTGCATATCAGCAGACGCAGCGCTCTGCTAGCCCGACGCAGCCTCTCTACGGACAGATCAACCAGACTCCAGTCAGTACCGCGAGGAGTGCGGCTCTGACCGCTGCCATAGAATACAACGACCATAATCGGAGGCAATTACCCGATCCAAGCACGTCTGTTTCTGCGTCTTACCACTATGGCGACACCCAGGCAACGGCGTCCGCTGCACAATCGACAGCGAATGCAGAGACGTACCGTCAAAGCGCAACCACTGTGGATCCAATGGCGGTCTACGACCCATGGCCGGAGTATCAGCGCAAACAGGTTGCACTCCGTGCTCAGAAGGCAATTGAAGATGCAGCCCGTGCAGAGGACGAGCAGATAGCAGAAGAAGCGCGCATAGAAAAAGACCACGAGAAGGAGGAAGATAGGCAACCGTTGGAAGAAGAAGAGAGGGCTCGCCAAGCGCAGGTGAACCATGGCAAGCAGAAAGGCCATAATCCGCAACCATCGACCTTTGTGGGAACTGCGTCTGCTAATACCGCTCAAGTTGTCCCTTTGACCGAGATGGAAGAAGAGATCCGCGCCTTGATGGCTAAGATGCGGGAGTTCAACAGCAAAGACCCCGCCCTTCTGGCACGCATTTGGGAAGAAGAGCGAAGAACAAAAGCGCCTAAGCCACCTACGACTCAGAGCAACCCCGCCCCTCAGGCCGCTCCTGCCACTGCTCAAACAAACGTCCCATTGGCTAATCAGAGGCGAAAGGCGACTCCGAAGGAGGCTTCTGTGTCGAAGCCGGCGACGCCAGCTGCAGCGCCAAGAAGAGCACCAGCTACAGCAGCACCTATAAGTCGCTCTGGTGGCAATACCATTTGGCCACCTGAAAAGAAGTCACACTTGGCCACTGCTGCGTCAGCCTACCTCAACGCTCAGAACCCTGCACGGCCCTTAGAAGTGAGCGACGTGCTGCGCATGCTCGATGACAACCCATCATATATTGAGTTGTGCGAACAGCTCGAATCGATGGGTTTGAAGCTGGATCGTGCTGCGTTCGCCAAGAGCCTCCTGACAGCGGTTCCAGATGTCAATTCTGCTTCAAAAGCGAAGACTGCACAGAGTCTATGTGCTGGTGCTGTCAATGGCACAATGTCACAGAGAGCTACAGCTGTACCTCCCGCAGTCATGAAGAGAGACATTGGCCTGCCCACCACCCCAGCCGCTGGCTACGCTTCAGTGCCCATACATGAGTTCCCGGGGGTTTTTAAGAATGCTGCACCGACGCCTATCTCTGTTGCGGAAATGGTACCCATCCGGCAGGAGTTGAAAATTCCCGCGAACAAAGAGGAAGCTGCGCGTAAGCGCACCTTTGATGACCTTGTCGACCTCACACAACTGCCGGAGGACGACGACTTTGAGCCACCACGGAAGAAGGTGAATACTAGCCCAAAGTATTCGATAACTTCATCTGGACCTATCTTCAATGATTTCATGGAAGTTGACGACAATTCTCCTGCGAACTTTCCTATTCCTGCCCGTGGTGCTTCCCAGGCAACTCAGGAATCGAGACCACCACCAGTGAATGAGCTACGACACACCACGGTTGTGGAGCCGTTGGACCGGAGGAAAGCCCTTCGTCGAAACAATTACAACATCAAGACTATTGCGCGGGATGTTCTCCTTGCTTGTGGCAGACATCCTGACACGCGACAACTTAATCAGCATTTGGAACTACTGAAGCAGACGTTACCCCAAATTACGAATGACGCAGATTTGAGCACTTTGCGGTGGGATTTGATCGATCCGGGAAGGCCACCGCCAGGTTATTTCAAGGACCGCGTAGAAGTTCTAGCAGAAGATGCCGACGACGAAGACGACTCGGATGTTGAAGAGAGCAGACAGCCAGCCCGCCGGTCATCGACACAAGGCCTGGGTGAAGGCATGGGCCAGCTAAAGGTCCAAGCTCTACACGAAGCGACCAACCCGTTCAAGCAGAAGCGACGCGGTCGACCTCCAAGGCAATCTTTGCCAGCAGACCCAACCGCATCAACACCTAATCGATCGAAACCGACCCAAATGAGTGCAAGCGCCCCGCGCCCTACGACAGCCGCGGCTAATGTTGGCTACGCTGCGTTTCGGTCTGCTACCGAGCATGATGCGGATGGTAATATACTACCTAAGAAGAAGGGACGCCCCGTCGGATGGCGTAAAAACATCCACGGCTCTGCGGCTGCTCAAGCGCGGCCCCCGGCAAATGGCCGTACTGGACCTGGACCTGGACCTTCGCGCTACGTGCCCCCACAGCCAAGCACACTGCGACATGTTAAGACGGGTAATAACGAACCTATTCGTATTGATTCGCGATCTCCTAGCGTAACTAAGAGAGCGCCACGCTACCAATCGTACAGGTGCGAATGGCAGGATTGTAAGGCCGAGCTTCACAACCTGGAGACGCTGAAGAAGCACGTACACAAGGTACACGGGAAGGAGAACACGGAGGGGGCTTTGGAGTGTCTGTGGGGCGATTGCGCTAGACACATCGCAAGTCACGACGCGATGACGAATATTCGGGTTGAGCAACACGAGCCCAAACCGTTCCGAAGTGCGATTAATTGGCAGGAGCACCTGGAGCAAACACACTTTAGTCCTTTGTCGTGGCGGCTTGGCGACGGTCCAGCGAGTGGCCTCTCTGGTGAGTGAGACGACCTGTGTAGGTGTTCACTGATGTTAACAGATTGAGCAGATGCAAATGATTCCGAAGCATATCTGAGCGACGCTCAAGGTCGCTGTGTTACTCCCCACATTATCGCCCGACCCGAGCACATCGACGGCAACAGTCTAAACACACGCATTGGATCCAATCCTCCCCAATCCGCTTCGGCCCCGCGTGGACGCGGGCGTCCGCCAAAAAAATCTCCGGAGCAGCAAGCGCGTGACGAGCAAGAGCGTTACATCATACAGAAGAAGGGTCTTGGAGGACCCGGTATGGACCGTGGGGGAGCCACGTTGGTGAATGACAAGCGTAGGAGAGGTTTCCGCGACCAAGACGAAAATGAGGAGGAGCTGGTCGATGCCGAAGACTGAACGGTTACTGGGCTTGCTAGAGGTGGTCAGAAGTCAACCTCGCGTATGGGATAGTTACCCGGGATATGTGACAATAGTGCCGTGTGCAAGCATTGAGGTAGAGTTTGGTATATCCCATATCCTGGCATCTTCCAGAGTCTCGATATCTTGTTTGATCCATCGCGAACCTGTATACATTGTAGAAGGATCAAACATTCTCTACGAAGCTCTTGGTCTCGCATGCGGAAATCCTGGCATGGCAGACAGATTAACGGATCGCGCTCTGCCGCTTTGACCTGAATCACACCCAAAATTACCAATGACTCCCTTGAATGTTTTGCCTCTGAACCGCGCATTGAAAACCGCTCAGCCTCTCCATAAATGATTGCTCATGCACATGCTTCCAGCTCAACCCAGGAGCTATTCAGCTCTTTACTTTTCCCGCGACAGCCTTGGGCTTCTCCGCAGCGGCGTGCTCTTCTGAGTTGACCTCAAGGAAATGGTAGAGGACGATGAGGATCATGGCGGCGCTTCCGAGGAAGATGGCGAGGGAGTAGAGTTGGCTATCGGATATCATTGTGGCTGCGCGTGCGGTGTGATTCGGTGGAGGGTTCGTGGACGATGAGATAAGGATGAAGCCGCCTGTTGAGCAGTCAGTGGACAATCAGAGGCGTAAAGCAAGAGAGAAAAGCGTACTGTATACTTTTCTTCGACGGAGCGAGAGATCTGGGAAGTGCAGCGTGTTGTCGGGCGATTGGAGGTGGTTCTGGAGATCTTGAACTCCCCGTGTCCTTGAGCTTGAGGTATGGCTTACGTCAGCCTTACAAGCCTTCCGCTCCACCCCCGCTCCTCCCCGCCGCCCACTATGATTCCATCGTTTCTCACTTTGCGCTCCCGCCCACAGCCTCATCACAGGTCCTACTCCACCATCCCAGGCGCCCCACACGGTCTTTACCCTACCAGACCACACCACCTTTCGTTGTCGAATTTTTAACTACATTCGATTCGCCGCCGGAATCGCTCTACGCCATGCCTCCTAAAGGAAAGGACCAGCCGAAGGCGGCAAAGGCCAACGTCGACAAGGTGTGTATGAGAGGTTCGAGCATGAGGATATGACATGCTAACTTGGAGCAGACGTTTGGTATGAAAAATGTACGTTCGCCTCCCATTCTCCGCGTCAATCCCGCGGCGCGTCCTTGCGACTTCAAAACGCCGCGCACACCTCACCACATCTTGTCATGACCGCCACCGACTGACAACGTTCACAGAAAAAAGGAGGCGCCGCACAGAAGCAAATAAGGCAGATCGCACAGGCATCAGCGACTGCAAGTTCACCCGCGGAAAAGAAAAAGGCAGCGGAAAAGCTGCAGAGAGAAAAGGAAAAGGCAGCAGCAGAGAAGTTGGCCAAAGAAACCGCCGACCTCTTCAAGCCCGTCCAGGTCCAGAAGGTGCCCTTTGGCGTCGACCCGAAAACCATACTCTGTCAATTCTACAAGAAGGGGCATTGCGACAAGGGCAGGAAGTGCAAGTTTAGTCATGACCTGGCTATCGAGCGCAAGACGGAGAAGAGAAGTTTGTACACGGACACCAGAGATGAGGAGGAGACGGAGGAGACTGCCGCGAAGAAGAAAGATGGCATGGACGACTGGGACGAGGAAAAACTTGCACAAGTCATTATGAGCAAGCACGGGAACCCAAAGACGACAACAGACAAGGTGTGCAAGTTCTTTGTTGAGGCAGTCGAGAACCAGAAGTACGGCTGGTTTTGGGTGTGTCCGAACGGAGGCGACCAGTGCAAATACAGGCATTCGCTCCCGCCTGGGTAAGTCTATCTTGACACGCGCTATGACAGCCACGACGTTTCTAACTCTTCACAGATTCGTTCTCAAGACCAAGGAGCAACGCGCCGCCGAGAAGGCCCTCATGGACAAATCTCCCCTCAACACCCTCACCCTCGAAGATTTCCTCGAATCAGAACGACACAAGCTCAGCGGAAATCTCACGCCCGTCACCGAAGATTCGTTCGCCAAATGGAAGAAGGAACGATTAGACAAGAAGGCGGCCGAAGAACAGGCCAAGCAGATGAAGGAAGCTACAGGCAGAGCCATGTTCGAGAAGGGCGACTGGAAGGGTGATAGCGATGCGGACAGCGATGATGAGGATGACGAGGGAACATGGAATCTTGAGTCGTTGCGGAAGGAGACGGAGGCTGCGCGGGCCAGAAAGGAAGAGGAGAGAGTGGAGGCGCAGGGGGGGTATGAGGGCTCTTGAGATGTAACACATGGATGCTGAGATGGCTTCACTCATGCTAGATGGCGAGGTGCGAGAAGGGTTACCACACAATGCTGCAAAAGCTTGTGGTGCTGCACCGAGAGTGGCGGATGAGTAGATGGTGGAGGTGTATAGACTGAGCGTGTGCAAGAGAGGAGATGCATTTTGGACTTGTAGCGATTTGCGGCATGCATCTGCACTGGGTCGTGGACCTGGGTGTTTGGCGTTTGGTCGATGGTGATCCTCGGTCGTTCGTTACTGTTTTGTATGGTAGCTAGTAAACCATCTACATGGTCTGCATGCATTCGCATTGAGCTTGTGCTATGGTCTCGGGCCACACCATGTTGACTTGTCTGGCTGCGCCGCACAGCTGCTTGCACGCGCCGCCCAAAACCCTCGCAAGCAATGCCTGTTATGAAACATTGAGAGATTGTGTCCAGTCCACGAAGCAACGTGACACAACAGAAGGTTATCGGGGCTTATCCTTCTCTAGTACACTTCGGCGTTGAGCTTCAAACCTCTAGACATGTGAGATATCCAACGATGGATGGTGGAACATCACGTGAATTCACGCGCATCATGGTACCAGCACTCAAGCACCTCGGCATTTGCTTGTTCCACATGTTAGGCTCGGCGCTGCCTTTAGGCCCAGCTCTTGTCCGAGGGATCGATATTAGTTCCAGTAATTTAATGTTGTCGTGCGTAGCGTAGGAAACATGATCGCTCGGGCCGCCCGAACTAAAACTGAAACAGAGGCGCAGTTCGTAGATGGCGTCAGGACCAACCCGTTCGTGTTTGCGGCGCATCACGACCGTGTGGTTGGCCAGCATTGACGATCGGGCTCCCACTCGCTCCCCAACGAGCACCTGCCAGCGGCGCCCATGACAGGCTTCAGATGTCAGCTCACGCACGGCAGAGGCCTCGCTGCCTCTCTCTTCCACTCCACGATTCCAAGCTGCAACTGAGACGTCATGCGGTCCTCCAAGATCGTGTCATTAGCGCTACCGGTCCTCGCATATGTCGGGGGCGTTGCCGCGACCTTTGACTGGGTTCACGGACTAGACGACTGCTGGCGAGACTGCCTGGATAGTAACGGATGCGATTCGCAAAAGTGTAAGTGCCGCACCGTCGAAGACATATCGGGCAGATACTGACAGTACAGGCATATGCGACGCCAGCTCGACCGCGTCATATCTCCAGAACTCACTAGAGTGTGCCAAATCAAATTGCGACTCGGAGGGATGGGTCCTGGAGCTGGGCCTCCTCGCACCTCTGCAAGTGTTCTGCGCGGGCTCCGGGAATGCGATTCCAGAGTCCATCATCGACAATGCGCACGAGTGTGCGACGGCAACAACCACCGCTGCGCCTACGACAACGCGAAAAGTTGGGTACTCAGCTACTACAACAACCACGCGACGAGGGGGAAATGAGCTACAGGACACCACCACAAGCACATTCACGCAAACGACAACGGACAGCGAGGGACACACCATACAGCTTGTCGTTCCGATCATCATGGGCCCCGAAACTTTCTCCACGGGCAAGGTACTCACCAGTACACTGAAGAACGACCCTACGACTACGACGACTTCTACGTCTACAGCACCCACCGCTGCGCCTACCGCTGTTGAGCCAACGCAGGCCCAAGGCGCCTCCTCGTCTACGCCGACAGCCCAAGCGACACAAGCGGGCCCTGCCAGCGGTAACGGAAGTCCTTTTGAGAACGTACAGGCCAGCGCGACACGTTTTGGCGTTTCAAGCGCCGTCGTAGGGCTAGGTCTTCTGGCTGGGTTGTTCGCGACATGGTAGGGCATTCCTGCGCATGTACAACTGTATTATATACTTTATATATCGATTGATACCTTGGTGGCAAGCGCTGCCTTCAATGTTAGGCTTGTGCAATTCAAGGTTGCTTTAATGGAGCATCATATCCGTGAGGCATATTCAGTAATGCCCCTGGACGCTGGGGACGCAGCTTTCGTGCGCAAATTATCGCTATTCAGTGGACACGGACGATGGCAATCCATCGTCCGCGCAGCCGAGCGTCCAATGCACGATCAGTATATTGCCGTTTGTCCCACTCGTGACGACACAAAAGATCAACGAGCCTCGGTCGATGCGAAACCAGGAACCAACCACCGAGGCATTGTCCATACACCGCCGCCTGTAATAGGCAGTCCAGGATTCTGTCTTCGGAGTCGGCGATGCGCGCTCCATTCCTGCAGCCGTGCGTCGCTTAGGTAGCATTTGCGACACGCTACCTCCAGCCATGGTCGTACGAGCTCAATCATTTATTGCCAACATGCGTCCTCCGTTCTCTGTAATCATCAACTTCTACCTATCTTCATAATGCCTACAGAAACTATTCCCGGCCCCCCGGGCCTGCCTATTGTTGGCAATTTGGCAGACATCGACGCTGAAACTCCGCTGAATTCGTTTGAGCGTCTTACAGACATATACGGTTAGTCGAACTCGAATGGTGTAAGACTACCCGTTGCTAAAATCTTCTAGGCCCGATATGGAAATTTTACCTAGCAGGCGAACGCGTCGTTGTGGCTTCCCAAGCTTTGATGGATGAAGTGTGCGACGAGGAGCGTTTTTCAAAAGTCGTAGCGGCCTCACTGAACCAGGTGCGAAACGGTACTCACGATGGCTTGTTCACGGCCACCGGTCCCCAGGAGAAGAACTGGGGCATCGCTCATCGCGTGCTTATGCCCGCACTTGGTCCTCTGGCTATCAGAAACATGTTCGACGAGATGCACGACATTGCGTCGCAGCTCGTCATGAAGTGGGCACGACAAGGACCGGAGCAGACCATCCACGTTACCGACGACTTCACGAGACTGACGCTTGACACGATCGCTCTGTGTGCTATGGATTTTCGATTCAACTCATATTATTCTCAGAATATGCATCCCTTCATCCAAGCCATGGCAGACTTTTTGAAGGTCAGCGGAGACCGTGCCCGTCGGGATCCAATAAGTCAACTCTTCTACCGATCCGAATCCGCGCAGTATTGGGAGAACGTCGAACTGCTCCGAAAAACTAGCTCACAACTCATCGACAAGAGGAAGCAGAGTCCATCAGTGAAGAAGGATCTGCTGAGCGGAATGCTGAACGGCGTTGACCCCAAAACGGGAGAGAAGATGACGGACGAAAGTATCATCGACAACATGATCACCTTCCTAATTGCTGGCCACGAAACCACATCAGGACTCCTCTCCTTCACTTTCTTTTATCTACTCAAGTACCCCGATGCGTACGAGAAGGCGCAGAACGAGATCGATCAAGTTATCGGAAAGAACGCAATTACCGTGGACCACTTGACGAAACTTCCCTTTCTCAACGCTGTCCTGCGAGAGTCGATTCGCCTTTCGCCTACCGCTCCGATGATCGGTCTTCAGGCGAAGGAAGATACGGTTCTGGGCGGGAAGTACGAGGTCAAGAAGGGAATGCCTCTTGTTGCTGTGCTGACCAAGCTTCATCGGGATCCAGCTGTTTGGGGCGAGGATAGTGAGGAGTTCCGTCCAGAGCGCATGTTGGACGAAGAATTTGAGCGCAGGAATAAGGAATTCCCCAACTGTTGGAAGCCAGTAAGTAATCCCACATACAATTGTGCGACTCTCGCTAACCTCACTTTCACCTCTAGTTCGGAAACGGCATGAGAGCTTGTATCGGACGACCTTTTGCCTGGCAAGAGGCCTTACTAGTGACGGCAATTCTCCTCCAGAACTTCAACTTCACAATGGACGATCCTTCCTACAAGCTTCACATCAAACAGACGCTCACGATCAAGCCCAAGGATTTCTATATGCGTGCCCACCTTAGGCATCATATGTCTGCAACGACCCTTGAACGTGCTCTTGCCTCAACGAGTTTGAACGAGCCCGAGGAGAAGATACAACATCAGGCCAATCCCAAGAAAGCGGTGTCGGGCAAACCCATGGCTATTTACTACGGCTCAAACACTGGAACGTGTGAGGCACTGGCCAATCGGTTAGCTGGAGATGCAGGGAACTACGGTTTCCGCGCCGACGTGGTGGACATTTTGGACTCGGTGAAAGGGAATTTGCCCACCGACAAGCCGGTTGTCATCATCACAGCTTCTTACGAAGGTCAGCCCGCAGACAACGCAGCACACTTTGTCACACAGCTCAGCAACTCGAAAGACTCCGAGCTGGAGAATGTGTCTTATGCCGTCTTTGGCTGTGGACATCGCGACTGGGCTAAGACTTATCAAAAGATTCCCACGCTCATCGATGGCCTGATAGAGCAGCGAGGTGGAAAGCGGATTGCTGATATGGGTACCGCCGATGCCTCGCACGGTGATATTTTCACCGAGTTCGAGACTTGGGAGGACAAAATCTTTTGGCCAAAGATGAAAGAATGCTATGGCGTTTCGGAGGTTGCGGACGGTACTCCTCTTGAATCGAGTCTTGATGTCGAGGTTTCTACTCCGCGCTCCTCAATGCTACGACAAGTAAGCAATCCAATTGTACGAATACCATTTCGAAGAAAATCTAACCACCCGTCTAGGACGTACGAGAAGCACGCGTCGAGACAGTCGAAGTTCTCACCGCCCCAGGAGCCCCAGAGAAACGTCACATCGAGATATCTCTACCATCAGACATGACATATTCCGCCGGCGACTATCTCGCCATCCTCCCCCTAAATCCCAAAGAAAACGTCGCCAGGGCTATGCGATACTTCGGCCTAGCTTGGGACAGTATGTTGACCATCGCCTCCTCAGGACCTACCACCCTTCCAACCTCGGCACCCATCCCCGCCGTCGACGTCTTTGGAGCGTACATCGAGCTTGCCCAACCAGCCACGAAACGCGACCTCTCCGCACTCATCGAAGCGAGCCCAGATACCACTGCGAAGAAGGCGCTCGAAGATCTCCTCAACGCCTTCGCCACGGAAATAACAGAAAAACGCGTCTCGGTCCTCGACCTCCTCGAACGCTTTCCCTCTGTGCAATTGCCGCTGGCGCCTTTCCTCAAGATGAACCCACCCATGCGCGTCCGTCAATACTCCATCTCTTCTTCCCCCCTCTGGAACCCAAACAATGTAACACTCACCTACGCCATCGTCGACCAGCCCGCTTTAAGCGGACAAGGACGTTTCGTCGGTGTGGCAACTAGCTACCTATCCAGTCTAGCTCCAGGAGACAAGCTTCACGTATCAGTGCGAAGCTCGCACCAAGCCTTCCACGTGCCGAAAAACGGCCAAAATGTTCCTCTTATCATGATAGCAGCAGGAACAGGTCTCGCTCCTTTCCGCGGTTTCATTCAGGAGCGCGCTGCGCAAATAGCAGCTGGTCGCACGCTCGCGCCAGCTCTGCTCTTCTACGGCTGCCACTCTCCGTCCACGGACCTCCTCTACGCGGACCTCCTTTCCCGCTGGGAGAAGCTCGGCGCCGTGTCCGTCCGCTACGCATTCTCGCAAGCGCCCGAGCAGTCGGAGAACTGCAAACATGTGCAACATCGGATGTACCATGATAGTGGAGACATTGTGGATCTCTGGAACCAGGGTGCGAAGGTCTTCGTGTGTGGAAGTAGGGAGGTCGGGCAGGGTGTGGAGGACGTTTGTCTGAAGATTGCAAGGGAGAATCATGAGAGGGTTAATGGGGTCAAGGCTGATGAGGGGAGGACGAAGGAGTGGTTTGAGGGTTTGAGGAATGAGAGGTTTGCTACAGATGTTTTTGCTTGAGGAATGAAATGAGCGGGAGTAATTCGCGCAAGTCAGTTCAAAATCTTTTCTGCCAGACTCACGGGATTCTTCGCGAACCTGACGAAAGGCTCTCGGCTGCTTGAAACCCTGACACTGACACGAAGGTCCATGCATGAGCTAACTTTGCGAGCAAAAGGAGAGCAAATGTCATGTGGTGCAGAAGGGCAAAAGGAGGTAAACATATACATCAACGGGTGTTCGCTGCGTTGGATATCATTGTCGTATGGTCGTATGTATCAGTTCTTAGGTGCCATAGAACATTCAGAGTGCAATGAAATTTCTACTTGATCACCTAAGAGCCACAACATTATTCCAATCTTCGTTAGCAAACACTCGAGCTCATCTACGGGACCAGCCTAAGTGATGCTATATCGCTCGATTGCCTTTTCGCTGTCTGATAGCAAGACTTCGTTTAGCTGTACTCATCATGCAGAGGGCGTAGATAATCTCTAGTACGCATGTACATCTCGTAGAGTAGAGCTGGTGTCGATTTGGGAACAGAACTGGGTCAGGTATCTCAAGCTTCGTGAGTTAAGCTGGGCGCTGTCGCAAGGCATCGTCGATGTGCGAAGGTGGGCTATGATGGACCTGATGGCTCAGAGTCGCCAAACTCGAATCACCTGCCAGAGCATCTCTCAGGTGCTCAACCGCCACTATTAACGCCATCATTGGTAATGCCTTTCTTTTTATATCTGCGCCTTCTACATGATCGTTACGTGGACTGCGTATTGCCTTGTTTCACACCCGAAGCCGCCCTGCTGACTGACGCACAGCCTCGTTAACCGCTTGTGACATTTTTAGCGCTTTCAAACATACGCGCAGTTTTGAGCTCGCTAGGCATTAAGGGCAGTCTCTGAGTGGCTAGTTGCCTTGCATTCCCTTCGGATTGGTTTTTGCACGCTTTATGGGCTGAATCGCAGCTTCGTACAGCCTTGATAGTCGTTAGTTCATTGGCTATCTCCCTTGTCAAAGTGGCGCACTGTACTCCCGCACCGCCCGCACCGGGGGGACTGTACTTCCGACATGAACTTTTAGACTTTCCGGGGAGCCGAAATGACCATGCAGACATTCGGCCGGGGTCCAATCCCAGTCCTGCACGAGAAGCAGGGCGAGGGGCGGTTTGTGTAATCACCGAATAGCGCAGCGAGGCTGAAAATTGACCTGAATCTTCGCGCAGTTCTTTTTTTCTTGTAAATACAGGGTGCTTAAGCGCATTCAAGCCTGCCATCATATCTTCATCTGCAAGATGGCAACGATCTCTGTCCATGACTTTCCGGGCGACGATATCTACACGGGTTTCTGGATCAACCGCTCTCATGGAAGCTTCTACGGAGCCACGCTTACCTTGGATCGCCAGTATGGTGGATTTCTGATCGCTTTCCTTGCCATTTACGTGAGTTTGACGGGCAGGAGCTTCTGGACGATTGCTCGATTTTTCATGCATTCGCACTTTTCGACGGCTGCAGACACCGACGGCATCTATCATCAACGGCAAAATGTTCTACGGAATGCGAAGGGTGCACCGGATGCAGTAGTAGACATCTTTTGGATCATGCTGGCTTGGAGGAAGAGAGCACAACGTAGTGTTGCGCGTCTCATTGCCGTTATGGCGGTTGCTTTGGTCATCTGGGTGGGCTTTGCAGTTGCAGGTATGTACTGTTTTCCTACAACTAAGATCTCCTAATCTGACTGCACTCCCTTCAAGGTGTGTTTTCGTCTCGTGTGGCGGCGAACAACTCGAACGAAGTCATCCTTCGTGGCAGCGGGTGCAAGAACCGGATATCAATGCCATTTGGACAAGAGTCCGCTGATATCCTACAATACCGGCAGCGGAGGATCATAGAGCATCTCGTCACAGCTCTCCAGTGTTACCAGAGCCCAGGAGGGAACCATCCGAGATGCCATACGTTCACGAAAACTAAGCTTCCCTACACGGTCGAAACGAATGCGACTTGTCCTTTCGACGACAAAATATGTCGACTCACCTCAGGGAACGTACTCCTAGATACCGGGCGACTCGATAGCTTAGATGACTTTGGAATCAACAGTGGCCCTCGATTCCAATTCCGAATGCAGCGTCACTGTGCTCCGCTGGTCACGAAAGGTTTCAGCACAGTCTACACCGATCCCGATCAGCCTGCCGACAAGTTCATGCGCTATACCTACGGTCGCTCGAACCACATCAACGTCTCAACCGACGCTGAGAATGCTTACGTTTACGAAGTGCCTATTCCAAAAGCACCTACCTATCTTGACTCACGGTCCTTATATCGCTCCGGAGGGAAAGATTACAGATTGGGGTGGGTCTATCTCTATACCGTCATTGTTCTAAGAAGTCTGTTCACCGACCAGATACACACTCCATGCCGAGGCACTCTTTATCAACGATCTATTGCTGACCCTACCTTAGTGTCCTTTACACAAGCCGTAACGAAAACACGTTCTTCGATCCAATACCTGAACTGAACCGAACAGACGACGCTGGAGTCGCATTATTATTCCTGACCTCACAGGGTTTATGGTACCGCGAGAAAGTCGAAGATCCTTGGTTTGCAGCCACCCAAGAAGTGCCGACCGACCCATGGCTATTTGGAAATGACACCAAGGCTGTCTTTCTGCCAGATGAACCGGCGGGGGTCGTCGGTTGCACTATTCAAACCTGGCTCTGCAACCCCGAGCTTCCAGAACCTCAATGTGCAAGCATGCAAAAAGATTTTACCACACGCTTGACCCAAATGTGGCCTAATAATTTCGATCGGGCTGCAATACGGGGGTTCATGTCTGTTAGTCAAATATTTGCTGTTCCACCCGACAGTCTCTATGAGTCTCCTGGCCTTCCTTCGTTACTGTCTCGATTTACGCTGGCAGTGCCCGTGCAAGTAGATGCAATGCCGTCTAATCGATGGCAGAAAGAGATGGAATACACTTTCCAGACATCACTTGCATCTATCCAGTCCGGAATGGCAGCAGCAACACAAAAAGGCGCGCCTTGGTCAACAAATGAAACACATTGTCCTACACCCGAGGCTTGCCAGACACTGTGTCGAAACCAGGTAAGTCACCTAATCCTTTGTATCATCTGAGGGTTGACGAATTAACCTTGTAACAGAAAGTACGCAGTCCAGACTTTTACTCCTTCAGCGTACTTGGCGTAGCAATAGTTCTCTGTGCCGGGTTTTTCCTGATGCTTGTCGCAACATGGATCGAGTCCATTGTAGCTTGCCTACTCCGATGCCGGGGCTGGGGGCGAAACATCAGACTCCCAACCTATGCCATGTTGGAATGGGACAACAATTCTGCGCTTCAACTACAACGACTTGCGCACGAGGCAGTGGGCTCCGGGTCCTGGTTCCGCACCGCCCATAGCGTTCCCATTACCGAGTTTGGAGAGACATTGGGTGCTTTAGATGTCTCCGATCCGAAGCATGCCCGCTTACGACGTTATACACCATTAGAAGAGCTAAGTGACCTGGATCCGTACGTCGACATTGGCGGGAATCGCTCAGGTCCTTTTGTTACAGCGAAGAAAGGAAGCCCTGATACGCTTAGTCCGAGGTACTACAGTGTACCTAGCAACGAAGGAGGCGATATACATGATGGGCTCGGGAGTCCGGAAGTCCTTCACGAAGGAGAGGGCTTTGCTACGACACGTGCGTTCTCGTGGCCGAACTATATGAGAGTAGCTACACAGGACGATGTATGAAGCTGAGGCAAGTGAAAAGAAGCTTGAAACAGGGTGGTATATGAACAACGCGCAAAAATCGAATATACCGACTTCTCCACACTACCTCACCTTCGTCCAGGTCCGGAACCGCTCCTGAGAAGCCAATACCCAGCAAGGACCGCTACTCCAACCAACAGCAGTGCGGGAACGGGGATTTGTATGACATTCTGGTCGCCACCAGTTTGCTTGTTCCTACCGTAGGCCGGATTCCTCTTCGGAATCCTTTCCGTCTGTTCGCCAACCTTCGGTTTTGCATACGTGACAGAACTCCTCTTCCTATCCCCACCCAGATAATCCTGCACCAACGGATCATCCCAGTCGCTCAAATCAACCCATTCTCTCTCCTTCGCTCCATTGTCAAGCGGACTCGCAATATTCAATGCGCCAAACTCTCCATTTACCTTCACACTCTCCGGCAGCCATTTTACCAGCGAGTGCTGCGGTAAGCTCCGAAACACGAGACACATCCACATCTCAAGGACATTCAGTAAAAGGTCCGGACAGTCCATTCCGGGAAGGACATGATTTCCCATATTGGGAGAGGGCACGACAGCCAGTAAACCGAAAACGTTAAAAATGCTTTGTTGAACGGCATGGTAGTGCAGAGAGGGATTATCACGGCGGTAGCGGAAGTTCCAGTGCTGCGCTATGCGAAAGCGGAGGTTGGTAGATTGGCCGACGTAGATGCGGGTTTGTCTGTCAAGGCCTAAGACGCCATCGAAGTAGATACCTCGGCCTTCAAGTTTGATGTCGCCGCCGATGAGTTTCAGCCTGTGTATGTGTAAGATGATGTGCTAAATCGGACCCAGTTGTGATACTTACGCATCAAGGTTCCACCGCCCATCCAGAAACCTCCATACATTCGGCCTGATGCATTGAAAGCAAAACTCATCTAGCTTCGAATGCCGTGCAACCCACTTGCCATATCTCGCGTAGTACTTTGATTCCGGCTCTTTCAACCTCCGCAGTAAATCTCTCAATATGATCTGTGCTTCTTGCTGAGCCGCCGTCAATTGTTTTGGATGTTCTTCCATTCTCGCCGCCGGTGCAGGAGCATGTGATGATGAAGCCGCGCGCGAAGGAGAAGCGTAGAATGAAGCCTGAGTCGTTGCCATATCGTCTTACAGTCATATGAGAAGAATGGCAGTTGGAAGACCGTTACCCTCTTTTAAGTATAGCAGCAAGGCAGCAAGGAGCAATGTAAGGTCTCAGATCACTCAAGTGTGTGAAGTCGGCGGTGTTGCCTAGAGGTTGGTGGCGAACGTTCTATCCCGGATAGGTGTTGACGCGATGATTGGTGGATGTTGCGCGCGTTGATGTTGAAGATCGTAGGAAAGTGGAGAGGCTGGGGTTGCGATTAAGCGCCAGCGCCCATAATTCATGAGGCAACACTATGCTCTTTCGAGTAACTTGCGTTGAGGACGGGCAACGATTAGCGAAAAGAGCGACAGGAAGGAAGCCCGTGGATCGAGAATTGTAGAAACGCCTAGCGATTTTAAATTGCCATAAAGGTTACCTTTTTTTAGAAGGAAGTCGATCGCTGCAAAACCACACGATCCACGATCACGTGGTGGCCGCTTTAAGAGTGTCGACTGAACCTGGCGCAAGGGAGGCCTGTCGGACGGGGTCGAAAAGCTTAGCATCTTCGCCTCAGCTCAAACTGCCGTAAAGGGTAGGTTTTGAAAACATCGAACGCTGATGGGGGCAAGCCGCAATTCACGATCACGTGCTGGCCATTAGGGAGATGTTTATCGGGGCTCTCGCAGGGCATTCCTGATTTCCCAAAGACGCTAGACTGAGATCATTTCCAACCAGCCGTCTCGTAGCTGATAGTTTGTAGCGCTAAAATTGAGCTCCAATGTAGCGCATCTCTTGGGTCGAGAATGGCTTAGTCCGCTCGTCATTCATTGATATTGCTCCCTTTCTCTTGCTTTTGGCTTACATACGTCTTTGAGGTCAGCACACGGAGCACGCGTAGCCCTAACTTTAAAGATTTTCTTCACAAGCAGCGCGAGGGCTATCAAAGTACCCACCACCGTTAACATTGACGTTGGATTGCTGGGACAAGTGAACCAAATCTCGTTTCCACACGTTAGCAGTCATTTAGATGGGCACGGAGTGATCGCAGCACGCCCAGCAGAAGTTTAAAGGTGTTTCTGGCTCGACATATGAGCCAGCTCAAAGGGCGGCTACAAGGCTATCATCAACAGTCACCAACAACAGCCTGGTAATCAGAATGCCAGCCCGAACATAACCTTGTATACCATAGGTACCGATGAGATTGAATCAAGGAATGCTTAGGGAAAAGGGTCGGCAGTGTTGGCAATCTACGAATAGCCCTTGGTGATTCATGCCGACCTTACACCATCACGGTTTCTATCACAATGTCGTTAGCACCGAGCCGCAATTGCACACTCAATTTGTCCGCTACTCACCTCTAGCGAGACATAATCCACAACAAGTAAGTTCATGTGGCTCTGGTCATCCTCCTTTGGATCGCACCATTCTTGAAATCTCCTCTCGAACTTGTCTAGCTTACCGATAAATCCAGATTCCGGTTTGAGAAAACACTCACCCGTGGATGTCTTCATAAAATGTTTCTCGCCCAAGATGTCCATGAATTCGGTCGCGGTCAGGCCTCGTCCTTTTTTGATGGCGTTGCGGACTTTCTCGACAATTTCATTGTCGACGGGGATTTTGGCGGCTGGTGCTGGGCTGTCTGGGGTGAATGAATAGCTTGACATCTTGTTTTGGATTTTTGTGAGGCAGTTGGAAGCTGAGTTTGCTGCTGATGATATGTACAGGATGGTGCTGGTGGCCTTCTGAAATACTGATGTTCTCTCTGTTGGTCGCTATCTGGTTACCGAGAAACGAGGGCGCAACATGACCTTTTGAAAACCCACACGAACGGACCATATAAGCTTATAGACTCATCACGAGACTCAGTGTCTGAGTCTGCAAGCTTTTCTTGAAACGCTATTTCAACCGACTCAAAGTGCGGAGTAGCCGTGACTGTGAATCTTGTAGGACGGTTGGTTGGTAGGAACGAAAGGGCTTGATTGGCGCGGAAGTGTGAGTCGAAGCGGAAGTATGACGGGAACACGTCAATGCGACGATCGATCGTAGTACAAAGACGGAGTGACTCTGCTTCCACTAATTCAAGAGTCCTCGAAGGCGAAGAAGATTTTTGGCGGTCTCCATCGTCAAGGACGGAAACCCCTCTGATTGAGCGCGCTCTCATGCCCTGCTTGTCTGCCATCGTCGCTTCGAAAAGATCGGATTTCGAACAATTCGACAAAACTCGGTCACGATGGATTGTATCGGATCGACCATTCTCTACCAATATTGTTCATCCTGTAGTATTCCCAGCCAGCGGGAAGCTGTTCTTCGGGCGATGTGCGGTTTTTGAGCCTCTCATGGGTGGTCGTTTTCAGAAGTCTGCAGCCGGTTTTCGCCTCGCGGTCCCAAAGATTATTGTAGAAATTTCCCCTGCCCCAACGCGAGTCAGCGTCTTGCCGATTTAGCAACTTCCACGTCGCTGGCTCGTATCCTGTAGACGCCGTAGATCTCGGGGGCACACGCGTGCCTCCTGGGAGAATTTCCCAGCCAGTGTCTCCCTCCAGAAAAGACGTGATGTCGTCGTCCATAGCGAAGTACTCTGTTCCATCCCGATCATGGACCAATATCAAACCGGTCTGCAAGGCGCCCTTCTCGGCAGAGCTCACCAGGTGGACTTCGGCGATAGTGGTTGTGGTGTTATGAGCGACATCCCAAACAATGTAATAAGAATGAATGCATTCTACTATCCACGAACGGGCATTGCGAGTGAAGACAAGACATGCTTGTAGCCGAGGGAAAGCCCTCATTTCGTAGAGGTCCCGCAAGCCCAGCACCACAATCGACTCACTGAGCGTATTGGCTCTATGTTCGCAACTCGTAACAATCCGTAACCCGGGGAGATTGAGCGATACGACGAGGACTCGAAGATGTGGGTAGTATCGTCCCGTAGGTGATGATTGCGAGAAGAATGCCGTGCAAAGCTGCGAGACCCGCAAGCGAAGAACCTCCAGTTGCGGTAGGAGCCGAGCGAAACTGAGACAGAGATGTGTATGAACAGTATCACGATAGTTGTAACCGTCCGCGTCGAATTCGAGGTTGATTACGCTAAGTGGGAGCGATTGGAGCAGTCCCTCGAGAACGGCACCAGGAACATGGTCTTGATTGCTTTGGTACTTTGGGCTCAGCGAAAAGGTTTTTAGTCTGGTAAGAGATGCCAGGAATCGGTAAAGTGGTTCCAAAGCTTCGCTATGAGCTGGCAATCCTTTGGCGGTATACAATCTCAGAGACTGTATCGAGCCTGGATCCGGAGAGCTCCGAACCAACCTGGACAACTGTGAGTCTGCTTCAAGACGCAGAGGAAGGCAGATGTCGTGATAGAGGACTGATTGGGCGGCTTCTCGCAGGGCGTTACACGTCAATGCGACATTGAGCAGGTCTTCGTTCGAACCATCCCGCACCCTAACTCGTTCAAAGATAGTGATCAGGAGTTCGTTTGGTAGTTGTGGGAGGGAAGCCATATATCTGAAGAAACCACTTGCGGTGAAGACGTGTTGCTGGCGAGTAGAAAGTATGGGGAACGAGAAGGACAGCCTAGTGACGTAAGCGAGCAGCTGGGGTCGGATCCGATCTAATCTAATCTCATCTCCCTCGGACCCCTGCAAAGAGGCCACAAGTCCACAGCATCCCGCAAGCTCCAACACCGCTCGTTTGCCGACCGAACATCTCCATTGCGCCTTCCCCGATATTCCCCCCACCACCAAGCACCCACGTCTTGCACCACCACAACAAACACTCCAAAATGGCAAGTGCCACCCCGCCACGCGCTTTCCCGAGCTTCTTCCGCTAACGCGCCTCCCCATTCCAGGCAAACAACGTGATAGCGAATTCCGCCGGCCACGATGACATGATTGTACGTCTCCTCTTCCGCACCGCCCGCACCCAGTGTGCTTCGATCCTTTGCGAGCGGACTGGCACGACATGGGGACTCCTGGCGCAGTCGACCTGCTGTCCATCGAGGCTAATGACGTGCAGCACGATGCGGTACTGGACTACTACGGCAGGCGGTTAGCGACGTGTTCTTCGGACAAGACGATCAAGATCTTTGAGGTCGAGGGCGAGTCGCACAGGCTGGTTGAAACGCTGAAGGGGTACGGCCACTCCATCTTCCACCAATGCACCGCTGATAGCTTGGAATAGACACGAGGGCGCGGTTTGGTGCGTCGCATGGGTAAGCCTCCCCTCTACTCCTCCACAGCTTCATGGTATTGACACCCTGTCCCCAGGCCCACCCCAAATACGGCAACATCCTCGCCTCCTCCTCCTACGACGGCAAAGTCATCATCTGGCGCGAGCAATCCAACTCATGGCAAAAGATCTACGAAGTCGCCCTCCACACCGCCTCCGTGAACCTCGTCGCCTGGGCACCACACGAAGCCGGCTGCCTCCTCGCCTGCGCCTCCTCCGACGGCAACGTCTCCGTTCTCGAGTTCAAGGACAATGCCTGGTCCCACCAGATATTCCAGGCGTGCGGGTCGGGCGTTAACAGCGTGAGCTGGGCGCCTGCTGTTGCGCCTGGACAGGTCATCACTGCGAGCGGAAATGCGGCTGGCAATGCGCGGAGGTTCGTCACGGGCGGTAGTGATTGCCAGGTCAAGCTTTGGGAGTACAGCCCGGAGACTGGAAGCTATTCAAACACCCAGATCCTGCCGGGTCACACAGATTGGGTACGCGATGTTGCGTGGTCACCAACAGTTCTGTCCAAGTCGTACATCGCTTCGGCAAGTCAGGACAAGACGGTGCGCATCTGGACCTCTTCAGACCTGCGTAAGTCGTTGTAGTGATCGCTTGGATAACATGGCGCTAACAAGGAGCAGGAGAATGGAAGTCAACGGTCCTCAACGTGGAAGCCGTCGCGTGGCGCGTGAGCTGGAGTCTGAGCGGCAATGTTCTTGCCGTCAGCACTGGAGACAACAGGGTCAGCTTGTGGAAGGAGAAGCTGAGCGGCGGGTGGGAGTGCGTGAAGACGATGGAGGAATAGATCGAATTCGATATGCGAAAACGCGAGCACAATTACATCTGCGAAAACCACGTTGGCGTCGATAGGACTACGAACGCCAGGAACATTGAAGTGGAGCTTGGGATGATTAGACCAAGTCTTGGATTGCACTCTGGAAGGCAAGGATACGGGGCCAGTAGACGTGGTGGAATGACATCAAAGCAATAGGATAACAAACTTCGAACTTTGTACTATCTTACCACCCCTAGGTGCCAGCCCGCTCTAGCAAATGACCCACAATCTCGTGATCCGTAGTTGTCAGTGCGATGCATCACCATTCTGATCTCGAAGTTGCGAACCACCATGTCTCTTCACAAAACAGTCTCAAAGGCATCACATGTGCAAACACCCCTCTTATAACCTCATAATCCCCGTCAATCATGAGTGCCTCAAAACAACATCTTTGCACAGTCATCTTTCAAGGTCCTTCCATCGACCAGTCCCACAGCGCACAGTCCTCCAGAAATGTCTTCTGCTTTTACGAGCACGAGGGAAAAATCTATCCCACTCGATCCAGTACCCGAAGGATAACTTACAGATCGACCCATGGAGTCGCACGTAGGAAAGACAACATGCTTACGGTTATATATCCGAACAACACGTTTAACAGACCACATCGATAACAGGAACCCTGGTTCCCAACGCTCTCACATAGTTCCCCGTGATCCAAACATTTTGTTGTGTGCACTCAGCTCGACCGTCCATATCACTCCAGCGCCAAAACAGAACAACCTTCGGCGTTATGCTTATCTCGGCATCAAAATACTGAGATAGCGTAATCCGGAGACACTTGTTAGCGCACTGTCATGCCGACCTGCAGTACCATCTGTCATCACGATCGAACACGAGGACACGCATGAGCCACGAAGCCAAATGTCATAACCGAAAAGCTATCCAAATGCTACAAAATATTCCACCTATGTCCAGCAAGTCCCAATCCTGCTGTTGTAGCAGAGGGAAGGAAAACACCTCCGAAGCGCCTCAAATCCGAGATCCAGTCCAAAGACCTCCATGCCCGACAATCAGTCGGGAGGTCTTCAGTATCGGGAACTGGACCGAGAGAAACTATGAGCTTTTGTAAAGGCTCAGTAGACCAGATCGTGATGATGGAGCTTTTACGGCGCCAGAAAGTGTGCTCGCCGTGAGGGGATGTTGTAATGTATGTTTCCGTTGAGCTAAAATATGTGCAGAAGGGGTATATGGAAGTTCGAAATGTGATCTGGTCTGCATGCTAGCGCCATATGTGAGCGCTCAAAACTGGGGCTGAGGTGGGAATGTCGTGTCGGAGTTAGAGAGCGTATCGAGGGCGGTTCGACGAAAGGATTTGTCTACGGCGTTGATGGGGTGAGCAAGCCCTGGTTCAATCGCGTCTGTAAGATCAAATCGGAACGCAATCGATGTTGGCGGTGCCGGGCGCTATTTTCAGTCGTCTCCAGTTGCGTCGTCATCGTCGTCAAAAGGCAGTTCGGGCTCAGATTCAACGGCCCACAGAATGAAAGGTCCGCTGTAGTCGTTCTACTCCATGTCAGCATAAAGGAGCAGAGCAGGAATTCTATGAGCCACACTCACATCAAAGTCCACCTCGTCCGATGCATACCACCACCTTCCCAAGATGATTCTGCCACCCGGAAGTACGACGCCCTCATAACCCCAGTGATTTTCCTGCTGAGTCAAATCAATTTCCTCCTGAAAATGCTTCAATAGCGTGATACGCTGCCAACCAGGAATACCACTCTGATCCGGAAGAGGGTTCAGCCATCCGCTCATGTAGAAGAAGTCGTCCTTGTCCTCACCCCACCCGGTGATGTGGATGTTCTTGGACGTCTCGCCGTCGGGATCCATCTTGCTCCGCTTACTGTGCTGTGCACGGGTTTGGTCGAAAAGGGTCTCCCGCTTAGATCGGAGACGCTGTTCGGCGTCTTCGGGCCAGTGGGCTTTGCTCGTGTCCCGGTGGAACTCGAACTCCATAGACTATATGTGGTTAGTTTCATGTTCGGAAGCGACTGAAGGGGTGCATTACCTGAATGGTACCATCTTCCACATTCAGGTCGGCAAATATTGCATCTTCTGCGCGAGCCGGTTTTTTCCCAGCTGCGTACTCGCGTATACCTATTGGTGATGAGAGTTAGTAAAGCTCATCCACAGGGGTATCGGTGCCTATTGTTGGAGATGGAAGCAGCTCTCTTTGAAGAGTGCAACACGATCCATATGACAAGGTACCAAACCTGAGCCACAGAGTTACGTACGCTTAATTTCTGCAGGATGCATGTACGAATATGTGCCCTTCCAGCACCTACTGAGAGGCTGAGAGCCGGGTTTCAACGCTTCGCGCCAAACTGAAGGTCTATCGCCGATGTCGAGATCATTAATGTTGTCATGAAGCTGAGATGCCTCCGGGTTCGCCATATAGTAATGGAAGAAGTTGAAGCAGTGCAGACACCACTCCATGTTGACCTCGTTCAGCCGCTTCCCGATGTAGATCGGTGCGAGGTTTGTAGGTGCGTACACAGCTTTCTGTGACTCGTCAATGCCGATGACATTGTGTCTCATACCATTCATGCCGAACAGAAAGTGGGCGCACATCATTCTCACGGCGGCCAAACTTGGATTGGTGTGTTTCGGCTCGTTACCTTTGGCGGGAGGAGGACGCTTGCCGCCGAGTAGCAGGGAGGAGTTCATGACGAACTTGGCCAGTGCCATGAGATTCAGGCATTGCGGGTCACCATGTTCATCGACTTGTGCCGAGCCGCGCCAACTCTCTGTATCTTGTCAGCACATCTCGTACAGTGAACCACCCCTCACGAGCAAAAAGGCTCGCTACCCTATTCCCATGCTCGGGAATAGGGAGAAGACAAAACAAGATCGACTTACCGTTAATGAGGTCGACAAGAATGAGTACAATCCTCTTCTCAATTCCCGTATGACCACGAACAAATTGCGTTCCAACACCACGGCGCAAATATTTCGCACGGCGTTTGTACTTGCTCTTCAACTCCTTGTTCTTCATGCCCACGACTAGCGCAAACGTCTCGCGCCACCTCGCCCGCCAAAAGGACCCACCGTCGCCGTCGATGGCATGGTTCGTGGCCCTGCATATTGCACCGAAATTGGCAATGTCCTCGTCGGTCTCGAGATAGTGGGCGATGGCTTTGTTGAGCTATATCACAGGGTCAGACAACGCATCGTAATCATGCTTAGAATGAATAGAATCGTACCTCTATGGGCAACTTGTTGAAGGCGTTTGTGGTGGACAGGTTGTCGCGTTCCATGGTTGTGGATTGGTGGTGAAACGACACGTGCTACGCGACCGTCGAAAGGTCCACGAATGCCAGATGTATTCAAAGCGAACAGTATGAGGTACTAGAGACACTTGTATTGGGCGGCAATCTTCTGCGTGTTGTGCTGAGGCTGAGGACTAGGCGGTGCTCTGTCGTCGCCGTGCAAACGGGCGGTGAAGGCGGTGTCAGGTCCGAAGCCTCGCGGTGAGTGGCAGAGAATCTCTCCAAGATGCTTTGACCTGCTTGGTGTCAATTGCTAAGCGCGTAATGTCGGAGAATGTTGGAGCTGGAGTAGCTCTGTAGTTAGCTGAGCATACACTTGTTGAGTGAAATTCCCCTTTACTTCCTCAACCGTGTTGCCGGGTTCTTTCACCTGCACGCGGTCTTCCTAGCCAAGTGCCTGAGCTGACGTTGTCTCGTAGACGTCAATGATCTTGACAGGATCGAGAGATTGACGTCAGAACATGTCGAACTGCACTTGCCCAGGTGTCTTGGAGTGGCAAGAACGGATGACTACCACAGTACTGCCATGGTTGCGTCGACCATGAAACAGTCACACTTACGCCCACAGCTGCTTCAATCGTAAAAAACATGTACTGGTGACGCTCATTTATCCGCAGTGAACTTAAGACTTTGTCATAATAAATTCGTCGTCTGCTTTTACGCATGTTGACGGTCCAAGAACACTCCAAGTGAAAAATGGAAGGGGACTGCGATATAAATAAGACATTGCGAATCTACACATGTCATCACCATGTAGATAGCTGGGAAGAGGGTACATGAAACTTAGTTTGGTGTGTCCGCATGTCATTGTTCGGAGCCATTGTGACCATTGCGACGAGGGCCGTCACGTGGCGACAGGGTGGGAGCTCTTAATGTATTATCACTGAATTTCTGCGAAAGAGCAGGAGTGATATGTGTTGAAAAAACAGCAGTGCTAAATTTGCGTAATTGCTAAACATACTTCAAAGTCCCTTAAGTGACCGGTTTGATTTCCCCATCCTCCGACATCACTCAAAGCAAAGGCAACGCCATAATCCCCGCCCAAACCATCGCATATCCGTTGACCCTCAACCCACTAGCCGCCGCCGTACTCTGCCCCCCGCCAGGCGCCGACTCCGTCGGACTAGGATTCGCTTCGGGCAGTCCACTCGTCGGACTCGCATCGTTCGCACTCCCTCCATTCTCTCTCACCACGACGTAAATCTCGCCCGTCGAGTCGCTGCTGAAGAACAGCCTGCCTTGAGAATCCCAGGCAATACCAACAGGGCGGAAACACTCATCGGGGCATTCCGAACCGTCAGGATTGGAGACGACGTCGGTGTAGGAGGTGGTGCTGTTGGCGGGTGCGACGGGGGATCCGTTGCCGTCGAAGGCGATGACAGATAGTTTGTAGCCGATGGGCTCGTCACGGTTCCTGGGCGGTGTTAGTGTCTGAGTGCTCGCATTATCGGTTGATGGAATGGGGAACATGTCCTACCAAGAGCCGTGGAAAGAGACCCAAGCCGCAGTCCCATTCTCGTTGAACTTGATATCCAACGGCGCCATATGCGCCGCAAACGTCAATCTAGGCGCCACCCTATCCTCCGTACAAAACGTATCGTTGACCGTAGCATTCTGGTCTCCAATAGCGAACTGCGTCCCTACATCAATGCCCTCGTTATCGGGAATCTCGCTGACATCCCAGGCAGCATAGCAACTCGGATACCCGTAGTTGCCGCCTTGACCATCGAACCCGGTGCCATTGAGGTACCCGTGGAAGTTCATTTCCTCGCCGGGATTGTTCTGGTGGATGTTTTGGCCTGAACGCTCGAAGTTGTCTACGCTGTTCTCGACGGAGTAGATGCCACCGGAGATGGGGTCTTCTGCCACGCCGACGCTGTTGCGGAGACCCCAGCCGAGGAGGAGACCATCTTCGGCGAAGTTGTAGACGGAGTCGGTGTTGTTGGTGAGGTTGTAGGCCTTGATGGTCGAGACGCCCGTGCTGATGTCCAGGGCATTGGTATCCAAATTAGAAAGACTTCCTCTGCTTACGAGAAGTAGCCCGGGTTCTTTGCGGGAAAGCAACAGTGTTCGGGAGGAGTGACCATCATCGCTGCCCATCGATCCGATGAGCTCTTTTGGCCCAGAGGTGTTGCGGCCGGTACTAGCATCGTAATCCCATGAAAAGACGCCGGTAGGCGAAGAGGCGTACAGCGTGTTCCCGTCTTCCGAAAGCTCGATTCCATGATTCAACTGTGGGTTATTGTCAGAGAGTTACGTTTCAGGGCTTTCTTGTGGAGCCTTGGTTGAACATCCAAACAGATCCGAATCCGGCCTAGAAGAGATCAAACTCACATTCTCATCCTCAATGACCATCTCCTTCTCACCATCCATCCTAACGCAACTCCCCTGCTCTTCATTGAACCTCACTCTCGCAATCCCCGTCCCCTGCTCAACAACCAACAACGCTCCCTCACTATCGAACAGAATGCCCCTCGGATCACTCAAACCATTTGCCACGACCTCAGCCCGCCACCCCGCAGCAACGGAAGGCGCAGCATGCTGGGGAGCAATAGTGCTCTCACAGGCCGTTGCCGAAGCTGACGTCGAAGCAGACGACGCAGGCGCGCTGCTGCTGCCCGACTGAGCTCGGACGACACCAACGTCAAAGCTCGTGAAGAGGATATATTGGAGAACCAGTAGGCTCTTAAAAGCGGCCATGACTTTGTCGGTCCTATAGGCTGTGGGTCCGGAGGATGCGGGTTTGAGCTACGGCTGATTCAATTCGGGGCCTTCGGCAGCACGGGGAATCGGACAGGGCAATGGAGTTCAGACGCAGGTACAAAGTGGTGGATAAACGAATCCCAGCGTCGCTCAATCGCCTCTGCAATCAACTCTGTCAGATACGGTACGACAATATGCGTTGCAAACACGGCGCCTTCGAACACAAAAGTCCCGAGGAATACGAGAAGTGGCGCGCGAGTCGCTTCTTCTTCAATGCGTACACAGTCTCGCCATCGCGTCGCTTGGCCACGATCGCCGCGTCGTCATCACTTCTGCCTTGCCCCGCGTTGTTGCACCATGCCGAACCGCCTTTCCCCAAACACGCCGAGTCTCAAGCGATCCTTTGCATCGGCCGGCGACAAGACCGCCGGCAAGTGAACCGGTGGTCTGGGTAATTCTACTGGGCAGAGGTGGCGGGGCATGTTTCATCACGTCTTTTTGCTGATCCGATGTGCGCGCCGAGGCTCCGTGTCGATTGTGTCCGATAGCCGAAGAGGAAGAATGGGCGAGAGGTGTCGCTTGCTTTTTTGTGGAGTGCATGCAGGTGCATGGTGCGGTTCTTCTTCTCAGGCCAGGCAAAATTGCTTGCTCGAGCCGGCAAGACGACATGTGGGACCTCCGGCGCCAGAAGATCCCAAGGCCCTTCCATCTGCCTGGATCAATAGCCAGAGTGTGATGACCATATTATTGCGTGACCACAGTTGCATGACAAGAGGTTCTTCCCGCGGTTCACAGTTCCTTTTGGCGGGTGCGTGCAGACGCGGATGCGACTTGTAAGCAGCACAGACATCCAATAACAATAACAGAGCCATACCCTAACCCGAACTTTGGCTCCGCGGTCTCAGTTTACGAAAACGAGCCAACGCCCTGCCGTACGCCGGATGAGCCATTAATCAAATATTCAAGGTCCGAGGGAAGTCGCGCTTGTTTCACACCCGTAGCTGTTAGTGGTCGCCGTCGGCCATAGCAGACCGGTGAAAGCCTAGCACCACAAGCAAGGGACAACCCAACCATGGCATGGCTGTCTTAGAAAGCTATATCACACACATCCCTCCGTATAGGCCACATCAACCCCTCACACAGCCGCATGTGGAACAACAATAAGACATATTTGTGTTCTTTAACATTAATCGTGCTGGGAGGAATACCTCCCTTAACGTAAAGTTGTTTTGGCCGTCTAACGCACCATCGTTGCCAATAAGGAACCTCATTTCATATGAGAAAAGACCCAATCCGTTTTTGTACATGCCCGAGAAAGTTTGCCAGGAGGCGCGGGTCGAAAGCTCACTGCTTGACCGGCCCTTTTCCAAGCAGAAAGTAAAAAGCAAACGCCCGTGTACACCATTGCTAGCCAAGGGGAAATATCGCTTTGGATCCACCAATGTGAATGAGAAAACCCTGTCTGTCGTACCTGTGAAGCCTCCTCTACCGCCGTATCGCGCGTTTGGTGTGCGTCAACGTCTTTCTGCGATGCGCTGCAACAAATGCAAATGGCTGATGCTGATGGGAAACGAGATATGCAATTCGCTCCGAATGCAACTGGCTGTCCATGGTGACTCATGGCAGCATAAGAAATACAACTGTGAAGCCAAAACGATCCAGGTCGGCGCTCGAAGGCTACGCTATCCAGAAACATAGGAAATCTCAAAGGAATTCTTTTTGTTGACCGTCCCAACTTTTGGTGATATTCGTCCCTCGTCTCATGCGCTGAGACTCCGTTTCGTCATCGCATCCAACTCTACATTACCGTCATTAGTTTCATCTGCTTTGGTAGATCGTTGTCCGTTTGGAACATCTTGCTGATGGGGAGCTCGGTATCTTTAGACGCACTCGTACTTGGACTCGAGTAAATGCCTTCCGCATCCCGCAATGCGCCCTTCACTCTCCTCGTCAAAGTGTTCACGTATGGAACGATACGTCGGAGTGTTGCTGTATCAAAAGGAACCTTCTTCGTTGGCGAGGGCGGCTGCGCATCAGCAAGCGGCTCCTGTGTGCTTTTCCTGTTCTGTAGAGCCTCAATGACAGAGCGCGCTTTAGCTTCCGAGTCCTTGCGCGGCCGAGTATGGATGACTTTTGGTTCTACGGGAGGAGCGGGCGATTCGAATTTCGATTTGGGGGGCACAGGCGATGATTGAGGTCCCTGGAAATGGTAATTGGGGGGTAGTATCGACTTCCTCCTGGGGCGGGCCGGTTGCGAGCTGAGATGTGAGTTGTTTGTATTCTTGAGCTTGCCAGCCCCTTCGCTCGCTAATCCTAACCTCCGTGTCTCTCGACTCTGACTCGGACTTGGGCCGGACAAGTCATCGAAAGCGTCCTCATCGAAAGCAGGAGAGGACGGCGGCGATAAGCTAGGAAGGCCTTCGTGTTCAACTTCCTGGTCTGCAAGATCAATCATGGCATCCACCTCTTCCCACATGCTAGCTCGAGGGCCGGCAACGATGCCAAGAGCAGCAGCGCGTACTCTCTGCTCTTTTAGTTCTTCAATCAAGAGCCCCCATTCGCGCAGGAGACCAATGTTCGCAAGTACGTTGCTCTGTTGTTGCTGGATGTGGTTGGGCACAACCATGACTGTACCGCTGTCGACTCTTTGGGACTCAGCAGTACCCTCTGCGCTCGGCTCTTCGTGAATCTCAGAAAAGTCAAAGTCGTCATTCCAATCTTCGGTTACGCCCTTGCTTCCGACGCCCCAGGTGCCGAATTTGTTGGTGACCACTGTGTTACGTTTGCCTGTAGCATCCGGGACAACGGGCACACTCTGGCTACGCGCGTGCAACCCACTGGGAGCCCGTCGACCAACTGAACGACTGCCTCTACGATCGGCGTCTTTCTTCCCATGTACTGTGCTGGGACGTGGCGGGGTACGATTGCCCGAGCTGTTATCGGTGGGCTGCTGTTCTGACCAATCAAATATGCTACTGCGAGCATCCCTATCACCGTGGTCGATGTTGAGATGTTGCGGGGTGGCTGGCTTTGGGCTGGTGCCTGAAGCGAACAGGCGCGGACTGGGCCGTGTGAAAGAGACCGGCGTTGCGAAAAGCGTGAGTGGCAGACGACTGGGCAGCTCGCTCCACGAATCTTCGTCCTGTTGTTCAACGGACCAATGGCTGCTGCTATCGTCGTCTCCTGCGCGTGCATCCCATTCGAGTGTGCCCAGAGAAAGTGGTTTTGGCATATCCGGCGGTGAGGATGGAATAAGGTTTGGGAATAGAGGTGCGCTGGGCCCTCGAGAGAAGGTCGGCGAATCGCGTGTGGATCTATCGGGGACTACTGTTCGTACTGGTGTTGAGATGCTCTCCTCTTCTTCGGCAATACTGTGCTGCCCGGGAGCGGCATCAGCCGTCTGCTCCCGGAAGGTCCCCTTAGGAAGTAGATCGCGCAGTGCGGTTACCTTGACTTTGGATGGCGGGGACTCGTCGAATATGGTCTCAATGCGAGGACCACGGGCGTGGCCCGCGGTGCTCCTTGTCGCGCCCGTGCGCAGCGAATCAAAGACTGTCTCACTTTGAACATCCGCATCGTCTTCATCCCCGGTCCCAACGCCGCGAGCCTCGTTGTCTGAGCCAACCAACGTGGAAGCTTGCTCCGACGGGGCCATAGAATGGCGGGAAGGGCGAATGCCCGTCTGAGCTAGGATTGGCGATGGCGGCGTCTGATTGGTGCTGGTAGAGACGAGTGGCGTGGCATCGCTTCGCTGCATTGACGCTGGGGTGCCCATTGTCTTCCCGGGGCCACGACGCGCTGATGCGGGTAGCGGAGAGGACGACAAGCCTTCAGAGAGGTCATGGCGTGACTGTTCAGAATGGGCAACCCCAGCGGAGGTAGAGATGTTGCGTCGACCAAGTGTAGGGTCGGTGAGATCGCGTCTCGCAGAGCTAGCCGAGGGTTCTCCATGTGCGGTGCTACTTTGTCGCTTGGCCATGGTGGGAAGCGGAGCAGAGCTCACTCTCCGCTGACTTAACCTGCGTGCTAAGCTCGCACCGGGTAATCTAGCGGTCCGCTGTTTCTTGGCGCTAGAACCAGGCGAGAGGAAGTCGGCGATGGAGAAAGAGCGTCTAGGTCGAGCGGCGTCGTCGTCTACCGAAGGACGGCCGCGGGACGTCTTCAAGTCGTGGGGCATCTCGTTCTGGGTTGCAATGACGGCGGTGAACGAGAGCGGGGTGCCTGGCCGACTGACGAAGAACATACTTTCACCGTCTTCACTAGCAGACTCGTCGACCTCTGCACCTGCACCCGCCGAGACAGACGTCGCCAGCAGGAGCGTCGGCTTGTGCGTTTCGTCTGGGTATATTCTCTTCAGGGCCTTTGCATGCACCAGTGAGCCTTTCCGTTTTCCCAGTGTCTTGTCGTCTGCAACCCGGGCCGTGAAGAACTGTGCGTACTCAATATCGCTATCGGTGCTCGGCGGGAGCGGCAGCGCGTCCATGGAGGGGTTCTCGGCCATCATCTCGAGGAGAGCTGTCTGGTGCTGCAACGTCGCGGAGCGCTGGTGGCTTGTGGCAGGGCGTCGAAAAGACGGGCGGAGTGATGCAGATGGCGGTGCTGATGCCTCTCGAAACACATGCACCGAGGAGGAGCGTTTGACGAGCTTGTTCGGTGGCATTGGGGGCGGCGGCTGCTCGCCGATCATGGGCGCCGTGGAGCCGTCGTGGGAGAAGGCCATTGAGCCATTGGAGCACGATACCGACGGCGACAGCGGGCCGGGGCTGGTGTTCCTGCTCGACGCCTGCGAGGTGGAGATGGTGGACAGGCGCTGGATCCAGGAGGCTCGCCGCGACGATGCAAGAGCAGCCGGGTCTCGCTCGTCTATATCGTGTTCGGTGGAGGGAGTGTAGCCGTGCTGCGGCTGCAGCGGCGGGTCGGTGCTCGTCATCCTCCTCACTATGCGGCGCGGGCGGCCATCATAGCTGAGGCGGGCCGCGAAGGGGAGGCGCGATGGGGCGGGCAGCGGGACGGGGCCGCTGTGGTGCTGGGCGGTCGTTGTCGTCGGCTGGGTCTGCACCTGGGACGGCATCGGCCTGTGGTCCAGCTCTTGTGCCGGCGTGGCTTTTGTCTTGTTCTGGTGCTTGTTCTTGTTCTTGTTCTGGTTCTTGCTCGCGGCGTCGAGGGGGGCCTCGCGCCCAAAAGACAGGCCTACGGCAGAGGCACCAACGACAGTGGCAGTTGCACAGAGCTGTGGCACGACAGCGCGTCAGTCATGGGCGCCTGGTGCTACGAGAGAGAGGGAAAAGGTATCGGACGGGTTGGGCACGCTGCCGCCGCACTCGGAGGCAGAGCAACAGAGGCGCCAGGCAGTCAAAACAAACGGATGCAAGGGCAGGGCAGGACAGCGAGGGCGGCCTGCAGGCTCGCCCAGCACAAGGACACAGGAAAGGCAGCGTAGTTACCGTTGGAACCGTTTTCATTCTCGATCTTTGACAGTGCCGCCGGACAAGCTCGCTCTACGACGGGGCACTCGTGACAGCGCGAGGAGCATTATGGCTTCTCGAGGGGCCCACGGTTCGGGTGCTGCACGCGGCGAGACGGACAGGAACGGGGGCTCAATCAGCGGCTCGAGGCTCAGGACTCGAGCGGCATCGCGGAGCAAGGAGGCGTGGAAGAGGGCAGCCAACGCGGGCTGTGCAGGAGAGCGGAGTCTTCGAAGACGAGCGGAGGGAGCGAACGCAGAAGAAGTGCGGTTGCTGCTGGGATGCGCACCCCAGCCAGGGCTCGCTGCCGCTAGGCTGTTAGCGAGACCGCCGGTGAATTGGTCGTTCGGAATGTCAAAACATCACTCGCAGCCCATGCTCTGCCACGCTGTGGTGGTGGATGGCCGCATGTCGTCTCATGTGTCTACGGTTACAGAGGCACACATGGAGAGGCGTTTGCTGCCCATCCATCACGCTGCCGTGCCATGTAGTCTATAGAAGCAGAAGCATGTACAGACTCAATGCCACCACCTTGCCGTGCGCTGCCGTGCTCGCTGGATGTTGGCCCACGACGGGTCGGGCTATCGAGCGGTTCTTGCAAATGGCGTTGACGCAGCGGCCAACCCCAGCCAGCAACAATCAGGGACGGAGGGAGACGCCCCTCGCTGCCAGCACTGCACCCAAAATAGTCTACCACGATAGCAGCCCGGCTTGCGTAACCTACGGTTGTGATTCGCGAGCGCGGCAATGAACTGCTCGCGAGTCCCTGCAACGCGGTGGAGATTATTTGTTGATCCGCCACCATGTCAGCCGCCGCACCAGTGCCCACGGAGACCTTTGCGATTTGCCTCGTCTGCATCTGGGCACGCTCAACCATGTTGATACAGCTCGCAGCTCGCTGGAAGACGACAGCCGTGGGTCTGCCATGTCTGCCATGTCTGCCATGTCTGGCCAAGTGTGCCATGTTCTCGCCAGTCGCTCCAGTCGCTGCATCCCTGCGGGAACGCGTCCCCCAATCGCCGTGCTCGCCAGCAGCCTGGCAGCCGAAACGGAAGAGCACGTCAGCCCATCGAGGGCGGAGAGCCTGGGACCACGGGCCAGGGTGTGCTAGCGGTGGAGACAGTCGGGACTCGGAAACAAGCTCGACGCCGGCCACTCGCCTGGGCCGCCGCGTGAGAGCCATCTAGTGGATACACTGGTACATGCGGCATGGCAAACATGTGTAGGAGCCGGCCAAGAGGAGTGCCGTATTTGCTTTCGCACATTCCACATGCACATGCACATGCCACTGCTGCTCTATCGTGCTGTCGCCGTCGACGCCATAGGATCGACGAGCATACGAGGCAAAGCAAGGCGGGATGGATCTGCGTGCCGTGCAGAGGAGCTGCAGCAGCTGGCGCCGGAGCTGGCGCCTATACCGGTATCAGCCCTCGAAGGCGTTTGGCGGCTGGAAGTGCGGATGAGGTAACAATGATGTTCGGTGTTGGATCGCCCTAGAGACGCCGCATGCACGTGAGCCGGGCCTTCCTTGCGCCCATCGGACGCTTGTCACCAAAGAGGCAAGAGGGCCACGGTAGCGCGACCTGATCTGCTCAACGGACCCGCCCTGCTGATTGGCTGCGGCGCCGTGCTGGGAAATCCTCCGTTTGAGCAGCTTTTCGGCCGCACGACGCCAATACTGGACTCGTTTGCACCAGCTGCTGTGGCACGCCAGAGGAGCTATCGCCGCACCACCGTGTAGACACGACACGCACAAGCCCCCTTCGAGCAACCCCCTCCCCATCTGCCGTGTCTTGCAAGCCCCAGCTGTCAGAAACGACCGGCCGACGCCACACCTCGACTCGGACATAAACCCACCCCTCGTCTGCGTGCCACAGGCCATCCGCTCACCATGGAAGCTGAGATCAGGGCGCAGATCCCTGACATTGACCCCGTCCTTTCCGACTACTCCGTTGGGTACCTGACCCATGCCGCCAACAGCTTCTCGTCTGATGCGGACCCCAATGCCCCCTCGCCGCTGGAGGAGGCTGCCGCCGCCGTGAGTGCCCTGCTCCTCTCCGCATCGGGGAACCTCTCGCTTCAGAACGAGACCACCATCCAAAACCTCGTCGACAAGTTCATATCACGCCTCAATGCCGCCAACGCCAGCGATGGGGAGCGCCGCCAGATCGCCCCGTCGGCCAGAAAGCTGGACCAGGCCATCCACGTGGGCTCGCGCACGCACATGTCCACCACCCTGGGGCTGACCGGCGGCGCCGTCGACCTCGAGTCTGCAAACGCGCGCAAGGTAGAGTCCAGAGTCGACCGCAAGAAGTTGGAAAAGGCCGAGCGTAAGCTCAGGGCCAAGCAAGACCGCAAAGAGTTCAAGAATGTCGAGTACGAAGCTTCGAAGCTGCTCAACCTACCGGACGAGGCACAGAGCTATGAAGAGTTCTACATGCAAGTCAACCCGCTGCAGCTGGGTGCTGACGCGAGCTCCAAGAGTAAGGACATCAAGGTCGATAGTTTCGACATATCCATCGGCGGATTGCGAATTTTGTCAGACACAACGTTAACCCTGGCTTACGGGCGGCGGTATGGTCTCGTTGGTCAGAACGGTATTGGTAAATCGACGCTCCTAAGGGCGCTCGCTCGCCGAGAGGTGGCTATCCCAACGCATATTTCCATTCTTCACGTGGACCAAGAGGTTCGTGTCATCTCAACTCCCTGCAAGAGCTCGCGTGCTAAAGTACATAGATCACCGGTGATGACACGCCGGCTATCCAAGCTGTGCTGGATGCCGACGTCTGGCGCAAGCATCTCCTCAAGGAACAAGAGGTGAGTGCCCGTGCCCCTGGCTGCTTCTAGTCTACGGCTTAACAGTATCCAGAAAATCACCAGGGAGTTGAACGAGTTGGAAGCCGAACGATCTCAAATGGCGGATACATCTGTCGATGCCGCCAAATTGGACGAGCGGCGCGAGGGCCTTGACATCACACTTAGCGACATACATGCCAAGCTAACCGAGATGGAGTCGGACAAAGCTGAATCTCGAGCAGCAAGTATCCTTGCTGGTCTAGGATTCTCGCCAGAGCGACAGCAATTTGCTACCAAGACCTTTTCCGGTGGTTGGCGCATGAGATTGGCCCTTGCCAGAGCGCTGTTCTGCGAGCCCGATCTCCTGCTTCTTGACGAACCGTCCAACATGTTGGATGTCCCCTCGATTACCTTCCTGGCAAACTACCTACAAGGCTATCCTAGCACCGTCTTGGTCGTCTCTCACGACAGAGCGTTCCTCAATGAAGTGGCCATGGACATTATCCACCAGCACTCGGAGCGGCTGGACTACTACAAGGGAGCTAATTTCGGTACGTACGATTGCAAACAATGTCTAGAGCGTGACTAACCGTGTCCAGACTCCTTCTACGCAACGAAAGAAGAGCGACGAAAGACCGCTAAGCGCGAATACGAGAAGCAGATGGGCGAGCGTGCACATCTACAAGGTCCGTATCTGCAAGGCCAATCCTCCATATTGTGGCTGACCACCTGCAGCTTTCATCGACAAATTTAGATACAATGCAGCCAAATCATCCGAGGCTCAGTCTAGGATCAAGAAGCTCGAGAAGATGCCCGTACTACAGGCGCCGGAAGCGGAGTACAGCGTGCACTTCAAGTTCCCCGATGTCGAGAAGCTGTCGCCACCCATCATCCAGATGACCACCGTCACCTTTGGCTACACCCAGGATAACATACTGCTGAAGAATGTGGATCTTGACGTACAGCTCGATTCTCGAATTGGTATTGTCGGACCAAACGGTGCTGGTAAGACGACGGCCTTGAAGCTCCTCATAGGCACGCTTCCCCCCACATCGGGTTTGATATCACAGAACCCCCGGCTCAGAGTCGGGTTCTTCGCGCAGCATCATGTCGACGCCCTAGATCTCAATGACAGCGCAGTGGGGTTCATGTCCAAGCAGTACCACGGAAGAACCGACGAGGAGTACCGCCGTCACCTCGGCGCCTTTGGTATCACCGGTATGACGGGGTTGCAAAAGATGGAGCTACTGTCGGGAGGTCAAAAGTCGCGCGTGGCATTTGCATGTTTGTCTCTGCAGAACCCGCACATTCTCGTGCTCGACGAACCGTCCAATCACTTGGATATCGAGGCCATGGACGCGCTCTCAGACGCGCTGAACAAGTTCCAAGGCGGTGTGCTTATGGTCTCTCACGACGTGACCATGTTGCAGAACGTCTGCACGAGCTTGTGGGTGTGCGACAATGGAACGATCGAGCACTTTGATGGCACGGTGAAGGATTACAAGCGCAGGATCACAGCCCAGGCAAATGAGGCGGGCGTGGTACAGAAACATTGAGGCATCTGCAGGAGAAAATGGATAGGATTTGCAGATCTAGTGGCGCCTTATACATCCGATACGCGCCTGTGTTTGTTGAAGGCGTTCAAGAACTTGCATAGCTGTGTCACGTCTGACGATCGCAATAGTGCACGCATGAAGCCTTATGTGGGCTACGTGCAGCATGATATCATACGCATTAGCTTGTTTGCTTGTTTGCTTGTTTGCTTGTTTGTTTGCTTTTGCGCTGGATGGGAATGCATAACCCTAGTGTACTGACCTGTATTTCCTGTGGACCGGGCCGGGTAAGCAACTATCGTCGGAGTAGCCGCGGCTTCAATGACATGACGTTTCCCACCGAATGTGACGTGGGTCGAGGAACCTATACTACTTCTCCATTTCGCCGGTTGGCGACGTTGCTTGCTCGTGAAGGTTCTGATGGTTTGTCCGCGATGCTGCTCCCGCGAACAAGTGAATGGCATCTGGATGACATCGGGACGGAAAGCGCGCTAACCTAAACGCGCAGCCGCCCAGACCGACACTTGACTTCACTTCCACCCAACCTCCATCACACGCGACTAACCCCACCGCACAACGCTTTCCCGCACCTCCGCCCGCTGCCCGTCGATGCTCTCGTCCCCACCGTAACGCAATTGAGCGCGTAGTCCACCGCGTCCAGCAGTCTCCGAGCCTTGTCGCCTTCCGCCAGCTACGTCTGCCCAGTCCACAGCACAACCGTCACCTTGTCGCAGACACAGGCCCCCAGCGCAAACGGCTTGTCCGTAGTCACTCCTTTGCCTCTTCATTCCCGCGATAGTAGCGACTCCCGTCCGCCATACACGGCCACAGCACCCGCCAACGAACACGGAGCGCAGACAACAACGGCTAGCGAATCACCCTACCCCCCTCCCTTCTCCTCACTCTATTTCGCGCCCGAGCACGCCGACGACGCAGATCCCCACGCCGACCAGCACGAGTCGCCGCCTGCATTTGCTGACGCCCCACCTTTCAACGAATCATCGTCTTCTGCGGCTGCTGTTGCTGCCACCAAAGCCGCCCTCCCGCGCGATACCAAAGACGCGTCCAGCAGCAAGGACATCGACGACGGAGAACCGCCGCCGCCGTACAGCGAAGGATATAGCCCGCTCGAGTCGTTTACATACGTAATGGCGTCCGCAGGAGGTCCCGCGAGCATCATCACCCAGGTCTCCCAGGGCGGGAGTGGTGGGCCGCCAATCAACACGCTTGGTGGATCCGATGAAAACATCACGCTGGAGCTCAGGTATGACACGCAAGCGTCTGACAGTGTTGTAGCTAACAAGTACCAGGGGTTCGCGCTTCACGCTCTCTAGGGACGAGCTCCTAACCCTGCCCGAATTCGTACTTCTCTCTCTTTTCCCCAACGGCCTCCTCCCCGATGGCCACATGAATTCGTATCATGACGGTGATGTATACCCAGTCGACGTTGGTACCCCAAATTTTTCTTCCCCTCCCAACTCACGCGGAAATTCCATCCAAATGATCTTATACCACCTCTCCAACCCCGCATTATATCTATCTGACAGTATCTATTTCTCGCAGTACGACCCTAATTCTCTTCAATACATGTTGGAGTTCTTCCGAAACGTAGCCCAGACCATTCCAGCATCGCCTCCTTCTCCCACCGCAGCTGCAGACCAGCCCGCCGAGGCCCACGCTATCGAACCAATGCATGGTTCGGCCCGCGACATGCTCCAGGATCGCGCAGGCATCATCGTCCTCCGCGAGGACCTAGACTTCTACGCTATCCCACCCTACCGCGACATTTCGCAACCTGAGATGATCGAGGTTAAGCGAGCTGCAGGCGAAGCGTTGCTGAAGCAGGACGGTATCTTCTCCGGACTGCGCAAGAGCGAGGAACCGGGGACGACCGAGCAGCATCTCATTGAGATGTTGACCGCAGGGTAAGATTATATCTTCTCTGTGTTTTCAGTCATACTGACTCTATATGCAGCGGCTTCAATCACGAGGACCATTGGGGACACCGTGCCGGGGAGCCGAACAAGGCCGTCATCTGCAGCATTGCACTAGCGCGCCTCCGAACTGACATCAAAGGTAACGACTTGGCGAACACCAATGCGGTGGGCATGGCGCAGAAACTGCTTCTATTCTGGAGGAAACCTGCTCGGCGATGCTGGTGGGAGGGCGTTGAATTGGACAACGTAAGGGGCGTGGAGGGCAAGCTGAAGGTGTGGATCAGGAGGGTCTGGACACTTGAGATGGTACGTTCAACACCAGAGCCCCAGTACGTGGCTAACACTATCGCAGAGCGTCATTGGACTGCGTTAACCTACGCACTCCCCATTTTCGTTTGTCTGTTCCTTTCACGTTCAACATCACTTGTGCACCGCCTATCAATTTGTTTACATTTCCCACCTCCTTGTTTCTTCGAAAAGCTCCGTGTTCGATTAGCGGGTTCTAGTTTTCTTTCCTTCCGTTATGATACCTCCCTCCCTTGGGCAACCAAGGCAGATGTCAGATATCGATACCAACAGCTTGTAAGCGGTATTCATGTAAATCGGGTACCTCTGGGTAGTCTATTGTTGGGGATGGTTGGGGGCAGAGTCGATGTCTGGGTGCGACGTATATACAGAGTGCGTGTTGTGCACGTTGAATACCATGGAGTTATAATACTGATTCGAGTGTGACTTCGAGCTACGACTTGACTTCCTACCCGCGCTCTTACTTGCCACACCCCTCTCGAACCGGCCAATGCCGCCCAAGACCTTCTCAATAGCGGCGCCTTGCTCGACAGCTCCCTTGCCGCACGCTATGCTCGTACCTTTTCGTGTGACCACGATCCACATCCCCCCACCCTCGATGTCACGGTACCAGCTGTGTGGCTGAAACGGCGCGCCCTGGCCACGGCATGGCTGCATGTCGCGTCGATGGGAACGGGTCGGTGGGTCCAATACATGCGCGCGCTGTGGCACCTACCAGTTTCGAGTACTTATGTTGTGTCTGCTGCTGCTGGGGCAACCATGAAGGAGTTGCGGTGCCCTGGACTTGGGGGCTTCTGACGTGTCGACCGCGGATGCGGATGTGTGCTGGGCCCGCGCGAGGGATGGGTGGTGTTGTGGGAAGACTGGGTTGAGGGGGGTTGGGGGTGTGTGGGTATTCGATGGGCATCTTGTCATGACTCATGATGAAGGGCTAGAAGAGTCGAGGAACCCATATCGGGATCACTGCTGCCAGTCTGCATCGAACGATGCACCCCTCAACCCACGCAGAGCCGTGGAGAGCCTTCAAGGCGCCATCCTGAACCAAGGCAAGGGCAACGCCGTGTCCACGTTGACATGGCGAGCCGCATCAAGCACAGGAGAACTCTTGAACTCTATGTTCCAAAGCGGTGATATCGGAGATCGTTATGCGTCCAGAGGTCAGTATAAGTGGGGTGTGCAAGGAGTGCGACCTGTCATCGCACATCCGTCGTCTTATACATATGTCGTGTTGATATGTCAATGGACGGCAAGTGCATATACGAGGTCTCGGTGCCAGAACATCAGGATATGTGAGGGCTTGCATGGTTACGATAACTACGTATGCGAGAGCGGGCCGATGTGGAGACATGTGCCCAGGGAAGGATGAGATGGCCTTGCATGTCCGAAGGTTCACGACAAAGGCACATGGACGAAAAGAAGTATTGTTGAGCGGGCGGAGCACCCGCATTCGTCTTGATTCAACACCGTTGGGGTATCGCCAACGGCTGATCCTATCTGCAACGCAAGCGCAATAGCGCTGTCTATTTTCGTTGAGTTCTCTCCCTCTCCCCTATTGCACTCTTACAAGTAACCATCACGCATGCCTGACCGAGGTTGAAGGGTCAGGTCCGTGATAATGCATCAGGTAACGCCAAAATAGCCCAAGAATAAGCCCAAATCCCCCGCTTCCAGATGCTATGCCGTTGAAGACAAAACTTTTTCGGGTATCTTCCCAATTCGTAACGTCGTGTTGAACTCGCGAATAGATGTGTAAGAAATCTAGTAGCGGTAGATATCGCTCTTGAAGGGACCCTCGACGGGCAGGCTGAGGTACTCAGCCTGGACCTTGGAGAGCTTGGAGAGCTTGACGTTGACGTGGTCAAGATGCAAGAGAGCAACCTGCTCATCGAGGATCTTGGGCAACACGTAGACGCCCACGTCGAGCTTGCCGGTCTTGCCGAACTCGATGTACTTGTTGCCGAACGCCTCATCGGCGGCCTTGAACAGCATGATCTGGGCAAGGACCTGGTTGGTGAAAGAGCAGGACATGACGAACGAGGAGTGGCCAGTGGCGCAGCCCAAGTTGACGAGACGGCCCTCAGCGAGGAGGATGATGTGGCGGCCGTTCTTCATGAGGAAGCGGTCGACCTGGGGCTTGATGCTCGACACGGACTTGGCGTTGGCCTTGAGCCAGGCAACATCGATTTCGATGTCGAAGTGACCAATGTTGCAGACAATGGCGTCGTTGGGCATGGCCTCGAAGTGCTCGCCGGTCAGGATGTCACGGCAGCCGGTGGTGGTGACGAAGATCTGGCCCTGGGGCGCGGCCTCCTCCATGGTGGTGACCTGGAAGCCGGAGACGGCGGCCTGGAGAGCGTTGATGGGATCGATCTCGGTGACAATGACGCGGGCTCCCATGCTGTGGAGAGCCTGAGCGCAGCCCTTACCGACATCACCGAAACCAGCGACAACAGCGACCTTGCCGGCAATCATGACATCGGTGGCACGCTTGATACCGTCGATGAGCGACTCGCGGCAGCCGTACAGGTTGTCGAACTTGGACTTGGTGACGGAGTCGTTGACGTTGATGGCCGGGACGAGGAGACCGTGCTCCTTGTCCTTGAGCATCTTGTACAGGTGGTGCACACCGGTGGTGGTCTCCTCGGACACGCCGTAGCAGTCCTTGAGCATCTCCGGGTACTTCTTGTGGACCAGGGCGGTAAGGTCACCGCCATCGTCGAGGATGAGGTTCAAGCTCTTGCCGTCCTTGAAGGCGGTAAGCTGCTGCTCGAGGCACCAGTTGTACTCCTCCTCGGTCTCGCCCTTCCAGGCGAAGACGGGCACGCCCGACGCGGCAATGGCGGCAGCGGCGTGGTCCTGGGTGGAGAAGATGTTGCACGAAGACCAGGTGAGCTCGGCACCGAGCGCCTTGAGGGTCTCGATGAGGACAGCCGTCTGGATGGCTGCAGCGGGGTCAGCGGGGTACGTGCATACAGTCATGGTTCTACGCACTCATGTGCAGGCAGCCGGCAATGCGGGCGCCCTTCAATGGCTGGTCCTCGGCGTACTTCTCGCGCGTCGCCATGAGACCGGGCATCTCATTCTCAGCGAGCTCAATCTCGCGGCGGCCGAACGCCGCGAGGCTGATGTCGGCGACCTTGTGCTTGTGGGCGGGGGCAGACATATTGGCGGTGGAGTGTGATTGGGGTATAAGGGGGGAAAGAGTTTTCAGGGAGGATGTAGTAGAAGGAGGGGAGGACAGGAGGAGGGGAGTAAGTAGAGAAGTAGAGGGAGCAGAGGCTGCTGTATACTGTCGGCAGTTTTAAGTGCCCCACCATCCTTTTCTGCCAAACCTCACCGCCGCTACGTTCCCGGATGCTAGCCTCTGATTGGCTGGGCAGCTTCCCCTCCTTCCACACTCCCCGCGCGAGGAACAATGGCTATCTTTCACCACCTCTCGCTGTGTTCTGACGCTTCAATTCTCACGGACCGTCGTTCGCTTCCCAATTGGTCTCAAAGGACTCGCTCACGTATCCAATTCCTTGCAAAACGAAGTCGCTGTCGATCCAGCAAGGTACACCGGTGCGAGCACATGCACCCGACTCCGAAACCGAGCTTCTCCCAACCAGTTCCCCTCCACAATTTTTTCATTTCCCGTGATTCTTTTAGCGTGAAGCAACTTCAACCCCTGTCTAATGTCAACAAACTGTCACCGAAGAATGCCACAGTCTGTTACTTTAGGGTACAAAATGCATCGTAAATGCTAGGCAGAGCACAAAGTAGTCGTCTGCAAAGCTCATCCAGAGGAGCCTCAGCACGCAGTGCTTCGCATTTTTTGTCATACAATCCACCAATCCATTTGTACCTATGAAAGTCTGCAATTCGTTCTATACAACTTCGGGCGTATTGGATTTATTTTATAGACCTAATTACCTCTTTTAAGCCGCACTTTATCAGGTCCGCACCTTCATAGTCACCGGTCTGCTCACATTGCTACTAAGCATATCTACCATTTCCCATGCCAGTCCTTCTCTCTTCAGCTTCCACAGCCCATCGTCTTCGCTCAATAGAGGCAACAAAGATCCAGTTCATCAATATAATCGGCAATTTCTCCGTTGCGGCTCAGCGGGCTCAGAAAAGGCACGTTTGTTCCTAGATAACTACCCCACCTGAGCGCCTAAGACGACTGCGGCACGCGGAATTCAAGTTACAGAAGACGAGGGCTGTCCTGCTATCAGGGCACATGATATAGCCAGCAGCGTGGCGTGCAAATGGCCAAGTCATGATGTTGCTCGAGTGCCACAACAAAACAACGGAGATTCGAGGACGTCGAGCCAGACCGGAACATTGCCACAAAGCTACCAACTTGCCGACCCAGATCCCGAGTGTGTGAATAGAAGTTATCACATCTATGCGTTCGCAACCCAACAGCAACGATCATGTACTTTGACCCGTACTCGAGGGCGATCACATCCTGCCTATCCCGTGTCCACCCTTACCGCAAAGCTACCTCGGTCGAGGCACTAGGAATTAGTTCGTTCTGATGCTTCTAAGAACTAGCCTTGGAATCCTAAACAATGTTATTATACTATTCCTTCCCCCGCCTCGGCTGTGTTCACCAACTTATTGTGTAACATTTGTTTCGAGCAACAGCATCTCGCCGACTGTATAGTGTAAATCTCTTAATTTTCCATCATCGTGGGTGAGGTGTGGGTATAGCACCTTTACTGTGTAATAAACTTAATGTCTTCGTGCGGATTCTTCTTGCAAATGAAAGAACGAAATTTCACGAGGCAAATCCAAACTAAACATTATTCCTTCCCCTTCCATTTCCCCTCTTCAGTAACTGACGATACTCCAAACCTCAACATGATCATGCTCAATTACATCCATCCTATACGAGCCTTGTTCGTCTGGCTTACGACTGCGGCATGTTCTAGTATGCATATGAGCCCATTCTCGCCTATGTCTCGGCCGCTTTTACAACTTCGCGCGTGCTTCTTTCGGGCGACATGGAGGACATTCAGACTCCCATTGATAGCATCGCTTTGGAAGAAGTGGCTTTTGATTCGACTGTACTTCAAGGGGTAGATTGGTCGTCTCATCCGTTGACGGGAACAGTGTCTAATAGTTTGACGTGAAGATGTGAGTTCTTAATGCTAGCATCTTCTCATTATGATCTATGGAGTTAAGTAACCAATAGTAATATGCCTATCCTAGAATCGTCAAGACCACCCCCTAACAGCTGATCGCGAGGTACTCCACTGGGACTCAAACAAGCCTTAATCAGCGACATGAACGAAGCGACGGTTGTGCACATCAATAGTAATCCACCACCTTGGATCTCTCTGGTATTCATATACTACTCACCAGTACCTTGCAGTATATATGCCACATTAGTCGCATCTGATGCTAGGCTCCCCACCTCACCAACATCCCGCCATCCATAGCCTCCACCGTAACCTTCGGCGTCTCCATCCCGCAACCTCTCCCCAGCATCCTGCATCTACTCCCCAAACTCGATACCCGCTTAGTCCACCAATGCCACGCCATCTCACCCCTTGAGCCTTCCTCCCTCTCATCCCGGATCTTACGATTATGGTACGGTGCGCTGAAGCAACGTATACATGTATTTTTGTTTTGTATTGATGATGCCTCGAACATGGGCTACGTCAAACACCATCGTTTGGAATTGAGCACCATCTGCTCTTTTGGACTATTGCGTAATCGACGGGGCGTTTGGTTGACTTGCACTTTGTATTCGAAATCTGTGTTGGCCGTTGATGATTAAGCAACGCGACTACTTTCCGGAGTCTGATGGTCTGTAGGACTTTTGGGAATTATCTTGCTCTGAATTTTTTTGAATGGGCGCTGCGCCTTAATACGTTCCAGGGAGCGATTCTGATGCGTTCGAGGTATCCCTTTTTTGGCGTACTTAAACAGTAGCTTGCATTGGGTATGATATACAGTGACGTATTGGCATTGAGAGCGATGTACATAGGCAGTGAATTAAATTCGCTGGGCTCAACATCGTTGATGTGACTAGCGATAGCTTCTCGATCCCTTTTTTCCCTCGTCTCTGCGAACCTCGCCTCCAGTAGCGTAAACAAAACAACGTACACTCCACTTCGGCGTCGCCTGGTCACTGATCCGATTTAGGGTATTAGAGAGGGACATCAAGTCATTAGCCCCAAGAGGATATCGTCAAGTCGAAGGCCTGGAGCTAACGACTCTACCTATATTTGTGCAACATGGAAAGTGCACGCAAAATGAAGCTCTTCTTCAAATGATGTCCACATTAGAGTTATTGGTGAGCTGTCCAAGGCTTGGACAAAGTCTACTGAGACGTCGTTGGGCCTGTGCGGTTGATGATCTGCTTATATGTGGTTACTGTACGCATAGAGCCTCTTACAATACTCCTCCTACAACACTCCTCCTACAACACTGCTCCTACAACACTGCTCCCACAACACTGCTCCAACAACACTGCTCCTACAATACTGCTCCTACAACACTCCTGCTACAACACTCCTGCTACCACACTCCTGCTACCACACTCTTGCTACCACATTCCTACCCCACCCCTCCGATCACACCCCTCCTACCACACCCCTCCTATCAAACTCCTCCTATCACACTCCTCATATCACACTCCTCATATCACACCCCTCCTATACCACTTCCCTTACAACACGCAAGCGTTGAAGTTAAACCCGTTATCAGAAAGCAAGCCAGATGAAACCACGCGCGTTCCCACCGAGAGCTTATCGCCGAGTGCGTAGCTGCATGCAGAGTAGAGCCCCGGCCCCTTCATATCCGCTCTTTCGCTGATTCGCCGATCCACACAATTGCACACACCATTAGCCCTACCGGACAAACAAGCTCCAGACGACACAATCGACCCAGCAACTAAGACAAGCTTAGCCCGCAACACGGGACCCTGCACCTTAGCAGAGCAGAGCAACCCAATTACCCAAACCCGCACACGCAGCACAAGCAACCTCCTTCCGCAACAGGGCAAGACACCAAGATATCCAGCTCTCCAGCGCTCTAGATCCCATACACCCTACGACCCGTCTCGCCGGTAACCGACGTCGCGCCGAAGCCCACATTCGGGTCCAGGGTCAACGGCCATACGTCCAAGAAGACTGCTTATCCACTCTTGCGAACCGCGCTATGCTCACAGCCTCTCTTAACAGCCTTTCTACGGATAATTAGGGGCCCTGACTCATTGTTCAGCTACATAGATAAAGGGTGCTAGAGACTCCAAGCGAGACAAGTTACCTATTCTTGGTGCATTTGCCAATTTCGTCGTCACTTCTTTGGGCTGGGGCCGGGATTAGGGGTCACATGATCACTGGCTTTCCATTGGTTGCATCGTACGACTGCTCTGATACAAAGTTTGTGATTGGTGCATTGCTACGAGGTGCTCTTCGCCACGCTAGACACCACTGCAAGGTGACTTGTAATGGCTAGCGGCAGCAGCGATTGGGGCCGATTGTGTAGATGGAGGGTTTGGCTAGAGAGACTTTGCGGCTCTGAAATTGGCGTCGTGTTTAGCATTGCGCGTACTTTGCTGTGCGGAATGTGCCGCGTGGACTTCGCATCTGGTGGCGTCACGCCGAGACGTAGAAGAACTGGGTTGGCATGAACTTGGGATATCGTCGCAGGCAACGCGCTCCAACGTATCCGCCATGTCCGAGATGGTGGGATTTGTAATGTCGCTAGTTGGACAATGCTCGAACATGTCCGGTATGTCCGGAATGTCGTACAACCGTGGCTGTTGCCGATCACTCTGGCGTGGCTATGATGGCAGGATGGCAGGATGGGATGTTTTGATTATGCGGGGCTAGGGGCTATGTATGCGTTTGAGGTGCACGTCTGTTGCCAGCACCTGTGGTATGACATGCAGAGTGGTCAGTAAGGACTACGAGTCGGGTGCAAACGAGCATCGAGCCCAGGAGACCAAATGGTGATGGCAAGACCGGCGTGAGTCAAAATCCCCAAGCCCACTACTTCAACATGGTCGGGTCGCGGACGCGGAATTATCCGTCGGTGGTTCGGCGTCTCGTTCGCTCGATCGATCACCTGACAACAGCGAGCAGCCTTCCACTTCGAGTTGCATCCGCGAGAAGGTTCGCGCCTGAAAACCCTAGGCTAGGACCTCGAAGCTGATTCGACACGACACGACGCTCAACGCGCGGTGTGCCTGAAGCCATTGCGTCCCTAAATCGTGCGTTTTAGCAGGAGCGCATTTGCCATCACCAGCCGCACCGAAGGCTGGGTTTGAGTTTCGCATGCCTGCGCAACCGGTAGGGCGACCAGGTGCAAGCGAATGGTAGCATCGGCGAGCGCACCGCATAAATCAAGGACCCAAGTTCGTTCAGCTCGTCTCGCGGGGCCATCACAAGTACTAAGCGGTGGACTGGGCCCTCTACACTTCCCTTCACAGCATGGTCGCGGGGGCGGAAAGCGGAAGCGATCGCCCTGCCCTTGGAGAAAGCCTATGCCAGCAAGGTCGAAGAATGCGCGAAACGCAAACGCAGCCCTGTCACGTTAAGCTAGTGTAGCGGTGCGCGCCCTCGTTTGCGAAGGATTCGGGCCCGGTATGGCTTGGCCCCCGAATGGGTCAACATCGCTCCGGCGGGCTGGACCGGAACAGGGTTTCGCTTTGAGGCGGGCCCTGGGTGAGGGGGTTTGGGGCCAGTTGGGTGGATGGGGATTTATCACGAGACTGTCGCAATTCCGCATGGCACTGGGGACACGAACGGACGGGAACGTGCGGAGTGTAGGTGGCACGCCTGAGAAGAGGCATCTGTGTTTCGAAACGCAGAACGTGTTTCGTGGTGTACGGCTGTGTTTCTGGTGACGAGACGGTCGTGGTGCAGCAGCTGAGAACCTGAGAAGCCGCCTAGACCTTCGAGAAGCTGGTTGATTGGCGTGCGTTTGGCCCCATGAATTTTATGTCCGATGGGCCACGAGGGACGGACGACCGCTGGACACTCGCGCGATCGTTGTGCGACGACTGTCGCGTTATACAGAATGGGTCAGGTGCAGCGTTCGGCCGAAGGCGACTGCACCGGTGAAGATTGTGAAAGAGTACGAGGATGCTGTTTGGTCGCGCACCCTTGCGATAGCTGGAGAAACAGTATCAAAGTGGTTGTTCGGCGTAAAGAAAACACTAGGCGAAACAACGGTCAAGATGGATGTGCAACAGGTTGCTGGCGCAGTCCAATAGATCGTAACCAGGGCCCAGTTCGGCACACGTACGAGAGCAGTCGACAGAATCCCGCGGTTGGCGGTTACGGGAATCATGTTGCGACCTCACAAACGAGCATGGCATCCCTGATATCGTAGCTTGAGCGCATAACCGGACACCGACAAAGCACACTATCACCTGTGCGCAATTTAGAGAAGACGCCCCGCCGCGCTGCCGCGTCACTACCGTGCCTCTTTTCCCTACATACCAAAATGGCCACGAGGCTCCTGTTGGAGGACAGTTGTTTAGCCCCATTACCCACGTTCGCCTTGGTCAATCTTGGGCACTACGGCCGAAATATTGGGTGGAGGTGTTGTTTCGGGCCCCGATCGTCGAATTCCACACCATAGGTAGTCTAGCGCGCGCCGCACAAGGTTGCGTTGAGCAACGACTACTGTAGGGAAGGCCTGCGCCGTCGCCGGGGGCATAGCGGAAGGCCTCCCATGTCGATGCGAGAGTTGCGATGTCAAGTGACGCCGACGGCTGAAGGTGACGCAGCGTACAGTAGCGAGCTTCGCCGCCGGGAATTCCACTGCGGCGTATAGCCTCGCCGGTCGGTCCGACGCGGATGCCAAGTGACTCACTGCGTGCCGTGCCTCTGCTGCCTGGCCGTACTTTGGGGCGGGCGTCTTGCAAGATTGGCAATGAAGGATAAAGTAGGATTTATTTGGATCCCCCGTGTGACGGGATTCGAGTCGAGAGACACCGTTTGAAAGGAATTCGTACGAAAGATCATGGCTGCTGTAAGGCATGTCAGAACTCTCTTCCAGCCCTACGACCCCCGTGTGGGCTCGTAAGGTTCCGACGTAAGCTGAGCGCGGGATCTGGGGAAACGCAGAAACGGGCTGTTCCAGAAGCGTAAGCTGAGCGTTCCAAAATATGACGTAGCGTCTCCCATGAAGACGATATTTGTTGCTCGCTTTTACATCCATCAGAATCGATGCAAGACGCTGCGCAATTTGTTCCAAGACCGGTTGAAAAGCGTTGGTGGTCGCTCGCGCGAAAAGGATGCTGGATGAGGAAAACGTTGCGTGAAACAGCAGCTAGCCGGAAACTCTGTCTTTGCGGCGCGCTCCGATTCGCGAGCTTCGCATACTGATCAGAGACATTTGTTTTTGGCTAAACTTGCTCAACCACGGTTCTTACGGCCGCTAAACTTCGTCGTAATAACGCTCTCAAGGCGGGGAGATTGAATAATTACAGGTTGGTGCCGGATACGCGTACTCGACAAAGTTTAGGTCGTGGGGTACCACTCGAGAGGATGGACAGAGTGCTTAGGTATCGGATAGCTACCGGCGCTAAGCGTGCTTGCGGGTCGATCGGATGAGTACGGACTCGCGTGGAATACGGCGAGTGGGTCAACATACGGCAAGGATCAAACGAAATTCCTCGACGAGAGCTCCGTTTGAAGAAGTCTTACAATAGTTCCATGCCTACTTACAAATTTCGTGTAATTATTACCGCTTTCATAAATGAATCTGAAGGGCGTATGGCTGAGCGGCAGAGCCTCCTTACCAAGCGCGACCTATAGCGCTAACCTGGGGCTTGGTGGTGGCCTTACAACAATCAGCCTTACCCTAAGCCAGGAATAGAATACTGGAGAAAACGCTACTGATCCATCTCCTTACTTTTCCTACGGTCGTGATACCTGTTGTGGCAAGTCTCACACGTGATGAGCTCCGGACACCGAACTTTTACGACCACCCCACAGTGGAGTTTGGTTTGCGACGGAGTCGTACGCCATACCTCTTCCGGCGTTACGCACGAGTAGGCTCTGTGCGGGACGGAGGGTCATTGCGTGGAAACCCGTTGCGCCGTCTAGGGTTTCCTGTAACGAACCCAAGCGTTCGCGACACCTCCCTAATGACGAACGTGCACTTCGCGGCAGGCCTCGCTGTTGGAACCTGCGACAGCGACAACATGCGAGATTGCGGTCTAAAGTAGAGCATATCGTTATTTTGGAGGCGGCGCATGCATTATCGACGGATGGGTTTCCTATATAAGGCTGCTGCGCGAATCACAGCGCGTATCACCGCATAAGGCTTCCTGTCGTTTCTAAGGCGTGCGTATCAGATCCGATGTTGCTGTTCCTGTTCTGCCGGTTAGTCGCGATACGCTCCACTAACGACGCCGCAGGCGCATTTAAGAGGCCCTGGGACTCCAGAAGTACGCCGCAACGGCAAAAGAGATACACGGAAGATGCCGAGGGCTAGGTACCAAAAGGGGCGGGCTTGTGAGGTTCTTGGGGTATGTTTGTCGGGTGGTGCCAACTGCGTGGTTCATTCGGCCCGCACGACGCCGTGAAGCTAGAGAACAGAAGCAATGAAAGTCTCCGGTGCTGCCGATCTTCCGTCCTCTCTTCCTTTCGCTGCAACATGTCGCCGGTTTTAGTATCGTGGACCTAATTTAGTTCTACTGTAGCTTGAAGGGAGTGACTGGTTTGGCATCCGACGGCACCGAACTGCGCCGTAGCCAGCGCGCGCAACCCCCAAAGCCGCCTTGGAAGCGAAAGTCGTCGAAAATGCTAGTCTCGCTCAAGAATAGGTTGGCATGGATCCACCGTGCAACGTTGAAGCCATCATTGAGTAAAAATGGTCCAGGCGAGATGCTGCGCCAGCGCAGGAATTAGCATGAAGACCATGCGCTTGACAAAGGCGGTCGCGCAAATTGAGCGGGACCAGTGTGGACGAATGCCAACGTCTTTGCCATTACGCCCGGGTCCGTGTGTTACGCCCCGCATTGGAGCAACTTGAGATAGAGCATCGGGGTGAAGGGCCTGAAAGAACTCCGGGGCCATATATGCGACCGCAGCAGGAACACAACGAATCGGGCATGCGAATAGAGGCGGTATCAGGAGGAGGTTCATGGGGCGATAGAGTGTTGGAGCGGTGAAGTGTTAGAGTGGTGACCGAGGTTGTGGAACTATGATTCTGTCAAAGAGACTGTTTAAAGAAAGGTGTTTCAGCGGCATGGTGGAGTAATTTTGGGTCTTTGTTCCATGATAGTTCGAGAAACAAAGAGAGGGCGGGTGGCTGAATGCACAAAGTACGCGCGGCCCGGTTGCTGATGGTAGGGCGTTGAGAGAGCTGGCTGACGCCAGAGTGGCGCTCTTGATGACCCGAAAACTCCTCGAGATGGTTGACTCTGTGGAAATCGTGTGAAATGGGAGACTGTTTACCAACATCCTTGCCTCGAGGTGATCGCTTCTAGCCGCACGGGATGACTGATAAACCTGCTCAAACAGGTAGCTATGCGACGCAGTCGCAGAGCCAGACTCCTGTCGATCGCGTCTTTTGGCCTATGATGAAGAAACAGCTTGCTCCTTCGCGACCGCTATTTTGCCTTGGTCTTGGTGTGATCAGACCGGGCAAGACCTGTGATAGTCGCTCTCCCAGGATTTATCCAGACGAAGCTGCATCCTTCCCTGAACTTGAAGCTGAAGCTATTCTCGAAGCTCTTCACCGACGATGCTCTAGTGTAGTTCCACTGGGCGCTTCGAGGGGTACATTGTATGGAGCAACCCGCGAAGGATTCAGGAGGTTCCCGTAGAACCACTCAACCTTATCCCTAAGCTGGGGACTTTGAATGGTACTCGGCTACTTGGCGAACCTGAGGAGGGTATTCGTAAGCGGTAGGGCTTTCGTTTACGAATGCCGCCTCGCCATTCTCGGCGAGGGTCTGCCTCTGATCGGTGAATTTGCTCTGCGGTGCGACCATACATTGCGATACAAGGAAGCGATGACGCCCGAAAGAGGATAGTTTACGTTTGGAGGGGTGTCCGAAAAGGAGTGGTGACCGCTGCTGCTGCACTTCTGATTGAGCGAATGTTTCGAAACATTATTTTGGGCTTCTGAGGTGGCCCACGATGGAGGGGTTGGCTGCAGGAAAACCGCGAGAACGGGTCTTAGCCTGCATGATGACGCCGGGGCGGACGATGCTGGTTGGCCGGATGTGTTTGTAACACTTGCCGGTCGAGAGCCTGCCACGAGGTCAAGACCGCCTTCCCACGTCCTCGGCGACGGTGGAGGGGGTGTAATAGCGAATGGGCTGCGAGCGCGCGACAGGGCTCTATATTACGGCGCTTGCGCTTCTGCAATGAGGGTTTGGCGATGCTGCAGGGCGTTTGCGAGGTATAGTGCTCTTGATTGTGAGTCGTTTCAAAAGTATCTTTTATTGAAAGAAGACAACGACGGGGCTGGATCGATGGTCTGCAGCTTTTGCGGGCCGCCCTGCGGAAGGCGGTCCTAGGCCTTGCTTTCACGGGTGAATGGCTCTTCGTACCGCACAACGCAGCAGCCATGCGCACGTTTCCGTCCGAACTATCGGTGAACGCATCTATGGTCGGACGATAGTGGAGTGGAATACAAGCAGGTGCACAAGCATGCGCCCGATGCGCGCCGTTGGTGGGACAAAGAGGGGTTCAGGCGTCCATGTGCGCAATCAACAGTGAAGGTCGTAGGGCTGCATAGGGCTTAGGGTTGCTGTCGTCTACAAGGCCGGAAGCGGCATGGCTCGCGCTCGGCGACGACCCAAAAATAACTTGGTGGCCACCAAGTGGTTGACAGACGCATCTCGCACCGATGCAAGACGTTTAAAATTGGACAACTGGGCGTATCTGAGCGGCTACGAAGCGATTCTGTGTAGTTGATGGAAGCACACGGTGGTGTACTCATGGTTAGTGGGGATTATTTCGGCGACGACCCGCGTTGTACTGTAGGCGTTTTTGCAACGATACGGCGGGGCAGACACGTACCGAAATATACCTGCGCGAGTGCTGATGAGCGGACAGCCTCGCATGCCGGGCGCACAAACGGTAAAGGTAAATGCGAATCTCGCTACTCGCAGAACATGTGACTCTTCTCTCTCTCCACATGTCTTGCAGCGCGGAGTGTTTACTAACGCGGCGTGTTTACTAACGCGGAGAGCAGAGACAGTCCGGGCGGCGGTGAAGGCTGGGGAAGAGGTGTCGCCTAACGCTCCGGAACAGGCAAGTCGGACAGCGCGGCCATCTCTCCACCAATCCACAGCGACGAAAGCTGAGCCCAGCAGTCGGTAGATGGGAGAGCGACCCGTCGTGGCCAATGACTGCGTGCCCGCCGTGGTTCAGCCTTATGAGCACACCGCTCCAGCTCTGTCCGTCTGTCTGTATAGCACACCACCTTGTCCCAACGGCTCCGCGTCAGTGGCCGCAACAAGGTAATGTGCTCGCAAGACGCATTCGTCCGATTGCGACAGCAACCAGCCCTTGCCAAGTGGGTTCTTTGCCGAATGTGATGCTGCCACCTGCGCGCAGTCTACTGCAAAGACGACACGGATGTTGCGAACTCTGCGCTGGCAGGTGTTGGCTTCGTGGAACGTCTCGGAGCTTTCGCAGTCGCCACAGCGTCGCCGTTTCGCTGGACATGACGTTTTGTAACACCAGGGTCTCTAGGCGTGGGCCGTTGCTGTCTCGGAGTCGCGGGCACTTTGAGAGGCCGCTCTGTACACGCTCCACTGTTTCGTCCCTCTCGCTCGCGGTACTTGGTCGCACCGGTCTAACCTGCTGTTTGGACTATGGGGAAAGACTGGCACACCGTGCCGTGCTCCACGCGTGAAACAAAGACTGGACGTGCCTTTGCCACAGAGCGGAGTTCCACTTGATTGTCGGGCGGAGTGATAGGGAAGCCGGGGTGGTATTCTCAAGAACTTTCGAACGCCCCGACCCGAAGCCTCTTCACGTAATGCCGGTGTTTGGTAGTGTATATTCAGCGCCATCTAGACAGAGAACGCAGCCCGAGACGGGGTATGTGCTCAAGCTGAAGTTGCACTTCAGAATGTCGAGGTCTGACCTTTTTGGCCCCGGATATACAGAACTGGCAAGCACCGCGAGTGAGAGTCGGTCTTCTGGACCCCTCACCCCCGGCTTTACACTTCGGAGCTTCATTGGGGCGTTCGTTCGTTATGGATCATGAGCCCATGTCGGCCAGGGCGAGTCGTTGAGCACGATGTTGGGCGATCTTGCGCCGTCCTCGTTTACCGGCCGTAGCGATCGCTATTGTGAGTCTGCAAATGATAGCAGAATCTCATAGGCCGATAACTACATGACGCTCAAAAGTCACGATGCATTACCAATCCACGCAGACGGAGCATGGAAAGTAGCCGAGAAGTCTCCGCCTTGCAACGAATCGAAGGGACCATGAACTAGCGGGTTAAATCTCGACAACCTTGGGGACACGGCACCGTTTGGCACAATGGCAGCTGAGGGTGTTTAGCAATGACTCTTTCGAGCGTGCTATCAGAGTGCCTAGTGTTGATATTGCATCGCAACATGCTAGTGGTCGATGCGCCTCCGGCCAAGCCAGAATAGGCCCCAGCAACGAGAGGACGCGGGCGCAGTGGACCGGAAATAAAGCGTGCCGGCCAAAGGTCCACCGCTTGACGCTGGCGTGGCCGCCTTGATTGGGGATGCCACGCTCGATAGAGGGTCGACGACTCGTAGCCTAAGCTGCTTGCGTTGGTAGAGCCAAGGCTGTTCACCTCACCGACAGTCGGGGGGTGGGCGAAGGTGCTGACTTGGGCGGGAGGACTAGTTCGGCGTGTGTGTGCCTGTGCATAGGGCTGGCCGTCAGACGCTTGTCGGAGCCCTTGGAGGCTCAGGCATGTGGCTCACCGTTCGTGGCGGGGGGGACGACGGTTTGCTGGACAGCATATTTTAGCACGCGACTGACCAAGCAAGCCACTAGCCGGCTCGGGCATGCGCTGGGACGACGGCGGCATCTAACGAGCAACGTTCGTCCGGCGGCGGCGGGATTTGGAATCGCGCCCGTCCACGCTGGATGGGTAGCTATTCTGCGCGCTCAGGGTCAGGCAACCGGCGAGACGTCACGGCGAGTGCTCGTTCGGCCCCTCGAGCACCAGCACCAGCACCACCACCCGGCCGAGCGGAGGCGTGGAGCAGTGCGAAGCCGTGCGAAGCCGTGGACGCCGTGGAAGCCGTGTTCAGCACAGCAGGCCGTGGGTTCAGCAGTGCAAGCCGTACGGCGCTGTGTCCAGCAACGCCGACCGCCCGTGGCCATGTGCTTGCTGTGCCGACTCGGAGCAGGCTCCAGGATGTGCCGCCATGGTGCATTGCATTCCCTTGACCGCCCCCATCTGACCCCCGCCGTGCCTCTAGACAGCTTCGGCGTTTATTACGAGCCGGCGACGCGCACCAACGGCGCCGTGGAAACGGGCGGGGGGCACGGACATGCTCAGCCTGCGTCTGGTAAATTTGGCATCCCTGCTGCCCTACAGGCGGTGGGGATGTGCGTCGCATGCACCACCCTCGATCACCCCTGCTAGGCGATCCCTCGAAGCTCGAGCTATGGCTCAGCCATACTGCCAAACGAGGAAGTGCTGCTGTCGGCCGTACCCAAGCCCAAAGTCCGGGCTTCCAGTGCCTCGTCCACCGTCTTTATTTATCTCGCCCCCGCTATATATCTATCCAGCTCAACCCCCCCCGAGGCATCCATCGGTATCACACCTCACTACCAAACAGCTCCCCAGCCTGACCACCCCTTACCTTTTCCGCTTCTTCCTTCACAGTACCCATCATGCATAGGCACGCTGGCTACCAGTACGCCGTCACGGCACCCACCCCCAACAGATACTCGGGCACCTCGAGCGCCTTCTCCGCCTCGGCCAATCCCAACGAGGACTGGACCAAGATCTCCGATCTGGCCGAGCGGAGACGCATTCAGAACCGCATCGCTCAGCGCAACTACCGTACGTTCTGCCTGCTTCCTTGCCCTCGATGCTTGCATCCTAACCCACCACCAGGCAAGAAGCTCAAGAAGAGGCTCGAAGACTTGGAACGCCGTGCTGCCTCCAGCTCCACGTCGCCCGAGCCAAAGCATTTGGAGCTGCAGAACCAGCAGAGGTCTCCGCGCCAGGCTTTCCCTTCGCCAGCCTCGTCAGAGTCCGACTTCAGCGGCCGGAGGACACCAGAAGCCCCAACCCACTACATCCCGGCACACGAAGATCGCGGCGGCATGTTTTCCCAGCAGTACTGCGATCGTCAGCTCTCCACATCTCCTCCTCCCTTCTCGTATTCTGCCTACCCCGCGCCCGAGTCAGCCGCATACTCGGTCCCCTACACCACCACGGCGCCCTACCACTCAATGCCCATGACCACCACCGCCGAGATGACCACCTATGCGCCTTACCTGCCTCCTATCTCGTCGCCTTACCACCACACACTGCCCAGCCTGGCTCACCCCGTCAAGAGCGAGTACTACGCCGAGGAGGACATGGCCACCAACCCCTTCGCTTCAGGCTACCAACTCATGGGCGGGAACATCGAGATTCCCCCGCCACATGCCTACCCGGATAGCGACGCACATGTAAAGCTCCCTCCCCGCAAGTCCTTCAACTACGCACATTGAACTCCCAACTCTTCACCCTCGCCGATTCATCTTCGACAAGCCACCCGCTGACCGTCCTGTGGCAGACACCACCGCTGCTCGACTCCTTCGAGCCTTCGCACGCCGGGTCGCCCGAGACAATCTACCCGACAACGCCCAACTCAATGCCGCGTACCCCTCCTCTCCAACCCGTCCTCTTCGCGTGATAACGCGCGGGCACTGTTCATCAACCTTCTTTTCTTGGATGCCATCGTCCTCTGCGTCGATGCCACCTTGCCATTCTTCTTCTTGTTCTTCTTCTTCTACTTCTTCTTCTTCTTCTTCTTAAGACTTTGGTCTTGTGTACTACTTTGGCGTTTTTTTGCTTGCTATGCATTTCAGCGAATGGTTTTCGGGCCTAGGAGGCGTATGGTCCATCGCTTGGTTATGAATACGACATGAGTTTGGCGTTCTTGGGTAACCGGGCCCTCCGGGCCCGGGACGGTGGGAAAGACTGGGATGGTAGACACCCAGCACTGCAGATTACTAGCCGCGTAGCTCGCACCCGCCAGCGCCAGTGCGGCCTGGGAGTGGACAGCGACGAATATTATTGTTATCGAACCTTGACTCTACTCCTCATCACATGCGCGTGGCGAATCGATAACGATGCGTGATGAACACAAGATGAACGTACATGGAGTGACAATGCCGCGGTGAAGATGTGCAACGGGTCATGTACGAGCGGGTCATCTTTGCCAAGGACCTCGGGAACGCGCAACGCGTCGTCCCTTCCTCACCCAACGTAAGGCTTACGAAAGTCAAAAACTTAAATCCGACCACTACAATTCCTCACCCTTTATGACTCCTGTACGCAAGCGCACCAGGCTGGAACAAGCGCGGCAATTCCTCGCCGGCGGCGCTGTTCCTCGCGACGACTCCGACGACGAACTCGGCTACGAAGACTTCCCGTGGGAATGGATCTACGATGAGAGCGGCGAGGCGCAGACCGGGCAGAATGGGACTCCGAGGAAGAGAAAAGCGGCGTCTTCTGTCTCGACCAGGCGCATTGTTGGGGCGCGCATGGGGAACTTTGTGTGCAAGCAGGGAGATGCGGTGCTGCTAAAGGCCGAGGGCAACCAGGCCTGGGTTGGCCTCATCTGCGACTTTTCCGAGGACGAACAGGAAGGCGAGAAGATGGCCAAGTTCATGTGGTTCTCATCGGAGAAAGAGATCCGCAACAAGAGCACCAAGCGGACCGACTTTTTGCCCGTACGTTTGTTGGTACATGCAGCAGCAAGGGACTGATGAGCGTAGAATGAGCTTTACATATCCCCCGCCTTCGACGAGAATGCGCTCGCGACCATCAACGGTACGGCAAAGGTCCTGTCCCTCGAGGAGTTCCAGCGACTATACCCCTCCGGCGTCAAGAAGGGCTCGAGAGACCATGGCAAGATCTTCATCTGCAGGAGAGGCTGCAACACGCGCACGACTACATACACACCCGAGTTCAAGTGGGAGGACGTCTACCGCGGCGTAGCAGATATCCCGGACTTGACGGAGCTCGTCGAGAGCCAAACGAAAGCGACGCGTAAGCGCAGACGAGTGCTGAAGGAGATCGACGAGCACGACGACTTTGTGATCCCCGACTCGGACGACGATGGCATCCCCAAGACACCCAAGAAGCGGCGTAGACTGAATGACGCCGCAACACCAACATCAACCAGGAAGAGCCCTGCGGCGCGCAAGTTCTTGACCCCAACACACAAGCGGATCGTCATCAAGAAGCAGCTAGAATTCACACCCCTCGGCACCCGCGTATTGTCTCCATCTGCACTCAACTCGCCCTTCCAGATTGCACGAAACCAGCTGCATGTCTCATCGGTCCCCGCCGCGCTTCCATGTCGCGAAGAAGAGTTCTCTACCGTCTATAGCCACCTCGAGGCAGCCATCACAGATGGCTCAGGGTCGTGCATCTACATTTCCGGCACCCCCGGTACGGGAAAGACGGCGACTGTGCGAGAAGTGGTGGCACAGCTCCATGCTTCCGTCCAGGCAGAGGAGCTGGACGACTTCATTTTTGTCGAGATCAACGGCATGAAGGTCACGGATCCCCACCAATCTTACTCGCTACTCTGGCAAGCCTTGCGAGGAGACCGCGTCAGTCCCTCGCACGCATTGGAGCTTCTGGAACGCGAGTTCTCGACCCCAAGTCCACGCCGTGTTCCGTGCGTTGTCCTTATGGACGAGCTGGACCAGTTGGTGACCAAGAACCAGTCTGTCATGTATAACTTCTTCAATTGGCCTGGCCTGCGGCATAGCAGATTAATTGTGCTCGCCGTCGCGAACACCATGGATCTGCCCGAACGGACGTTGAGCAATAAGATCAGTAGTCGTCTTGGTAAGTACAGGCATCAAGATCCTGCTGCTACGCCCCCTCATGCGCCTCTGCATCCCCCTCGATGTGTTGCAGACGGAGAACCACTCAACGCATTGGCTCTACGCTTTCGCAACATATCGAAGCTGCAGTCGCTCACTGGCGGCGTCCTACCGCGCCCTTTCTGGCAAAGCTAATTCGCGCCTAGGCCTCACGCGTATTACATTCCCAGGGTACACGCACGACCAATTAATGTTAATTATCCAGTCCCGACTGGAGGGTGTGCCTGGCAACATCGTACATCCAGACGCCGTTCAGTTTGCGGCACGGAAAGTCGCAGCTGTCAGCGGCGACGCACGCCGTGCCCTCGATATTTGCAGACGGGCAGTAGAAATCGCCGAAACAGAAGCCATTGCGCGAGAAGCCGATGTTGAGCAGAGCCAGCCTCCGACCCCGAGTCGCACAGGACGAATCAAAGGGAAAACAGTAGGTCGGGCCATGATCGACGCCGGTGAGTCGGATGCTATATTGCAAAAACGTGCAGGGCCCGGCGGCCGGAAGGGTGTGGTCACAATTGCGACGATCAAACAAGCTATCAATGAGGCCACGAGCAGCCCCCTGCAGCAGGCACTACGGGCCCTGCCGCTGGCTTCCAAGTTGTTTCTCGCAGCGCTCTTGGCGCGCCTACGACGAACAGGTATCGGCGAAGCAATACTTGGGGACATTGTGGACGAGATGAAGAAGCTCGGTCTTATGAGCCAGCTGCAGCCCGTGCAGGACTATCTCCTCGCCACAGCTGAAACGGGTGAAGAACGAGCAGATGCGAGACTTGCGGGTACGAGCGCTTCAGCTCAACATCTGCATCCATCAACACCACTCAAGCACAGAGACGGCGCATCGAAGGCAGCGAAAGCCGCACGGGCGCTAGGCATCGCGTCCGCTGCAGCGGAACTCGCAGAAGCCGGTATTATTGGCGTAGAGACTCGCCATGGCGAGCGCGTTGGCCGCGTTCGCCTAGGTGTTGCAGAGGAAGAGGTGCGGCTCGCGCTAGGAGACGATGCTGAAGTCAAGGGGCTGGGTTTGGGATCTTGATGCCGTCTTGCATAGACCCGGCAAATTGGCTTGGACTGGCTCGAAGCGACGCAGACCGGTCAGTGTATTGAAGCACCGTCGACGAATCCCAATCATTGTTGTTGAGGCGTAATGATATTGGATCTGATATACCCCTCCTTTACACTTAGAGTAGCACTTATCGTCCGCGGAGGCCTTACACACGGCCCCGCATCCTTTACACTCGCAATGGCCATCGACCTCACCAGACCCTAGTGTATCAATCCGATTCCGAGTGCAAGATCGTGCAACCCTCGTACCATCGTATTCATCCCTGGCACGAATCGCATTCTCCCGCGGGAGAAGGCCAAAGGAAGCGTCCACGTTGACCTTCTCCCGCGCTCGCATGAACGCCGTCCTCGGGCTCTCCAATAAGACGGCGTACACTATTCCGCCTCGATACTGCATGCGTCTCCCGTGACTTTGCGAACACGAACGAACGAACGGACATGGCAAAGTAGTTGCTATCACACGCAGCGACCAGGCCGCAAAGGCTTTGATGGCTGCCACGCGCGTTCGTGTACGACAGAGCCCTTGCGGCCCCGCGCCTCAGGCTCCAAGCCGTCCCATCCGCCTCCTTACCTCCCGCCTTCTTCCCCCTCAACCTATCAGCTCGCTCGCGACAGGGATACACGACTGCGAGGAACCGTTCTGACCCCGCTGATGGGTTCATTTGTTCCGTTTCGCATGTTTCTGGAACGGCATCGAGTCCAAGTGTTGGCGCTCCTACCTATATGCGAGGCAGGAGGATCGACGCCGTGTGTCGTATGCGATAAGATTACCCACGTTGCGCGTGCGTAGGGTAGGCTGGCTGTTCGAGATTCTGCGCGTGTGTTTCCATGCATTGCAGATGGGTGGATGTGGATGTGTTTGCTTAGGGGATTGGTAGGGCGTCGTGTGTCGTGGTGGTTGGGTGGGTTGCTTGGTGGGCGCGGCGGCGTGCTTCCCGGGGGCGTGGTTGGGGGCGTCCGACCGAACATGTACGCAATAGACTGATTCTACGGGTTGCGTGTGCGTGTGCATACCGTATCTCGTCGCCTCGCGGCGCTCTCGCGAACGAACTCGGGGCTTTGTTGGCCACACGGCAGGCCACGCGTGACCGCGCGATCGATAATCACACATGTCCTATCTCGGACCGTCGAAGCATCCACAACCTTCATCAGCAAGATTATGCGCGCCGACCTGCAGGCGCAGCACCTGCATTGTCGAGGCCCTCGATCCCGCCGTTTCCCGCCCTACCCGTGTGCCGGACTCGCAGCACATTTACTCGTTGAGATCGCGGTGTGGGCTCGGGCTCGGCCCGATGGCGTGGCGTGATGGCGTCAGCATGGTTGTGTACGCTGCCGTGTGTTTCTTGGACCCCACTGGTCCTGTTGTTCGGCGTCCGCGGGATCGGGGCCGCGTGGTGGGTGGGAATTTGAGATATCGGGGCCCCCGGTGGTAAGATTTAGAGTGAGGTTTAAGGTTTGTGATGTTCAGCTTGAGGAGTCATTACAAGGGGGGAGTCTGGGTGGGGGCGTGGTGGTTTGCGATTAGGATGTTGCGGTTGCGACGCGGTAGACTGGCTGTAGTGCGGGGGACTTTTGGGATAACTTCGATGTCTTGAGCGTTGTTGCTTGCATGCAATGCCAGTCTATCTATCAAGAACGTCGAGCTTCCACAAATGTAATCAGAAGCCATTCTGGACGTATAGCATCATCGACTAGTTAGCAGCAGCAGCAGCAATGGTAAACCCATCCTTCCAGCCACTACGATTATAGAGCGACATCATCCGGGGGTTCACTGAGCGATGAATTAGCGACCAAGATCGTGACAAAGTTCCGCATTCATTCAGGAAATTGGGTATCATTTGATAAGTATGCGATATAGGAAGTGCATTCTTGTTGAGAGTGCTCAGAGTGGTTGGAAGATTAATGTGAAAAGTTAGTCAACTGAAACTAATCGATCGAATCAATCATGGAGATATATCTACCGTACGAAGTGTTGGAAAATTAGAAACCGTAAACAATCAAGGAAGCCAGTAACTCTTCATCGCCGTGCTCAGAACGAGTCCAAAGAAGATGTATATTCCCAGTTCTCGAGCCATTCTGAGTCACCCAGTTGCATAGAAGGACCTCAACCTCAACCTCGACGCCGGGGACGAAACGGATCACCTCCAATTTCCTCAAGACCATCCCGCCGACGACGGCGCGGAGGTGGCGCACCAAATGGACCCTCGTCCACCTTACCCACATCGCCAAATGGATCCTCCATACCTCCAGGTCCGCGCCTACTACCAAACCCTCCATTTCTCTCAGGACTACCTCGAGCTCCAAACCCTCCTGGACCACTACCATACGCACCATGCATCTCTCCGGGCCCGTCACGACCCAAAGGCCGGCCATCAAACCCCTCAAATGGGCCTCCAGCCCGCTCAGGTCCAAACGCCTGTCGCGGTCGACGTGGGCGCAGTGGATCTTCGTGAGGCCGACGTGGTGATCGCGTAGCCGGGTCTGCACTGCTTCGCATTGAGCCGGGAGGATTACGCCTCCTATTGGCATCTTCTGCGAATGGGAATGGAAATGCATGGTGGCCAGGTAACGTTTGACCGCTACGAGGTCGAGGTCTAGGCCCGTTACCTGGCCACGTCGTGGCGTAAGGATCTCCGCCACCAGGCTGTATGTAACCTGGTGAGCCGCCGGATGTGGGGCCTGAGATGCCGATGCCGCCACGAAGTGGTGGGAAAGCGTAAGGATCTGGCCTGGGTTGTGACATAGAGTTGAAACTACCGCCACGGTATTCGCCGCCGGTGAAGTGTTCGCGTCTACGGTTTGGATTCATTGTTGTGGGGGTGCTCTTGGTGTGACTTTGGGGGTTTGCGTGTTAAAATGGGGTGTATCGTCTACAAGAATTGGCTTTTATGTTGTTTCTAGGGGGTGTTGTCTTTGTTCTTATACAATGAGTTTTTGTCAATAATGTCGAGTTGTGCTGATGGCTGGCGTATGGTTGTTGTTGTTGGTTCGCAAGTGCAATAAGAGTAGTGTGAATGTATCTATACAGAGTGTATGAGAAAAGACTTGTAGACTCGCGTAAACTCCTTGTTTGTATAGCAAGGACGGGAAAGAGCATAAAGACTGACATCCTCTTCACTTAACATTATGGAGAGAACGCGCTGGCGTGATGGGAAGCAGTGAATTGATCGGGGTATTGGGAAGAAGCTTACCCCTGGAATGACGGATAAGACTAGTTGACTTGAATATTGCAAGGAGCTTAAGCTGTTTTGTTCTGTAGTAAAAGAAACTTCATCTGGGATATCATCTTCGCTGTGAACTTGAGAGAAGACCTCGAATACCGAGTGACAAGGCTCTAAGGCTGAAGTGAAGACAGAAATTACATTCCTGTTTTCTTGTGCACGAGGTCCATGTATGAGTGCTATTGCAAACTTGAGCTACAGTCTGACGGCGTTCAGGTAGATGGTGAATTCGGGATGGTAAAAGTTACAGCAAAGCCATGTTGCAGTCAATTCGCGGAGTCGTGTTGTAGCTCTTTCTAACGTTACATAACAGTTGAGGTTTGTTTGCAATTATTTTTGAACAAGTCTAGGTATCTATCTCACACGCACGAACACACATACACAGACGATGAATAGAAGCAACGTTGGAACCTGATGTTTGAGTAGTCGATGGTATTGTCCAGCTACCATTGTCTACCTCGTTGACCTTTGACTACACAATGCTAACTAACGCCTCCGCTTTCTATGTCTACTACTACCTCGCCGTGGTGATGGTGGTGACGCCGGACCAGACTGCCCTCCCATTCCATCCAAACCAGATGGACTAAACTGAACCCCAGGAGCAAGTGTTGGACCACGTAGATCCTGCGCATCAGCCATACCTGCGAATCCACCGTTTACACGCCGCCGCGGTGGCCCAAAAGCATCATCTGAGTGAGGACCACCCATCCCCGTAAACCGCGGAGGTGACGGGCAAGAGCGAGATTGAAGCTGCTCAAGATCATCTTTAGGAGGCGGTTCCACGTCACTGAAGCGCTCGCCTGTACAGGGTTCCACCGGGATTCTACCGCGCTCATCTGGATGCTCGTACATATAAAGTCCTGGTTCGCGCAGATCACGGCCATGGTTCGGGTGACTGCGCCAGGCCACACTATCGCTAGGATCACCACCCCCCGGGCGTATGTAGTCGTCCGAGCCTTCAGATGTGGGCCCCGCGTTGCCGAAGGCGCCGTTGTGTGGGTGGTATGGATTAGGTAGAGGCTCGGGATAGGGCATGTCGACTGGAAGTTGGATTGCGCGTGAGGGACGGGAACGTCAGCCGTAGTATTCGCCGCGGCCTGCCAGTCTACTGACGGGGTTGCCGAAGGGGTGGTGCGGTATTGTTGTGTCGTTTGGTCTAGAAGGAGATATTGTTCATTATATTTTGCAAAATAATGCTACCGAGGGCTGTTGGAAAGTCTGTAGGTATATTGGCGTTGCCTGTAGATCGATGCTCTAGAGTGTATCGTTGTTGTCTTGTTGGTACTGTATGTAGAGTGTGTAGTACGGTTATGCCTTTGTGAAGAGTACAAAGAAGAGCAATGTACAAACAGCTTTCGAGTCTTATACAAAGAAGGAAGGAGGCAGTCGGGAAGGGGAGTGTGGCTCAAATTCGTTCCATCGAAGACGCAGGTACGGGCCGAGTGGTATCTTTCCAGCTTCAGAATTGACTTCAATGTGAAAACAACAAGTGATGTAATGTGTTGGGAGAAGCATCACCAGAAGTTCATGGCCGTTGTGGAGTTGTACAGACTTCAAGGAGTCATGGCTTATAACTGACTTAGATTGCGGCGTGGCAATATTCGTCTGTTGTCAAGGGGTATCAAGAAGTTCCAATGCTATCTAGCGATGACAGGCTCGTATGCTCAAAATTTCTGGCGGCCGAGTGTGGGTTTCCATTCAAGGGGATGCGTCTCCTCGGTCGCATTCTCGTCCGCCTTCCAAATCTTGATCGACTTATCCGATTCACCTGTCATTAGTCGCAGACCGGTCTTGTCGAATGTCGAGCACATAACGCCAGCCTCCGCTTCAAGGGAACCTGGCTGCGCGATTGATTCTCCGGATTGGAATCGGTGTCCCGTCTTCCAGTCCCAGAAGGATACCGAACCGTCATCGCCGCCTGAGAAGAGGACGTTGTCTTCGTTGACGGACAGTGTGTTGATGATGGAATTGTGGCCCGCGAAGTTCTGCATGAAGCCACCTTCGGGACATTTGAATTGCTTTATCGACTGTGCCGAAGCGCTGCCAAAGGTGAACTCCGTCGGATGAAGAGTAAGTGACCGCACCGCTTTCTTGTGGTGCGTCAAGACAGTCATCGTCTTAGCAGCTGCAAGGTCCCAGAGGCGTATTGTGCTGTCCATGGAACCTGTCAGGACTTGTGGATCGGCCTCTTGACACTGCACGTCTGACACGGTGCCTTTGTGGCCGCTCAGAACGTGCACGTTTGTTCTCGTCCTCATATCCCAGACTCTGGCTCCATCTCGTCCGCCGGTGACTAGAACATCGAGCGTAGGATGCAGTGATAACGAATAAACGCCGCTCAAGTGACCATGATAATGCCGGATCACTTTGTTCGTTTCGAGATCCCAGCATTTCACCATCTTGTCTTCGCCGCAAGAAAAGAGGTAGGGATGGCGCGGAGAGATAGCAAGCCCCCGGACAGCGCTTATGTGACCCGTCAATGTCAACTTGAGAGTGCCACTGCCCAAGTCCCAGATCTTGATGGTGCGATCTGCGGACCCACTGGCGAACCACTGGTTGTCCGGCTCGACTGCCAACGAGCGCACCCAGCCCATATGCCCGCTGATGACCCGCATGACCTTCCAAGGCGCGTGCCAATCTGGTCGTGATTGTTTGACTGTGTCCTTCCTTACTAACGCGCTCGATGGCGTGTCTCGCGTTGGGGTCGGCCCTTGGGCATTCGGTGCTGCACCCTTCCCGGACCGTAGCGCTAAGGCCATAGACTGTGCTTCCCTGCTCTTTTCTATCTTTTCAGAAGATGCTTCGATCATCTTGCGCATCTTGGGATCTGTCGCCTGCTCCTCGGCGTTCGCGTTCTTTATTTTCCGTCGCTTCTCAGCTGCTGTCGAGGCAGCCAATGCCATCTTGGCAGCCAGTGCTGGAGGCAGCTCCTGCACATGGCTGTATTCTTGGTGTATTCGTGTTGAGACCCTAGGAGATTCTACGTTGATCGACGGGTATTCGACGGCATCGGCGCCGAAGACTGCGCGCGTGCGCTTGGCCGAGACGCGAGCCACCTGGTCGGCCATGGCAAGGGTATCGTGGGGTAGTTGACTGCCTCTGTTGGTATCGAAGGGCGAAGGCAAGATCCTGGCTATGCTAATGTGTGTACTGGAGATGGGTGGTATGATGCGCAGAATACGACGCGCTGGTAACTTTCTTCGAGGAGCTCTAGCTAGCGCTTTCGGGTCGGATAATAGTTATTCCGAGACTCGCAATGCAGTGAAGCACCCGATTATCTGAACGATACCCACCCGATAACCAATTAATTGGAACGTGCGTCGACTAGGTTTGGTAGCAAACTGTTGTTTCGCTCAAAGCTGCATTGACTGAGCCAAGTTGGAAGGATCAACACCTCCCGAAGCATCGCCTCAGGGAGCGACGGAGGTGCATACTGACGCCCTGCTACTCGAGCTACCGCGCCATATCCTCTCTACCAAGCAATCAACGAGCGACCGTTTACCTTCTTAGCGCCTCCAAACGGTTGTTGAACGTTAGTTAGTGCGGTAGCAACATGTCATGGACGTTGTACACGATAAACATCACAAAACAAACCTCCTAAGCCAACGCTAGGCCTAGTATATGGCCTTTGGCCTCAATGCGCTTCCCGTGGCCCATTACTTCTATAGAGCACCGGTGTAGTTTCAGCGTTCTGCATTCGGGTGTTTCTTGTCTATGTCGCACACGTCGGTCTTGGTCGCTTATCAATGATGTGCCAACGTCTCCGGATTCCGTCATCCCCCTCACTTTTTCGACGTGCCCGCAAACGATGTTCTTCATGTCCACCTTCATCACAGAACCCCGTACCGAACAGAGCTGGTGTGCAAGCCAGGACGACGTTGAAATCCAGATGTACATACCTTGACCAGAAAGAGCACTACCGTCAGCTTGCCCGAGGAAAAGCGTATTGCGAGTCGATCTGGAAGTATCGGTGTATCGTAGATTCCATCGCAACAAGCAGATCGTAGCCCAAACGACATGATGCCGCAGCCTCTCAGGCGCGCGCAACGAGCTTCGTGCCAGCGAGATTTGGTCCAGCCGCGCCTCAGGAATCGAATCGTACGGCCTTGTCTGGTCTGCCCTGAAGAGCTATCTCCATTTTCATTTCGACATAGTTGTAGCGAGGCATCAACCCGTACTCTCAAAGTACATCGACACTTCCGACTTGAGACGATATTGCTCGAACTCTCAGCGCACGATTCGACCAAATGCTGACCAGAATGCAGTAGCCAACGCCAAGTAAGACTGGTGTGCGCCGCGAGAGATCTTGCGATGCGAGTCGGTGTGGAATGCACTCCAGCCGAAGCTCAGACGATGTTGCGCAGAAGGCGGGCCCGGAGTCAGCCATCCGCGCAAAGGATTCTTGTTGTTGTCCCAACAAGATCTAGCCAGGCCTCCAAGTAACGCACTCCTCTACCAGGCCGCGTACGCTTATACGAAATAACCTGCACAAGTTCTTGGTGCAGAGGAGCGTCGAGCGCTGGATGATCTGGGCCACGAAAGAACAGGCCTTTTCGCGACTGGAGAGAGCTCTGGAAGGTACCGCCGCTTCGAAGGAACTGTCTTCTGAAACTGCGGCAAACGCAATATGGCAATCATCACTCGACTTAGCGTCGTCGGACCAGCACCGGCGTCATTACCTCAGGCTAGCCATGACACTGGGCCTTCCCCGCGCTCTCCAAGCTCATCTCCACATGCGATCGTCGATTTTCAAGCATTAAGTTTCCCCAGATTATGCGGCACCAGGGTGGTATTCCCAGCACACGCACATGTTGCCGAGGGCCATTCGCATGAGCCGAGCCGTCTCTTCGAGCCCTGTGACGGAACATCCACCGATCGTTGTTTGCTTGAAACGAAGGGCGAGAAGGAGACGAATGCTCCCCTACGACAAGACATGGTGGATGACTGCCAGTCTCAAGCCGTGGCTAAACAGCTTCCACGGCCGCCGGCATGATGCGAGCAAACGCAGGTACGGCTCGATGCACAACGAACCAGCGAGCATCGCATCTTGTGGCCGGACAAGCCGTATATCGCCATCCTAAACCAGGAGTGGTTAGGCATCCGCTGTGCAACGTCGTGGCGTAACCGCCGACCTGCAATATTGGGAACTGGCTCGAACATGTTTCTGCGCGAAGGCCCAGGAGGGTTGGTTGAGCCCGGGGTAAAGCCAGGATGGGTAAAAGGGCAATGCGGGGGTTCACAGCTGTGCAATATTGGAGCTCGCGATGGTACTCAGCGTCCCCCTTGGCTGCTCGTCAACAGCACTGGCTCTGGAAGGCTGGAAGCTTCCCTGCGACGCACCCGGGCATCCCTAGAGGACGAAAGTAGGCGCCGTTGTATTTGCCTCCGCATACTCTCTCCCCAGATTCTGCTGCGCGCGCTTGGTCCAAAACGGCTCGCTTCCGCTTCGGGCAGTGCCGATCGGCGGCAGCGTCTGGCCAATGGCGCAAATGGACGGCTTTCGGGGGGCATCGCCTTTGACTTATTCGAGCCACTTCGCCGCTACCTCTGTTCCAAACGACGTCGTCGGTAAGCCGTTCGACGTGCGGACATGTCATCTCGACCAATCGATGTCACCACAACACCTCGCCTTCGCCCAACGCAATATTGCCTTACGGAAGCTTGCGTAGGTCGGCAGAACCTTGACTGCGAAGGGAGTAGCCCCTTCGTCATGCACCCTTCTCATTTGCTGAAGCCTTCGTGGATGGACACCAGGGAGTATTGCCGCGTGCCGCGGCTGAGAGCGAGGCTGCCCAGGCACCTTCGAGGCTTCCAGTACAATACTTGGATGCGTCGAGCTGCGCGTCCCCGCATGTGACACGGACTCCCCTGGATCCCTGCGTTGAGGCACGTCTTTCTTGCTTGCGGCTAGTTCACGCGAGCATCTAGTAGCTATATAAGTCTTTGGCGAGTCTCGGTTGTCGAGTCCTCACATCTTTGAATACTGTCGCTTGTACACTCAACAACAATACCGATACCAGCTCTCGTCCCAATTTTCACCACTCGCTATCGTCGCTTTAGCATCCACATCATCAAATCAATCAAGATGAAGACCTTCACTGCCGCTACTCTCCTCGCCCTGGCCGCCGTTGCCACTGCTCAGCTTCCCGACATCCCGGACTGTGCTGTACGTATTGGCCTACTCGTAACCTACCTCATGCCATTATACTAACGACCATCGCAGCTCACCTGCTTCATCACCCCTCTGACCAGCGATGGCTGCGAGAACCTCGAGGACTTCGGCTGCCACTGCAAGAAGGCCGATTCCCTCTTCGCTGCCGTAACTCCCTGCGTCAAGGAGAGCTGCACACCCGAGGAGGAGGCCGAAGTCATCCAAAAGGTCAAGGACACTTGCGCCGAGAACGGCGTGACCGTCGACATCCCCGCTGCCAGCGCCACTCCCACTCCTACCGCCACCACCTCTGAATTGTACTCGACCACCATTATGGCGTCTTACTCTGCTGGAGAGACTTCCTCCGAATTGTACTCGACCACCATTATGGCGTCTTACTCTGCCGGAGAGACTCCCATCACCTCCGAATTGTACTCGACCACCATTTTGGCGTCTTTCTCTTCCGGATCGCCCAACGCCACTGCAAACGGAACGCTCCCAACTGGTTCCCCGTCCGTGACCGAGTTCCCTGGTGCCGCTGCCCGCGCTACCCAGGCCGTTGGCCTGCTCGGCGCTGCTGCGTTTGCCATGCTTGCTTTGTAAACCACCATTTGATTATGGTATGGTTACGACTGTATATATGATGAAGGGACGGAATGCTAGGACTCGCATGTTGAAATACGATGTTAATGTTGAAGCTGCACGGATAGATGATCTCGTGTATTATAAAAGCTGGCTTGTCTACAACCTAATAAATGCATTCGTGTTCTACGATTACTCCATCATCTTACGGCCATGTTCTACATCTGCTGCGACGTCTCTCGCTACCGGTACTCTTCGTTCGGGCGTTCAGGCTGCCACGTCGGTTCGGACGCGCGTACATGATCCTTCGCCCTCAGGTTTCATATTCATAGGCTACGTCACTGGCACGCTCGTTTAGGATGACATACAGGGATGAATACCCGTCGTTCTCTTTCAAAGCTTGGGGTAGTCAAGCTTGGTAGCGACGATGCACGTCATTGTCTCCATGCTCTTTCCCCAGGCTTGGCAGTTTCAATGAATTACAATATTGAGTACCTGGACATCTTGGAGATGGACTGAAGACGGCAGGCCTCACATCAAACATTGACACTCACAGTCGCGACTGATACATCAGATAGAGCCTGTTGAATGCATTAACATAACTTGCAGCACTCTGCACTCTTGATTATGATGAGACCGAGCGAAATCAGGATCTTTACTGCAACATTGTGTCACGCATTATAAGTTCCATTGACTGCTGGTTGAGCCAAAATTTGATTTTCTGAGGGTTTCCATTGTTAACTAAAGTGTAGATAGTTGGGGCTAGTACAAGTATGCTTGTATTGTGGTTTTGGTAAGTTAAGCTGAACGTGGTCGAGGTTTCGTTCTCTTATCCGACGTAACAAACAAGAGATCGAATTCTCGGCTGCACACCGAATCACGGGCATCTGCATGAGCGCACTCTCTCAGATCGTTTAGATCTCAAAATGTACGAGCTCCAGCCACTCAGCATCCCGGGAAGAATGCATTCCGGTAGACCCAGTCAACCGGACATAGCCGCACTCACTTGTGGCTGGGGCCGTGGCTAACGCACAAGCGTCCGTGCGCGCACGAGGGTTTTTCCTTGGCTCAACCATCTCACCGCTGTTCACGATAGCGTCATCCGCAGTATTTCCATGTTGCACTTCGTCTACCGCCAACATTAGTTTGGTGCCATAGCCTGCTGATGTTGCCGCGGTCGACATTAGTCGCACTATTTGCCGGTCCGGATTTCGATATACCCGCGTAGGCGAGAAGGTACGTCTTCTTCGACCTATTCTTGGTTTCATTTGAAGAGAATTTGTCAATGAGGTCTTGGTTTCCCATCGCTCTACGACTTGGCGCCCACACTAGAAGCTGGGTATTGGTTTCGACGCAGTGTCTTGTGGAACACGATGGCACCAGCAACCGGCCATGCATTCTCGACAGGATCGCGCCGACCAGCCGGATAGATCGATTCTTGTAAGCGATCAGGGATAGATTGGTATATGATTAGGGTTAGATGGGAACTGGGGGTTTCGAATATGTTCAATAGGATTAGGGTGGGCTAGATACGGTTGGTTAGGTCGTTTACTAGACTTGTCCCGTTGAGAATCTTTAGGCGCTGCAACCTCCAAGTGTGGAAACGAACCAGATGTATCCATCAATCTACTTTGTGATGAGCTCAGCCTTAGAAAACCAGAGTCATTGAGTCATCACTACTTCGTTCTAGTTGAATCGCGTACTGTCTTCACTCGTATTAAAAAGTCCGCTCCAGCCAATGCCAACCCGGGACGCGAGGTACCGCGTCCTATTCATAGTGCTACTGGAATTTAAGCATACTTTAGAGTTTGGCGAGCAGTAGAACACCGGTAGAACACCGCAAGGCAGCCAATCGTTCCTCTACGACAACGACACCGTATTCGTTTCCCACATGTTTGGTTCCAGGTCCATGGGTTGGGCGGGGTGGCGGCCATGGCAGGTTGGACTTGTCTGACAAACCGCCTTACAATGTCCATGGGATGTGAAGATGGCCATACGGTTCAGCCTCTCATTTCCTGCTCAGCTGCCAAGGGCAGTAGCTTCCAAATCATCATTGCGGGGGCGATCCAGATGCGGTTTCCAATGTGAGTCCGAAGCTTTCCAACATATACCATAATCGACCGGATTCGCCATGATCAACTCCCGTCCGGCGGCAAGTAATGCGAGTTGCTATTTCAAAGATGCTAAGCATTGCGGCTTCAAGATCCAAGCTGCTCTATTCCGATCGCGAAGGATGCAACGAGGTAAGAACAGCTACACCCCGGCTACGCTGTCTACTTTAGGATTGCAATTGACCGACTTTCTAATTCGCCCGCTCGTACTCAAGGCCGCATTCGTACTAGCCGGCTAGTTTTGTCAGCGTAGGGCGCACACCTTGACACACGGTGATTCGGTCGCTTCTGACCCTTCAGTTCTGCGTCTCACCGCAAACCTCCGGCCGGGCCAGAGCATTGTTGCGGCCGTCGTCCGTGCCTCTGGGCTCTGCGGTTCAGCCCAGCGTCGTGGCTGCCGGGCGCCATGGCGCAACTCCACGCCCGCTCTGGCTAGAACTCCCTGACAGAGCCGGCGACCGGGAGCATCCCCTACGCCCGAATGCTAGACATGTCAACGTTGTATAAGTCAACAGCTTCGCCTTGTGGACGACCAGCGGTACCCTTAGCCAAGGTCAGAGCTGTACATTATACGAGCATGCAACCGAAGAAGCGAACAAGAGCGCGTCATCCCAAAGTCCGGACTGGTTGTCATACATGCAAGTATGTTTCCATCCAATACCTACCTGTTATTATATTAGCACATGTCACTGTCGTTGAACCCGTGTTTCCGAAGAGATGTCATGAACGCAGGCTAACATCGGATAGAGCTCGCCGAGTAAAATGCGACGAGCAACGACCCTCGTGCCTAAAATGTTTGAGCACCGGACGAACATGCGAAGGTTATAATAACAACCGGGAATGGATCGTGGTTGTTGCTCCACCACTCCCGGTTACCGATGGCTTCGAAGACGACCGGAGCCGGCGACACTTCGACTACTTTCGTTCTCATGCCGTCTACGAGCTTTCCTGGTTCTTTGACGGAGATCACTGGGGAAGACTGGTATTGCAAGAATCACACGCCTCCCCCGCTGTGCGACACGCGGTTATAGCACTGGCGTGTACGCACGAGGACTTCAAGGATAACGCGAAAGTCGCGGCGCAGGCGCCGCAATATGCATACGCGGCTCAACACTACAGCAAGGCCATCCGGAACTTGATCAAGGAGACTTCGCATGACGCACATGAGTCACGACTCAAGGCTCTCATGTGTGGTCTTTTGTTTATCTCTATCGAGACACAACGAGGAAACAACGCTGCCGCTTTGGATCATTTAGAAGCGTGTCTGAAGATCGTGCGGGAAACACAGGCAAAGACGGGTATGCCTTCCCTGAACGGACATTGCCTTGAATCCACCGCTCACCTCATTCGAGACATCCTACCAATGTACGCTCGGCTGGACGTACAAGCTTGCATGATGCTAGGTCGGACGCCACAAGAACAAGGGCTAATATATCCCCCGGAGAATACATCGCAAACTCAACGAGTAGAGGATCCTCCGTTTCTGACTTTTGAGACGACTTTTGAAGCTTTGGAGACTCTAACCTGGCTGGGAAAGCGCTTATACGAGTAAGTTCATTCTCACGTTACATGCGTTATAGCTGATGAGAGGCAGATTTACATACGTAGATCAGTACACTGGCTTGTTTCACGATCATGAGGGCGGCAACGAGAACCAGACTGATCGATTCATCCTCTCCGGCCAATTCATGCAATGGGATCGCGCTGCCGTAGATCTTCTCAACACTACCGAAGGCAGCCTCGACAATGACAAAATAGTCGTGATGCAGATCCATCACCGTACCATGATCACTCTACTTGAAGACACCCTTGGCTTCGGCGAGTGCCACCTCGATGCCTTCCAATGGACCTTTGAAGACGTGGTCACCTTCATCGCCGAGCTCTCGGATCGCTCAAACAAGCCTGCGAGCGACGACGGGAGCTCTTCGGACTCGGAAGCCTCCTGCACATTTGGCTCGAGTAGTAGCACCCTGAGTATCGACTTGGCTCGCTCCCGCACCACAACACCCTTACCCCAGGCCCACCTCGATATCACCAAAAAGCACACACGCCCCGCATTCGCCCTCGATACCGGCATCATATTTTCACTGTTTTGGACGGCGGTGAAATGCCGCGATGGTCTGATCCGGCGCCGTGCTATATCGCTTCTCGAGCAGTCGTCGCAGGAGGGTGTGTGGATCGGCGTGATACAAGCTGCCATTGCGAAGCGGGTCGTGGAGATCGAGGAAGAGCAGCCTTATGAGCAGAACCCGGAATGGGATTCGGTGAAGGTGGCGGCGGATATCAGGGAAGAAGTGAGGGTGATGAATGTTGGTTCTGATGTGGATAAGGTGAGGAGGAGGGCGAGGGTGGTGTTGAAGAAGAGGAGGGAGGAGTGGATGGGGATCGAGGGGGAGGAGGAGTGCTATGAGTGTGTTGAGTGGGTCTATTGGTGAGGTTTTGATGTGAATTCGGTGGGCATATACTTGGTTTGGCGAAATACCCGTTCGTTTGGTTTTTTTTAGGAGGGGACAGGACAGGAGTGTGGTCTGCATCTTGCTGGTTACGAAACTCCGGCGACGTTCCTCCTTCAACACCTGCAATTACATGCAGTCTTGCTTTCGAGACTCTTCAGTGTCTTGAATTTCGTGCCATTGACTAAGTGCTCTGTTTTGCAAACCAACAACGTCACGCAGCTATACAACGTTCTTCATGGTCGGCCTCATTGCTTCAACATACCTCAAGATGCACACTGTAAGCAGCCATTCTTCCCATCCACAACTTGCGACGCACCAGCCTGCTCGTGCCTGAATGCAATGACAATTGGTGGAGAATGGCAGGTGGGTATCAGTGTGACGATTTCAATGGAATGAATTGGGAGCTTGGTTAAGTGGATATGATAGATTTTGCTACAGGGCGAAAAGCCAACTCGCTCAGCCTATGCGCTCGAACGTGATGCAGAGAGTTTTCCCAAACATTGTCGTGAGCCCGAAGGCATATGCAACTAAAGAAAGACAAAAATACGCCATGGTGCTGCCAAACGCCTTCCTATGCAGTGATACATAGCATAGAAGATTCCATCACTTCTCAAGCATAACGCTCCATCAATAGGTCCTCATCGATCGATATCGATATGTATAGCCCGCTTCCACGTATCTGGCATTGTCCTCACAATGTCCGCTGCATCCTTCATCCCAGGTCGTTCCTTGGGCGCACGATCCGGAAGACTCCTCGTAGCACGTCGGACTACAGCCATCGCCGGCGCCCCATAGAAAGCGAGGAACTTCTTAATAAAGTCCCGCAAGAGGCCCTTGAGACACATGAAATGGCCGGGATATAGGGCTTCGGACGGTGTGTTGCAGATAGAGGCGATTGCGCGCCAGTAGTCAGCCATTGGCACTGCCGGGTTCTTTCCAGAGAACTGGCGAAGAGAGAGTGCTGCATAGCCAGCGCCGACACCGGTCGTCATCTGCAGATAGGAGTTGAGATTTGTATCTGAGCCGCCGTATTTGTCGAGGCCGAGGCGTGCGAGGCCTAGTTTGGTGGTCATATTTCCGCTGATGCCGAACATCATGGGGCAGACGCGATGCAATTTGGCAAGTAATGTGTCGGTCAAAGGGACAACTCCTTTCCACTGGTACTTTGGGTCGGAATAGAGGCTGGCTGCAATGAGGCCTAGCTCCTGGATGATGGTGTGGTCCTCACTGGCTGCTTCTTGGTTCCATTGTTGAATAACGGACTTTTCGAAGCATATCCAGGCGTAGAGGAGCAACGCGGGGTATTGTGCGTCAGCTTCGTTTGCCAGCGGTGGGATCTGGTGCGAAACGATGTATGGTCGGATGTCTATCAATGGACCAGGCGCCTGCAGAGCTTTGTCGAAACACTCCGCCCGTAAGCGCCCAATCGCAGCTTGGCTGTCCTTGCGTTCGGTAGTGACCTGCCCCAGTCTCTTCCGCATATTACGTCGCGTGTCTCCAACTGGCCCTTTCAAGGGATCGCCCATCTGTTTGTGCTTGTTGACGAATTCGGTGCGGAATGTCTTCATCCTTGCGTGGAGTTCGAGGTATTTGGCATGTAGCTCCTCAACGCCGGGCGCGGGAGCAGATGTGCTTGCAACGGGTCTTGTGGTAGTAGCCGCTGTTGACGGCACGGGCGTCGTTATGACTGCGGCAGCTGGTGGAGGTTGTTGCTGCCTCTGAGCTTGCTGTGCAGCGAGCGCGGCCTCTCGGGCTTTCTTCTCCGCTTCTTCCTTTTGCCGTCGCGTGGCCTCCTCCTGTTGCTCTTTTTGTGCTCTGACGCGTGCATCGGCCTCTTGTATTTGTTTTTGGCGTTCCGCAGCTTGTCGCGCCGCCTCTTCTTCCCGCCGACTCGCTTCAAGTTTCTGCCGTTGTGACTCTGCTTCTCTACGCAGCTTCTCCTGGTTGAGCCGCTCAATCTCCTGGTGCTGAGCTTCTTCCCTCCGGAGTCGCTCCTGCTCCTGCTCTAGTACTATGCGCTGGATTTCGAGCTTTGCCCCTTCCTGCACCTTCTGATGCTCTTGCGCCGCTTTGGCGAGCTGCTCTTCGTGGAGCCTAGCGCGTTCAGCTGCGGCTTGGTCCAGGCGCTCGTTGAAATCGTTGTCGGAGCGGAGGAGTAAGAGACTGAACTCGGTCTGCATCTGCCGCGAGGGACTTTCGTAAAGATCCTTGAGGGGACTTTTCCGGGAGGAGCGCCGATTCGGGGACTGACGTGACGGTGAGGCATCGAGCCAGCTGGAGCTAATGGAGGCGGTCGTGTTCATGCTGCTCGACGACGCGCCCGATCTGGCAGGCATGGTGGAGGATTGGAGGAATTGGGTGCGCAATCGACCGTGCTGCAGAAAAGGGCGTGGTTGGACGCGTCGAATGCATAGCTGATGCTCGGGAGGGGAGAAACGTCGGCCCGGAAGACCACGTGATGCAAAGTCCAGGCGCGGGCGGCTGACCTTGTCTGCGGCCATTACACTTCTTCCGCGGCATGGATCACGACGTATTGCACTAGACTGTTCTCAACCATGCACTCGTTCAGTGCCAAGTGCGTTGCGGCTCACCTGTTTGCATCTGTGCCGCTGTGCTGCTGTCTGAGTCCCCTCAATGAGGATCCTTGTGAAAGTTAAGCGAGGCGCCAGGAATGGAATGGTGAGACGGGATCCACCCAGCATCCGGAGCAACTCGAGACGAAGCGCGCAAGTACGAAGTGCACCGAGTAATGAGCCCTCGCAGTCGACAGCTCTACATGGATTTGATTGCAGACTGAATGCATCACATGGCCTCGGCCTCGGCCGGTGATGGACAGACAATGACTCACATGATGCCGTGATTGTGCGTCTGCGAATGTGAAGCCGCCGTCTTGTCAAGCCGATATAGATGTGCAGCCACCGGGCCTGGGGCTTGCCTACTAGCTCGTGTTTCCGCCAGCACGCATGCACACTCGACGGCGGACTGCAGCTTGATGGCGCAAAACAAACAGCATTTCTCGTCCCGCGGCCGTCCCCGCGAGCGCGCCCAGTGGCCTTCCTGGCGATGGGAGAAACGTGCTAGCTCGCCCATTGAAACGCGGAGGCCAGAGTGCAAAACGCTGTGCTTCACCTCGCACCCGTTGAGGCGTAGCTAATTGGAATCGCCGCGTTTCCCTGCATCTGGCGTATATAGCCTCGCTGCCTGGTGGCACGAGTGCACGAAACCTGTGTTCCTCTCACTGCTCGAATGTTCCTCAGCGCTGGCCCGTCGGATCCGCTCGAGTGACGTACGTTTGCGGCAGCCGATCACTACTGTGTCTATTGGAAGCCGGGGCCTCCTCGCTCTGACCTCACCCTCCACCCATCCCTCCTTCATTGCCCTTCACTCCTGCCACTCGTCCTCTGCGCGCGATCGCTACCTCCTCCTTCGACGCACTCCCTCTGTCCTGATTTTGCTGTTTGTGCCCACAGCCCCGCACCAGGGAAATCGCTCCTTGAATTACAGTAGAGCAGCCCGTTGCCCGCCCCTGCGCCCCGATCCTTATCACCCCCCCAACAACATCCACCCATCTCCGCCACCTGCTCGTCAGTCACTGCGCAGAGCTTTAGAGTGTCAGCATCCCTCATCGACAACATCTCCTTGAAGCCCATCCGCCTTTCACCGACCCTTCGATTCGGCCACCGCTTTCACCTCCGTCCGCAGCGTAAGTGTCTCGCGCTAGTTCGACCTGCCCACGGCCTGACCCTAGCTCCCATCCTCCGTCTCCCCCGCTCCCTGTGCGCCGCCCATCAACCGCATCCCACCATCGGGGAAGCACCCTTGCTGACCGTGTCCACAGATAGTATCGAGTACCTCTTCGGCCAATTCGCCCTCTAGGCGGCCTCGACTGCGTCGACCGTTACGTGCAGCGCACAGTACATATCCACACCCATAGTCTATACCATGGACCAGCAAAGCCAGCAAGGGCCCATGGGCCCCGCCGGCCGTCGCCTGCACATCGCTCATCGACGTAGCCCGTCTGAGTTGACGCCGCTGATGAGTGCGTACCCCTTTGCTGCTCCCACACGCACGCTGACATGGCTCGTGCAGTGGAACAACTGGCTATCGCCCAGCAGATCGAAGTCCTGCAGCAGCAGCAGCAGCAAATCGCCGCGACGCATCAGCAGTATGTGAACATGGGCATGATTCAGCCACAGCAGCACCTGCCCGGCAACTTTCAGATGCAGGGACAGGTGCCCAACGTGTCACCCCACAACAACCAGTACCAGTTTCAGCAGCAAGTACCGCAGCCGCATCTGGCTGTGCCCATGAACCCTCCCTCGCAGCCTTCCGCGCACCGTCGTAACCAGTCTGCCCTACCGAACGTCATGGGCCCTCCCCCCGCCCCGTCATCAGGAACCTCTGGTTTCGGCGAATTCGGCGGCCAGCAAGGAGCTCAGAGCAGAGAGAATGTGAACCCCCGTGGCCGCGGAGGCGGCGGCGCTGGCTCAGGGCATGCTCGACGGCACTCGCTGGCCCTTCCCGAGGCGAAGAAGGCAGCCGAGCTGGCTGAGCAGAAGAGAAAGACTTCTGGCTTTCAGTTTCCGCTCCCTTCTGCTGGTGGAACGAGCGCCAACCGCGACGCGAGCCCCAGCGGAAGCAACCCCGACTCGTCGTCTGCAGCCCGTGGCGGCCGAGGCGCTCATGGGCGTAGTCAGAGCATGGCTGTCGGGCGCGGCGGCGGAAATGCCGGTCGCGGCGGAGGCAACTTCCAGTTTCCTGGCCCTCAGTCCAACGACACCAATAACAATAACAACAACAACGGCAGTAGCACTGCCCCAGGTGGCCAGTCAGAATTCCAGCGTCGCGGCAGCCAGGGCCATGGTAGCCAAGGCCATGGCCGAAGCCAGTCCCGCAACTTCGACGGTAACTGGCGACAGCCTCAACCCCAGCAGCCCCAGCAACCCCAGCAGCAAGCTGAACCAACCAACCACGCCCAAAACATGGGTAATTTCAACATGAATCAGACCGCCAATGCCCCTCCTTTCCAGCCAGGACATCGGACCCGGGGCTCCGTGAATCAGTCCGTCGGCTCCATCGGTAACTTTCAGTATCCCGGACAGCCTCAGCTCGTACAGCTTCCACAGGGACAGGTTCTTGTTCCGCAACAAATGTTCGCCGGCCAGGGCCTCAACCCATTGCAGATTGCGCACCTGCAGGCTCTCCAAGCTGCGCAGATGAACGGCGGAGGCATGGGTGGTATTCAGGGCAGCCAACATGCTCAACCGCAGATGGGCATGCACAACCAGCAGCAACAGCGCAAGACGCTATTCACTCCTTACCTACCTCAGGCCACCCTGCCTGCTTTGTTGAGCGACGGACAGCTTGTTGCTGGTATCCTTCGCGTTAACAAGAAGAATCGCAGCGACGCCTACGTCACGACTACTGATCTGGATGCTGACATCTTTATTTGCGGTAGCAAAGACAGGAATCGAGCCCTCGAAGGCGACTTGGTCGCGATCGAGCTCCTCGATGTTGATGAGGTTTGGGGACAGAAACGCGAGAAGGAAGAGAAGAAGAAGAGGAAAGACAATGCCGATCCTCGCGGTGGAAGCAACATCGCCGTCAACGATGCCACAACCCAACCGGAGAGCAGCCAGGGCGAAGGTGGCATTCGCCGGCGTGGTAGCTTGCGACAGCGTCCTACCCAGAAGAAGAATGATGATGTTGAGGTTGAAGGCCAGAGTTTGCTGCTCATGGAGGAGGAAGAGATCAATGACGAGCAGAAGCCGTTGTATGCGGGCCATGTCGTGGCCGTCATAGAACGTGTTGCTGGACAGATGTTCTCAGGGTAAGTAGACAGGACTTCAAGCAAGCGACTATTTAGCTAACTGTGAACCAGTACCCTAGGACTTTTGCGCCCCAGCAGCCAGGCTACCAAGGAGAAGCAAGAAGCTGAGCGTGCGGCTCGCGAGGGTGGTCATCGTCCCCAGCCTGAGCGCCAACAAGACAAGCCGAAGATTGTCTGGTTCAAGCCGACTGACAAGCGCGTTCCATTGATCGCCATCCCGACCGAACAAGCTCCTCGTGATTTCGTCGAGAAGCACCAAGACTATGCCAACCGCATCTTTGTGGCTTGCATCAAGCGATGGCCGATCACCTCGCTCCATCCCTTCGGTACCCTCGTCGAGCAGCTCGGTGAGATGGGTGACCCTAAGGTGGAAACCGATGCTCTCCTGCGAGACAACAATTTTGGACCAGATGACTTCTCCGATGCTGTCATCAAGAACGTTGGCTTTGAAGACTGGTCTGTTGCGAATGACGGCGAGGCTGCGCTAGAGAATCGCCGTGATCTCCGAGACGAGGAGACATTCACAATTGACCCGAACGGAGCCAAGGACCTGGATGATGCCATTCACTTCAAGTACTTGGAGGATGGAAGTGTGGAGATTGGTTTCCACGTTGCCGACGTGGCTCACTTCATCAAATCCAACTCGCTTGTCGACCGCGAGGCTAAGAAGCGTGGCACGGCTGTATACCTGATGGATCGTGCGGTCAACATGCTTCCTCCTCGCCTCTCCTCCGAGATCTGTTGCTTAAGCCCAGGAGAGGAACGCTACGCTGTCAGCGTGATCTTCAAGGTTGACGCCAACACTGGTCACGTCTACGAGGATGATACTTGGATTGGAAAATCTGTTATCAAGAGTGCTGGAAAGCTGACGTACGAGGAGGTCGACGCCGTTATGAACGGCAGTGAGATCGAGATCCCGGCAGCTCGCGCCAAAGATATCAAAACGCTGCACAGCATCACTCAAAAGTTCCGCCAGATTCGCTTCGGCGATCGTGCCACCGACTTGCCGTCTCTCCGCCTCTTCCATCAATTGGACGATGAGAACGTCCCCGTCGAAGCAAATATCTTCGATTCATCTCCGTCCCACGAGTGCATCGAGGAGCTTAGCCACAAAGCGAACGCTTTCGTAGCCAAGAAAATTGCTGCCGGACTTCCAGAGAAAGCCTTCCTTCGTCGCCAAGCGTCGCCCAATCCCCGCCGCCTGCAGACCATTGCCGAGCGCATGGATGCCATTGGCTACACCATCGACACTACAAGCAGCGGTACTCTTCAGGCTAGTCTTTTCGAAGTTGAGGACAGCGATATTCGCAAGGGTATGGAGACACTTCTCATCAAGTCCATGCCACGTGCCAAGTATGTCGTTGCCGGGAAGCTACCGGATGATCAGCACTCTCATTACGCGTTGAACCTTCCGCTGTACACTCACTTCACCAACCCATCCCGACGATATGCGGATATCATTGTCCATCGCCAACTCGAGTCCGTTCTATCGAACGGTGCAATTGAGTTCACCGAGGACATTGATGTGTTGGCCAAGACAGCCGAGATGTGCAACACTAAAAAGGATTCTGCTCGTGCAGCCCAAGAGCAGAGCGTGCACATCGAAGCCTGTCGCGACATGGACAAGACGAGGCTGAACCAGGGAGGCGAGTTGATTGCCGAGGGCATCGTTCTCTGCGTCTATGAGTCGGCATTCGACGTCTTGATTCCGGAGTACGGTTTCGAGAAGCGCGTACATTGCGATCAGCTCCCCCTCAAGAAGGCCGAATTCGACAAGAACAAGCGGCTTCTCGAGTTGTACTGGGAAAAGGGTGTCCCATCCTCTGCGTACGTTCCTGAGGATGAGAGACCGAAGCACGGTTCGGCTCGTGCTGCTCATGCTGCCGCCGCAGCGCGTGACGCAGAGGTTGCCAAACAGCGCGCCAAGGAGCAGGAAGAGGCTCAACGTCGGCAAATGGACACCGGAACGATATCCACTGACGATGTGGACGCACTGTTTGATGACGAAGATGATGATTCGAGCGATGTCACTGGAGCCATGGCTGGCGTGTCGCTCAACCCATCTGGAGCGGATCGTCCTACGCAGAGCATGCCTCCTTCCCCAACCAGGGGCGGTCTCTCTGGTCAAGCTCCTCACCGCGTGAAGTCTGATTCGAAGCTCGCACAGAGCGCCAGCGAAGCTCCTGAAGCTAAGATGACAAACAAGGAGAAGTATTTGAGCTGGTTCGCCCTGCGCGAGGAGAACGGAGACTATATCCAGGACGTCAGGGAGATGACTCGTGTGCCAATCATCCTTAAGACGGATCTGACCAAGAGCCCACCGTATGTTGACGTTCGCATTCAATTTGTTTCCAATTTGCTAACCAAAAGCTCAGGTGCCTTACCATTCGGTCTCTCAACCCGTACGCTCTGTAAAGAGGTTCGAAATCCGACCTTCGTCTCCTTATCGTGGGATCACTCCAGCTCGTTCTTGCTCTGCCTTGGTCAACCAAAGTTTCAAGAGACATCATTCCAGAAGGACCAATTGGCGTTCTGCGCGCTGAATCCGATTACCCCACCCTTTCTTATTCCATTGCTCGATCGAGGCGCGGTGGACTTGTCCCTGCAGGATCTGTGTAGAGAGAAATTGCATGACACGAATATATTATCGCGGACGAGAGATGGGAGTATGGAGGAACAGAATCATCTGTATTCTTCATGTGTAGCGTATAAAAGTAATGAGGTTATACATTTTAGCAGACTAGCGAGTCATGAGGGGAGGACAGTATAGTAATGTGTTGTCGTAGTGTGAAAGCCCTCTTGAATAGGCTCCAGGTTGCTCTCTTTCATATGCATAGCCGTAGTCTGGATTTCGAAAGCATTCATGTTGCGTCCCCCAATTTCGTTCCACTTCCGAGGTGCAGCGGACAATATTGTGATGCAGATCCGGGCCCACGGTCGATGGAAGAACCGGCTGTGACGGTTGCGGGCGGCTCTCGATTGGCCGAACGACGCAAAACACGGCGAGTGGCTTTGACACGTCCGGCCGGAGACAGCAGTTTGCAGCAGCATAGCGTGTTTACCCGCTTGAAGGTTGCGAAAATGGCTAGTGGGATGCCAAAAATGGGCGGCTGAATGCCTGAAATAAGAGGGCAGCAAGATCTTGCGACTCTTTGCGAACCACTGAACCTGGCACCGGGCTCCACCCCCTGTTGTCGCCATGCACGATTCAGCGTGCGTTGAGATTTGCAGGGCTGCCTGAGGCAGGTCGGGTGCTTGCCGAGCCTGAAGTGTTTTGGATGCCTGAGCCAAGATATCTAGGATGCCTCGGAACCTTTTCCTCCCAACCACGCGCAATCCACCTCACAACACAACGAGCACCGCGACATGCTCAGCAATGATATGTCATTACCATTCTCTGGCAGCCATGCGGACCGCAAGAGAAGGTCGTCGAAACAATGTTTGAATCCGCGGCGTTCAGAGTGGACTCTCTCCAGTAACGTGAAGGGCCAACGATTCAGACGCAGCCTCAACAGCTCGAGCCATGCACGTCTCCACACGGATGCGCGCGTGCCGTCAAATTTGCGCGGCCTATACTCTGCAAATGGACCTAAGATGCAAGTGCGTTGACGGCTGAACCCTCTCCGGGTAGCAGAGTTGGCAACACTGTCACCCGAACGGTTTCGTGGCGTGGCTCAAGCGTCGCAGCACCCCGGACCTGTTACACTGCACGCCCCCATCACGAGCCCCGTTCACATATTCGCGAACCCCACCAGCGGCTGCCACTGCGTTTCTAGGCCGTTCCTGGCTGATCAGAGGGGCTCTGGGCCAAGCCGAAAAGCTTGACTGGCTTCAGATCCGGTAGGAGAGCCAGGCATGGGCGGGAATGCTGCAGTCCGCTATCCTGCCACGAGCGCGCATCCGTCCTCCGAATCTGCTATGGCGTCTCAGATGCAGCCTTCGAGTCGCAGTGTGGGCTATAAGTCCTATGGTCGCCCGCCTCTGTTTCCAAGAACGTTTTCTGTCGGACACCAGCAAGCAGAGGCCTTCCATCCAATACCTTCTCCTCTACCTAATATCCCACTACACTCCTTACCACTTCTCTTCTCTGTCCCTGGTTGGACTTTAAGGAAATTTCTAATACTCATTCAAAGCGAGACTTTGCTGGTTGTCACTCACTACACACCTTTCCCCAACAAATCAACAATATAATTCGATAAGATGCCTAGCACACGATCAATCATCTGCAGCCTTATGGCTTTGGCGCCTTTCGTGGCTGCCGCCCCCGCTGGCATCCTCATGCGACAGGAACCAGCTTCGTCGGCCGCCGCGCCCGCTACCTCGACTGCCGCCGCGACACCGGAAGCATCCGCTGCACCGCCTGCAGCTGGTGGAGGTCTGACCGATGTCGATATCCTTCAATTGTGAGTTGGAATGTGTTGGTATGTCATGCATAGAGTCTAATAGTCCCCAGCGCCCTTACCGCCGAGCACCTCGAGTCCGAGTTCTACAAGCAGGGCTTTGCCAAGTTCCCCGCGAGCGAGTTCCAGGCTATGGGCCTCACGGACGCTCAGATCAAGTCTCTTATGGGAGTTGGTGAGACGGAGGCTATCCACGTCTCCACTCTTCAATCCTCCATCGCTCAGGCTGGTGCTAAGCCCGTCGAGCCCTGCGAGTACAACTTCGACACTGCTCTCGCCGACGCGAAGACCATGGTTGCGACCGCTCGTGTTCTTGAGGCCGTCGGTGTCTCCGCCTACCTCGGTGCTGCTCCTCTTGTCACCTCCAAGGACGTCCTCACTGCCGCCGCTACCATTGTGACTGTCGAGGCACGTCACCAGGCTTTCATCCGTGTGGCTTCCGGAGCCGAGGCCGTGCCCGCTGCTTTCGACACTCCTCTCGGACCCCGTGCTGTCTTCACTCTGGCTGCCCAGTTCATCAAGTCGTGCCCCGAGGGTTCCAACTTGAACATCGCGGCTTTCCCGTCCATCAACCTCCAGAACCCCGAGCAGGCAACCATCGGCTCCAACCTCAAGTTGGCGGATGCTGGTCAGCCCGGCGGTGCCCAGTTCTGCGCTTTCGTTGCTCCGTAAGTTACATCCAAGACACCGATCACTAGACCACAGTTTGCTAACCTTTCTTCAGTGGCGGCAACCAGTTCACCCCTCTCCAGGATGGCAACTGCGTCGTTCCCCAGGGTCTTCAGGGCGAGGTCTACATGATGCTCACCAAGTCGCAGTCCGTTGCTGACGCCGAGGTCCTTGCTGGCCCTTCCGTTGTCCAGCCTTCATAAGCGCTCCCTCGCCATCGCCCCTTGCGCCATCGATCATGGTTACTTTCTACCACGAGTTACACTTGTCCTTTGCCATGATCAGGAAGCGTTTATAAGAGACTCTAGGGCTTCGAGCAGGACCACGGAAAGCGGAGAGCCGGTGCGTTTGTACAGTTACGACACAGATGTTTGCCTTCACTACAGTCGTTGAAAATACAAGCGTTGATCTCAAGAATTGTTTTTATTGTTGTTTCTCTTTCTCATTTTTCTTTTCTCAACACGGCACGATTTAGATGTGTGGAGGCTGCTTGCCTTTTTTCTTGCAGCAGAATACCCCCTCGACGTTGTTTGCATCGCATGGACGGGAGCTTGTACGTAATGGAGATTGTATTTGGATGGAAATGGAAAGGGCTTGAAGCCTGCTAGTGAATCTTATTGATTATTCCACAAACGTCCCTCTTGCATGGGCGAGACACGTGAATCGTGACCTTCGGATATAACATGATCGAATTTTGAGTGAGACATCCCTTCAAACCGAGGGGGTTTCACATGCGCCATGAGACTGGCTGAGACAGATGCGCCGAAGCTTGCAAGAGCCGACATGCTGCATGACTCTCGGGCTTGCGCAACCCGTTCGCGGGAATGCGGGCGGTCGCTTACTGTCACTAGTCATCGAGACCAACGACGCGGCGAGCTTCTTCACCGCCGCCTGATAACCTGACCAACTCTCCTTGCAGTGAACGGTGAGAAAGTCGAATTGCTGCACGAGTAAGGGTGCACGGCCCGCGGGGACCGCTTCACTGGACCCCCCAACCGAGGTTCTACCGCGGGGTTGAGAAACTTACCGCTTGCGGTAAGGATGCGTTGTGGGGTAGAATATCGCGGCCAAGATGCCGCCCTTTTCCAGTGGGCGGAGGGTTCGCTCACTTGCATGCTGAGGAAGATGCTGATCACGAACATTGGGCTGTGAGTCGACGAGAACCAGATATATTGTATTGACGGGCTGTCGAGTGTATAAAGCCAGGTCATTTTCGAAGTTCGAAGACACGGAGTAGAGAGCTGTATGTGAACTCGCCACTTCTCATCGCGGAACAGTTCCTCTGGTCTTTATTGTCGAACATCTGGCTGCTGCACACGTTGTTTCTCTATCCAGGAAGAGCACCCAAGACCTTTGTTCTACTTCGCCTTGGAGCCAGCGCCTCCTACCTTCATCAACGGCAAGAGCACCTGTCAATCATCTCCCCGCCTCAACCGCACTCCGCAACCATGGCCTCAACCTCAACCTACACCATGGAGGCTCCGGCCCAGCCTGTCGAGCTACAAGACGTCTCCCACTACATCACCAAACCCAACAGTGCCAAACTCCCCACTTCCAGTTTGAAAATCAACGAGACGAGCGGAAGCCGGCTCGATGAAGACGATGGCCGTGATCCGGTCGAGAATCTGCCGTCGCCGACTACGCAGGCTGCGGAGAAACTGGAGCGGTGGAATACGCCACGGGTGAATTTCTGGAGGACCATGGCAGCATTCTGGAGCTTCGTGGTTATGGGGAGTAACGATGCTGCTTATGGTGTATGTATCGACTCAATCCTCGTTTCTGCACAGTGACTGATTCATTGCAGGCTTTGATCCCATATGTAAGGCTACTCGTTATTTACAGGCTTTTCTTGAGCTAACATGCCGTAAAGCTGCAAACGTACTACGACCTTACCTTCCTCGTGATCTCACTCGTATTTCTGTCGCCTCTGGTTGGGTATACCGCGTCCGCGCTTCTCAACAATGCGATCCATCTCAAGTTTGGTCAACGTGGTGTTGCGATGATCGCGCCAGGGTGTCATCTTGTGGCATACATCGTCATTGCTGTCCATCCTCCGTATCCTGTGCTTGTTGTCATATGTAGGTTTCTTGGCATAGCACCATCAACGGATTGCGCTGACATGCCTTGTAGTCATGCTCGCAGGATTCGGCAATGGTCTTGCTGATGCTGCGTGGAACGCTTGGATCGGGAACATGGCGAATCCGAACGAAGTCCTTGGGTTTCTGCATGCTTTCTACGGTCTAGGTGCTGTCTTGTCGCCTTTGATAGCTACCACGATGATTACCAAGGGGGACAGATTACCGTGGTATTACTTCTATTATGTTATGGTAGGTCTAATCACTTCCCTCCTTTCTCACTCTAGTTGAAGATGCTAACTTCACGCAGATCGCCATGGCTGCAATCGAGCTCGCATCCGGCATTACCGCATTCTGGACCGCCACTGGTGCCGTGTTCCGCACGAACAACCCACGTACCACTCACACCAAAGACAACCGCATGGTAGAAGCACTACTCCGTGCACCCAACGCACGCGTGACGTGGCTTTGCGCGATATTTTTACTCGGCTATGTGGGTGTTGAGGTTGCACTTGGAGGGTGGATCGTCAAGTTCATGCTCGAGGTAAGGAACGGAGGGGATTTTGCGAGTGGCATGACAGCGACGGGATTCTGGATGGGGGTCACGGTTGGCAGAATCATTCTTGGATTCGTGACGCCGAAACTAGGAGAGAAGTTGGCTATTGCCGTAAGTCTCGTGTTTGCTTGTCCGCCAAACTCCGTCCACCTTTCGGGTACTTTACCCCAAACAAACCCAAACTGACATTCCACAGATCTATCTCCCTTTAACAATGGCGCTCGAACTAATCTTCTGGCTCGTCCCGCAATTCTATGTCTCGGCCGTCGCCGTTTCACTCCAAGGCTTCTTCCTCGGACCCCTCTTCCCCGCCGCCATTGTCGCCGCGACAAAACTTCTACCCAGGCACTTACATGTTAGTGCTATTGGGTTTGCAGCAGCTTTTGGTGGAAGCGGTGCTGCTATATTCCCGTTCGCGGTCGGTGCGATTGCGCAGTCGAAGGGCGTGCAGGTGCTGCAGCCGATTGTTTTGGCGCTCTTGGGGATTATTTTGGGGCTTTGGCTGTGTTTGCCGAGGATTCATAAGAAGCAGGAGTGAAGGGGTTGAGGGTGGATGGGAGAAGATTTGGGTGAGGTGGGATCGGGTGGATTAAAGAGTGGGGGCATTTCCAGATGTGCTAAAATGAGTGAGGTTTGTAGTGGCATCGGTTGTCACGGTATGAGGGAAGATGAGATGCAAGCGTCGTCGTGAAATCCCCGAAACACAAATAGACGGTCTAGGCGTTGAGTGTGATGTGTTTTTCGGTCGAAGTAGCGCTGTTCCGACGACCACAATAGTTTCGAAATTTTTGTGGCGGCTTAAATCTACACACAACCGCGAAATGCGGTACTTGCCGCGAATGGAAAACCCAAAGACAATGCTACGACGAAGCAGTTGCACAGCACCATTCTGTTCATCTTTCAAAATTGCAAATCTTCCGATCTCCTGCCCCGCCCCCGCAACATCGGAGCAAGACTCCGAACCCAACACGTCATCCACTCAACCCAACCCACAAAATTACCTTCCACCCTAAAAGTGACCGTTCAGATCCCAAGTCGATTGCTCGGATTCCAAATCGATTCGCCCAGACCGCCGTGCCACTAGCCTACCCACAACCCTCTGCAATGCCAGGATCATCCCTTTGGCTCCTCCCGCCGTCGAACCACCCGCTCCAATCCCTCCTTACCACACTCATTGAAAAAACCTCGGCGCACTTTTCTTCTCCACATTTGTTCATCCCGCACGTCACGCTTACGAGCGAGATCAAACCCAGCGTCTATGGTGAGGGTGACGAGCCGCAGAAATGGCTCGATGGGTTGAAGTTGCCCGTGAAGGGGGAAGTAGTGGTTAAGCTGGGAGGTCTGAATAGCGAGGATGTTTTTGTGAGGAAGTTGTATTCTGGAGTGAGGAAGGATGGAGTGAGGGAGTTGGGGGTTGTGGCTCGGAGATGGGTGGAGGGGTTTGAGGGAGAGGGGGAGTCGAGGAGGTGGGCGGAGGAGCAGTATGTGCCGCATCTCTCGCTGTTGTAGTGAGTTTATTATGTGATGAGGTGTTGGCATGTGCGCTGACGGGATGGTAGTCATGATTGTCCCAAGGTGGATGCGAAAGGGATTGCGGAGATTGAGAAGCTGGTGCAGGATGCGGGAGTGAGGTTGGATGGAGAGGGCGAATTGGGCGGTTGGGTCGGTGGGAGAGTCGTGCTTGTTCAGACGGACAGGGCGATTGGGGACTGGGTGCCTATTGCTGAGCGGACTTTGTAAGTTTAGGATGAGTGAACAAGAGTGAATAAGAACATCAGTATCGCATCCCACTTGACCAAGTGCATGACTATCTACACATTGGCCAAAGAAAAAAATACTGTAGGGGTAAATGATCAGTTGCAATAGTGCTCAAATGTGATATACGCGAAGTAAATATGATCAAGTTTGGGGAGTATGTATTGATATATATTTACCAACAATAAACTAATACGCTCTGTTCATACACATTCGTGAAGTAATGACTTATAAAACATATGGCTAAGTTAATTCGATCCCAACATGGACTTGATCTTGCCGCCAACTCCCGGCTCGTTGCTAGACCTTGTCTTCCTAGTCTCCTCATCTGATGACGACACACTAGATCGACGGCGTCCGGTAGTGGTGTCGCGGTTGTGCTGCTTGTGCGCAAGACCACCAGCCGTGCCAGCGGCGCCAGCAGCTCCAAGACCACCTGCCGCACCCATGCCGGCATGGGAGTGATCCTTGTGGCCAAGAGCGTTGCCAGCACCAGTTGTACCAGCAAGCCCAGCAGCGTTCTGATTGTTGGTGCGACCACCATCGAGCGGGTCGTAGTCACCGTGCATGCTTCCCTCCTTCAAACCGTGGGCATTGCCAGAGTCGCGCTTGCTGGTCTTGCCATCCATCATGTGCTTAAGAGTACCACCAATGTGCTTGGGTTGACCCTCGAAACCGTCGTAACGCTCTTCACGGCCGCCAAGAACACCTCCTTGGCTCTTGAAGTCTGACATGTTCATGGCAGGAAGTTCGGATGTCTGGTGGTGCTGGGCAGCTTCGTGATGAACCTCATGGATAGGCACGGTGGTGTGAACAACTGAAGGCTGGACAGTCTCCTTTTGGACGACGGGCTGGATAGTCTCGTGGATGTGCTGCACTGTGTTAGCTGAAGTTACTTGGAGTAAGATGTAATGGATCGAAACGTACATGGTGGACATGCTCTCCGCCAATGACTGGGGCAGCGCTTTGGCTGTGGGTCTTGTCTTGCACAACTCTCTCATCCCGGAACGCTTGCTGCTCGGCAGCCAAGTTCCTCTTCGTTGAGTCGTGATCACGGTGATCGAACTCACGGTGCTGAACAGCACCCAGCTTTGCCTCGTGCTTCTCGGGGAGCACCTCGTGGTCCTTGACAGGCTGGACGGTACGATGGTAGTGGTCCTGGTGGGCCTCCTTGTCGACTGCTGTGACAACCTCCTCATGCTGGTGCTGCTTCACAGTTTCTTGCTTCACTGCTGGCGCGACAGTCTCGTGGACCGTGGTGTCATGGTGGCCGGACTTGTGCATGAAGTCGGTGACGGCTGCCTTGGCTTTATCCATTGTGATTGGTAGTGGTAATATGTAGTGGGAAGTAATTGAAAGATGAAGGTTGTTTCAGGGAAGCAGTGATGTGGTAGTTGGAAGTGTGTGAAGGTGGAATGAAGGACTTATTGTGATGACGGGATGCTTGCTTTATAGGCAGATGGCACTTTACAGTCGACGTAATTACCAGCACACACTCAGCGTTCAGACCCAATATCTTCGCGGGCACCGACAGCTGTTGACGCGGCGTGACATAGTGCTTGATGGCCACAGCCAAGCAGAGGACGGGTCATTGGTCGACAGCTTGCATTGTGGTCCCTTACTGGCCACTCAGCCAAAGGGAGAGAATTACGTCAGGAGAGCCTCCGACTGAACGGCGAAGGCTCCCCATATTCTATCACTGCTACTCGACGTCAAGCGCCGACCGAGCAGTGGCGATGCTTAGGCTGCTAGCGGGTCCCGCCTTTTCCATTCCAGGCTGTTTCCCCACATGCGATTTCCTTGTTTTGAACTCAGAGTCGATGGGGCGGTATGGAATTGACGCATCGATGTTGTGAAGCTGAGTCGATGTGCACGCTTAGGGGAGAGCATGAGGTGAAAACAAAGGTGATCAGCCCGGGGGTTGGAGCCCATGCGGCTAGTGGAAGCCCGTGCGCGCGACTAGCTGCAAGCCAAGACGTAGACGAATGTCGCCGCGGACCATCTGCTCCCCCCCATCGCCATCCGGAGGCCCTCAATCGCTCGGTCTCGTCCCTCAGCGCCCGCCCCTCAACCTTGCGCGTCCCAGAACTACGGCAGGGAACCGTCATCACCCCTAGCCTGGGACGCGGCCCTCCCGCGATGGCAGCCCGCCCCTGTCGTCATGCCATTGGCGATAGGAGCACCAACCGCGTCTCCATAAGTGTGCGGTCCATTCGTTGGACGCCGCAGGCCTCTTCCATCAGATCGACTCGCCGGAACGCCAGGGACCCGCAGCAGTAGTGGCACGTCATCGCGACGTCGCCGGTGAAGATCACCCAAAGGATTCTGTTTGGCCCAGTCTCGGCTTGCGTTGTTGCATGAACGTGACGATGTGACGAGGCGTAGTGTAGGCTGAGAAGTCGCCGGCCACAGCGCTCAACCAGCACCGCACCGCACCTCGGGCAGCTTACGTCTAGCCAAGGGCGTTGGACGTGCTGCGAGAGTCATTCAGCTGTGTCCAGGCAAGCACTAGTCAGTTGCATACGAGTGAGCGTGCCTACCACACTGGTCCTGGTGGCTCCTGCATCCAGCACCTCGGGGCACTTGATCATAATCCCCTTGCCTGCGTCTCGCTACGTGCCTGGACCTCATAGCACCTCTCGTCGTGAACACTTCTCTTGAGCCCAACCTATTCTTCCCGTACCCCACACCTAACCAACCAAGGACATAGCGGGCACTTCGAGCATTCCCATGCAGCACAAGTTGAAAACCCTGTTGCGCAAATCCAGTCTTCGCAAGGACGGTCAACCTCAACACGCGAAACATGACTCCGGAACAGCCACTTTGGATGGTAGGCGATCAGGTACCACCTCGCGCATGCGAGATCGGATGTCTACCGCAACCTCGAGCGGAGGATCGACCCACGGCAACAGCTCTGATCTTCGAAGCCAACCACAGTCCTACCAGCCGTTGAGCGTTCGTCATGAGCCGTCTGTCAACGCTACTGACCACGGCATGCCCGACCCCGAGGACATAGACAGTTCGGTCGCCGACAACTATAGGGCCTACTTGCCCGCCATTTCTTCCGAAGGCGACGTTCCTCGCGACTCACGGTATATGAGCCTTGGGGGTGATAGCCGGTTTATCACGGGAGCAAGCGAGTTGAAGCACAGCGAGGACATTGCCGATCGGAACATCGACATGTATGGCTCGTCATCACGCCACGGATCACTTCCGAGTCAAACAGACGTTCAGATGTTCCAGGACCCAAATAGTGAGTGAGCTTTCGGCTTCGTTGTCGTGTTGGTATTCTTTGCTGCCGACTACACTTCTGCTGAGAGACAAATGCTCATCTGTGACAGACGATCCCAACCAGACTGTTGAGAAAAGCTTGAAGCAACCAGCTGCAAACTTCCGGAGGAATTCCGCGTTAAGCAATAGTTCCGTGAAATCAGTCGGTTCCCCAGCATCTGTTCTCTCCAGCGGCTCCAAATACGCGCTGGGGACTGGGGTGCCTACTGAAGGTGGTCTCATCGATAGTATCCGACCACACCGGGAAAACACGGAGGAACACAGCTTCGACCGCAGAGATTGGCCATCCCGAGTCGCACGCGAGGATCTACCGCAGAACTGGAGCAGAAGAAAACCTAGAGGTAATAGCGATGAGGATGTGCATGAGAGGCAGAAATCAAGAGCTTCATCGGACCTGGGCGAGGAGCGTTCCAGGCGTAATGATGGGCTCATGGATCTTCGAACTGCCATCATGGATGGGCCTACGGAGTTCAAACGCCACGATAGCGATGCCTCACTCGGTCTCGATGGAGTCGTTGATATCAGCAACACAGAAGATGTTGACAAGTCGACGCGAATAGCTCCAGGTACGCTTTACATTTCATCCCACCGCACATTGTCACATACATCGAGACCACCAGCTAACATCGCAATAGCCGTGGTTCACGAAGTCATCAAGCCTCACGAACACGAAATTATCGAGGAGCGAATCTATCGAGAGATCCATAAGCACGACGTTTATCATCGGATACAGCCTGTGTATCAGACTGAGATCCTGTCACCTCGCCACTTCATCCACGATGCGATGGGCAATCTTGTCGAGATATCCGAGGACCAAATACCAGACCGCACTGGAGAGTTCCAATCATGGTACATTGGCAAGAGGGCTAGCTCTGCAGTTCCAGCATCCCCACGTTCACCCCGGATCACGGAGCCAAGGGTCGTGAAAGACATCAAGTACATGACTCCAGAGGGATTCGAACGACGGGAAACGACCATCGTTCATCCCCCCGAGTTGGAAGACATGTCGGGATACGGAGGCGCTGTAGTTCCCATCGAATTCTTCCACGACAATCCACCCTCCCCAGCAGATAAGCGCAAGAGCAAAAACAAGACGTACGATCACCATGGCGATGTACAGCCTCTATCACTCAAGGAGTTGAGTACGAGTCTCCCCGTCATCGACGGTCGTTCGTAGTCCATCGCTGGTACTCAGTAGTCTGCCGTTACGGCAACGACCGTCTACATCGGAGACTCGAAAGACAGCTAGATCACGTACCCAGCGCAGCTGTTATGCCGCTGTCCTAAACAAATCTATCAAACGTACGTCGAGGCGCATTTTAGATGAAGTTTCCTTCTTCTCTACTTGCCCGCCATTACGCAATTTCGACGTCTACCCTTCAGCCCGTCCCATTGAACACTACCTGCTGCGGAGGGCTGTACTGCATCTTCACTCAAGTCTTAGCGACAAAAGTGTACTTCCTAAAGTTTCTATTCAACCATAGCATAATGAACGTTAAGCATGTGAGCATATTATAGATGCATCGAATTTTGAGCGTTCGGTCTGGCACCTATTATCATATTATCAAGTCTCAAAAGCTTTCTTGTCCTCCTGCGTGTTCCCGTCCTGTTATTCGAACAATAGCGTGATCACTTTCAGTTCCACTATTTACATCTGTAATTTCTGCTCAAATGCCGATTGGAAAATCCTTTGTGGCCTGCCCAGTTACTTGGCTGGAGGCTTGTGATGCGTTACCGCGGATCAACGCCTGCCTAGACCTTGCGTCTTGGAAATTTGGCCTTGGTGAGCTTGATATTGGCTCGATCCGCTGCGGACATGGCGCTTCTGTCAATGTTGACGTCTGCCTTGAATGGTTGGAATGCCTTCGCAGCAGTACCCAAACGCGCTGAGTTATGTCAGGTAAGCGGGTTGTTTATGTAAACAGATCGAGTGAAGCACAATCGTGATGTTTCGCAAGTCGTTTCGTCACGCGGCTAAAAAGCCAGGGTATCGACTTTGTGGCAAAACACTGTAGGAGACATGAAGTAGTTGCTTCCTTCGCCCATCAGTAAGGCAGTGTGCCCGGGCAGGCATCGGTGCTGGAGAGGGCAGCCATGATATGTCACCACGACAGTCGCGCATACGATGAGATGCGATCAGCTGTCGGTCCCAAGAGCGGTGGTCTGCGACAGAATAACAACCTGTCTTGTCGCATCAACGATGACTCGTTGTTGCCTCGGACACATTCCATTACAACTAATTTCCTCACTCACCACACCATTCGTACAGTAATCCACTCACGTAACCAGATTACCTGTTCATGTGTGCCCGCCCGACGCCACACTACGGGTTCTCCATACGCACAGCTAGTCCAGCCCGCACAGTTGATGAGGGCTAGAGCAAAGTAGTCACGTCCAGCTAGTCCTTCGCCGCTAAGCTGGGACTACGTTGATCGCGCTGCAGTAGCCCCCGGTTGGACGCGATATACTGTGCTGCATCCGTCGACGAGATTCGTACCTTCGGTGGTACTTCAGCTCCATTGCTCCATTGTTGCATGCTAATCGCGCCATCAAAGCACCAAACGGTTCGATCCGACACGGGATCGATCGCTCAGCCAAAAGTCCCGAAGCACACGCGATACGCGCCGGCCGCAAGTGTGGAACCAAGCCGTGCATCCGCTATGTCGTGGTGTAACCTCGGTGGCAGCCGTTGTCGAGCTATCCAGCCACCAACGCTTTCCAGCCGCCAAATGTCATCCCATATCCCACAACTTGGAAGCTCGAGGCTGGAGCACGACCCCCAGTTCTACCTACTTCAAGCCGCAGACCGTGTCGAACAGGAATCAAGCCGACGGGGAGTAAAAGCTCATGGACCATGTGGAGCACAGATCATAGAGCGCGTATAGCTTCCCCATAGGAGCTTTAGCCGATGTCAAAAACCCGCGGGGGTGACACAATCTCCAAGATCTTCCCGGAGCTGCAGCGCTTGCATGAGCCTCGCGAAGGCAGACGGATCCCATGGCCAAGTACGAGATGATATAAGGCGTCCATGTCATCAGCGGAAGAGAAGCACGCTATCCGGAGGCGCGCAAGCGTCACATGGCAATACGACCCCGGGAAGCAAGCTTCCCCGCCCTACTGCAAGGGTCTTGGTAGCAACGCGCGTGGGCCTCCCTCCCACTGTCTTCTTGTGACATCTCGAAGATCGCGACACAAATCCTATCCTCGGACCCAAAGGCGACCTCTGACCCAAAGGCGACCTGTCTACCGTTGGCGATCCCACCAGTTGAAGTCGAGACAAGCCGTGCCAGGCTCGGAGAAGAGAACAAAGCGTCGCCAGATGTCAGCCCAGCCCCGCCAAGTGGGTTGAGCCTCGGCGGGCTAGCTTCTCGAGTACAGCGATTGGGGCGGCCAAGCAGCACAAGACATGACGCGGACGGCTCCAAGAAGACGGCGCCGTCGGGGATTCCGATTTGGAGGCTGCTGAACATCTCGGGAACGACCTGCGGATTCCTCATGTAACCACATGGCAAGGTGCGTGGGGTGTGCCGCGTGTCATGCAATAGCGATCTTCAGACATGGACTGAAAGGATCTGGAGAAGAATCTGCGGGCGGACAATGGACAGCGACAGATGAGTACATGGCTTTGAGAATTGCAATCTGATCGGACGGCTACGAAATTACGTGCCAACGGCAATCTGCATCCTCCGTAATCTCTCGTTGCAATCGCACGACAAGCGCGGCTAGGTGGCAAATACCCACCGTCAGAGCAATTGGGCCCTGCGAAGCTTTTCCCATGTGTCCCCACACGCAATTGGTGCACCGGCGTCCAAAGAGCGGGATATCGCGAGGGTAGCCAAGGGTCTGGGCTTCCGAACACCTGCGGGTTTTCCACTGATGCACACCACCCTAGTCTCACACGCTAACCAACAAACGGACATGCGTACAAAAGCCCCCGCGCCACTGCCTGCACCCTGAGAGTTGCTACACGGGTCTTGGTATCTTCCTACCAACATCAAGAGCCCTTGCCCGCGATCTTCGTCAGCTCCTCGCCTATATATTAGCGCTAGATATCGCACATGCAATCCAAATCCCATTACCTCTCGATTCTCCTCAAAGCCCCACTGAGTTTTCCGGCTCAGTTCAAGGCTCCTGGTTGTCATGGCTTCCACCGGGATCGACCATGCGCCATCGCAATACTACAAAGATGAACACGTCTTTACTACGGATGCAGAGAAGACGGGCGACAGCTATAGTCCACCTCGGCGGACGTCGGCGGTTGGATCCGTCAGCGGCCCTGTTTACGATACTACTCATCGAAAATTAAAACCGCGTCACATTCAGCTTATCGGTATCGGTGGTACAATCGGTACTGCGCTGTATGTGCAGATTGGCAAAGGCCTGATGGGTAAGTTGGGAGCTACGAATAGTCATTGACAGTGCTTTGCTAACGTGCTCGTAGTAAGCTACTCTTGTTTCTAGCCTACGCACCACATTCGCCGAGCTGCTCGAAAATCGTGAAACCCTGACACATAACGTCTTACCTGCTGATCGTACCGCTAACTTGGGTATTAGAACGGGGGCCCAGCAAGCTTGTTTCTTGCATTCACCATATGGTCAGTGATACTCGAGCCGAGAATTATCCCTGCCTTCGATCTATTTAGCAAGCTGACGATACCAGGTGTACATTCATTCTTGCAGTTACACTTTGTGAGACCTACCCAACGCAACAATACCCATCGCGACATGTCTGGAACTCGCCCAATGCAGTCCTGCCCTGCGTCACCGCCCCAATGCGCAAATTCTGTACTAAGACTCTGTGACAGGCATGGCCGAAATGGTGTCTTACCTTCCGATCTCCTCCCCGTTCATTCGATTTGCTGGTAAATATCACGCCCAAACTGCGCGTGAGACATAGACTGACCTCGTACGCCAACGTTAAGGTAGATATGTCGACGACGCATTTGGCGTGGCTGCAGGCTGGAACTTCTTCGTCTTCGAAGCTGCTTTGGTGCCCTTCGAGATCGTAGCTTGCAACGTCATTATATCGTTCTGGAGCGATGTCGTGCCCACAGGCGTGATTATTGCGATTGTCATCGCACTATACGGGTATGTGGCGTACAAGCAGTGATCTGAGCCCCACTAACCGAGAAAGCTTGATCAACCTCATGGCCGTCAAATGGTACGGCGAAACCGAGTTCTGGGCTGCTCTCGGCAAAGTCCTGCTCATTGTCGGCTTGATCATTTTCACGTTCATCTCCATGTTGGGCGGAAACCCTCTCAAGGACCGCTACGGTTTCCGATACTGGAAAGAACCCGGCTCGTTCGCGGAGCTCTACTACACTGGAAACTTGGGCAAATTCCTTGGGTTTCTGCAGTGCTTGATTCAAGCATCTTTCACCATCGCAGGGCCTGACTACGTCTCCATGGCGGCCGGCGAAGCGGTAAGCACATTGAGCTCATCTCGTGCGGTGAGGAGGAATTCGCGGACAATAGCTGATACCCGAGCCTAGGAAAACCCCCGAAAGATCATGCCGCGAGCATACAAAGCCGTCTTCTACCGTCTGACCTGTTTCTTCGTTCTCGGCAGCCTGTGCGTCGGCATCAACGTCCCCTACAACGACCCAGAGATGATGGCAGCCTTCAAAGACGGCAAGCCGGGAGCCGCAGCCTCTCCCTACGTCGTCGCCATGAACCGTCTCCGCATTGAGGGCCTCCCCCACGTCGTCAACGCCATGGTCCTCGCCTCCGCCTTCTCCGCCGGAAACTCCTACGTCTACTGCGCCTCCCGCTCACTCTTCGGTCTCGCTCTCGAAGGCAAGGCGCCCAAGGTCCTGACCAAGACTACGAGGCAGGGTGTGCCCTGGATCTGCGTCGTCGTCGTTCTGATCTTTGCTATGCTGTCTTTCCTTCAGCTAAGCGCAAACTCGGCAAAGGTGTTGAGCTGGTTTGTCAGCTTGGTGACTGCGTCGCAGCTCATCAATTTCAGTGTCATGTGCTTTACCTTTTTGCGCTTTTACAAGGCGTGTCACGTGCAGGGTCTTGACCGGAACAAGTTGCCCTTCAAGGGCTTCTGGCAGCCGTTCGCGGCGTACTACGGCATGATTGGCACGTTCATCATGGCGTTTGTGGGTGGATATACGGTGTTCTTGCCGTTGGATGGCTACTGGACGATTCCTGATTTCCTGTTCTCGTGAGTTCTCACCGTCTTGCAACAAAATTGGTAACGGGAGCTAATTGCGTTGTTAGGTACTTCATGATCATGCTCTTCCCCGTCCTCTATATCGGGTGGAAAGTGCTCAAGAAAACCAAGTTCAAGCGCGCGCATGAGATCGATCTGCAGCAGGATCTTGAGGAGATTGAGCATTATACAAGGAACTTTGTCGAGGACACGGAAACGAACAGGTTCAACAGATTCTTGGATAAGGTCTTTGGTTGAGCGGATGGGCTAGCTATTTTTGGAACGTGTCCTTGCCACGGCAAGTACCTACGGACTCATATACGTTGCACACGTACATAGGGCCCAGTACATATACACATGAATAGCACTGCTTTGGGAGCCCATTATACGGAAAGTTTGACGACCGAGAGCCATCTCGATATATCTGGTATCGGACGCAGAGCACAACGTGTTGGTATCCCGAATCGCATAGAGTCACTATATATAACATGAATATTCAAATTGTTCAATGGCTACCGGCTGACGCCCCGTCCTCATGATGAGGACATTCAAAACATAAACTACTTAATTGGCTGGGTATCTTTGAAGACCAAACCAAACCAACCATAACGCCATGTGCAAAAGAAACCTGGACAGAGCAGACACCGGCAGGATGGTGGCGGTATGTCACCAACTAAGCTCCTCCAAGCCAGTGTTCTGATAGCTCAGAATAGAAATGTGGGTATATCGTCAATGCTTTTTCTTGACTTATTCGGAGCCTCTTTCTCCTTCTCCTTCTCAGCTTTGCGCTTAGCAAGACGGTCTGACGTCTCCTTGGACAGTCTATCTCGCTTCGGAAAGCCCAGGTCACTGAAAAGGTCCAACGATCGCGCGGGGGGTTCTGTACGCGGAGAGGGCAGTGTGCTCGATGCCGGTGATGTGGACGTGAAAGATGACGTCGGCTTCGTGGTTGAGGCTCGAACTTTAGCGGTAGAAGGAGGATGTGGTGTAGTTGAAGTCGCCGATTTGGGTGGTGATGAGGGGCGTTTGGGGACGAAGTCATCCCACATGTCGAATGGTGTTGGTCGTCTGAGCTTTGCTCGTGCTCTCGCATTCAAGGGTAAGGCGGGCTTGACGAAATCGGGTGGTGCTGGTTGCAGGTCGGCTTCAGAGACCGAAGATTCGACTTTGTCGGCTACAACATATTGCTTCGTGGGATGTCGTGGCACATCAAGATCGTCGCTGTCTGATGCACTCTTATAGATGTTCTTCGAGCGCTGGATAGCGAAATCCGGCCGGGGTGTGCTAGTCGTTGATGTAGCAGTGTGCGGATCTGTATGTTGGACCTTTGCTCTTTCACCCTCCTCTTCGTCGTCACTGGTAGCAGTAAATATATCCTTAATAGTCTTCTTCTGTGTCCTCGTCTGGTCTTTCGCTTTCTGCTTGAAACGGCCCTCATCTGATGGTTTAGCATCTGGAACAACAGGTCTTGTGGTGGCTTGTTTTGCCCGCTCTTCCATCTCCGCTTTCATTCGCTCATACTCTGCGAGATGCAGGTGTCGTGTGAACATCTTTGCGGTCTGTAGCAATTCGTCTTCTACCATCATCCATTCATCGTCGCGGAGGTCGAACTTATCGACGCCCTTGCGCATTGATCTGCAAACAGTGAGTGACTGTAGCGTTGACCAGAAAAGAAGACCTACTCTATCTGTGGCAGGGGCAGTGTTGCGGAAAGAGGGGGTGATGAAGAAGGCAACCGTGAACGTGGGGCTGCTTCTTTTTCTATGCGAGTTGTTCGCCCACGAGCGTTTGAGAGTTCGAAGAGGTCATCGTCCGACTCTCGTGATGCTATGATCTATTAGGTGGGGCGTCTTTGAGTCGCTGGGACTAACGAACCGGCTCCTTCTTTGCCTTTTCGAGAGCTTGCCAAAGCAGTCCCTTCGAAGAAATCAACATCGATATCGTTTTGGATGCGTGCCTTTTGCGCAGGCTTTGGAGGCTGCTTGACTTGGGTGCGGCTTCCGCTGCCTCTGTTCAGCCAAGGGAGCTGGCGGGGCATGATGTGGCAATCAACGCGTCGTTGCCAGGGTGAAGGTGTAATAAGGCTGGAGGCGTCGAATTAGTCGTCGCATTGTGTGGCTACTCATTCGTGTTGCTGCTTTACTATGTCCGCCCAAAATGGTGTCGCGTTGATAGTCGTGGTCCGCGCGTCACGAAGTGAAGAAGCGTAGTCACGTGTACACTAAGACGGTGTCGGATTATTCCTAAGATGTCTAGCGCATCCCAAGATTCGCTTAATCGCACCGTTGCGACGTGGGTCAACGCGCCCTGTCAATGAGTGACGAAAGGCGGCACCGCCCTTCACCAGCTAGAGTGAAAGACCACGTCTCACTTCACTTCAGTTCTACATGTTTCTGTTATGTTCCGTTTTGGTCATTCTAAGAGCTCCATGGCAGCGTCTCTGAGCCGCGCGCGCAACGCCGAGTTAAATTGCGCTCTGCTGTCGAGAATTGGTCCTCCAGGTCTACAACCTCTCCGCCCTCAACATTAACATATTGAGCTGTCGAGCACATCACAAGAGCCATACTAGCTCCGTGTGTCTTGGGTTCAAAAAAAAATCCATTTGGCCTACGGTCCTTCTCAAGAACGCCTATTGCGTCGTCACTGGTCCTGTGAGCATCTGCTTTGGAAAAGGTGTCATTCTCTTTGGGGCCTGCCGGATCACCACCGCAAGCTTCGATTTGACCAAGCTTTGACTTTCTATTCGAGGGGCGTATACGACTGCTGTCACGGTCATGTCTATGTTTCGGAAGCCTGGAGAAAGCTCGTCTAGCGAGGATGAATCATCCGATCACCACGATGAGACCAACGCTTCACTTGAGGACGCCTTGCTATACAAAGTCAACACCTTGGATTCTGTCAAATCCGCACCTCCAGCTAGTGGATCGTCCGGTATGCAAGTAGCACCCACGCCTCCTGCACTTTCCAGGTCGAAAACTAGCGACCACATCCGCGACCTGGTACTCCACTCACTGTTGGAAGACAAAGCTACTAGAGATGCCGCCGATCATCTAGGCAAAGATCCGTCCGATCCAGAGGTGCAAAAACTTGCCCAAGAGGCGTACAAAGGCCTTGCACAACAATTGTCCGGCACCGTGAACGACATGTACTCAAGCGACGAGATGAAGGACAAGCGAGCTGCTGCGCAAGAAGGTATCAACAGTGCTACGCGACTCCAGTTGGCCGGTCTATCCTCGGTTGCTAGTACATCACCCACAGCAGCCATTGCGAGCGCATCTCAGGCACTCATCCCGCGCTCAATTCTTGGTCCGCTAGGCGACCAAAGTGCTAGAGTGGAGTCCTTACTCGGCTTGCAACACCCAATCCCGTTGTTCCTCCAAGGCCACCCTGGTCTCCATACCGACAGGTATACCCGTGAGTACGAAGAGCTGGAGATGGTAGGCAAAGGCGGCTACGGCAAGGTCTTCAAAGTTAAACACAAACTCGACAATTCCTTCTATGCAGTCAAGAAGATCGTGGTCAGCCCCGCCAAGATGCAGAAGATCCAAGAGCGCGGCCCCCAAGAACTGGAGAGCCTGCTCGAAGAGGTCAGATCGCTTGCGCGCTTCGATCACGGCAATATCGTTCGGTATCACAGTGCGTGGTTTGAGTTCTCTACCAGTTCTACTAACGCGCCATTGTCGTCGCCCGACGTCCTCATCGGACCGGAGCGGTTTCTCTCGAACGCATCTGCACCGTCCTTCAGCACTAGCAACGTCGACCATCTGCATACAAGCTTTGATAATCTCGTCCTCTTCGAACAAGACGCCCACTATTCAGGCACTGACATTGTTTTTGAGAACAGTGACACCGGGGCCGGAGCTGAGGGACCAAACAGCGAATCTGAAGGGATTTTGTCGAGTCCGAGGACACATCGACGTACTAACCGGCGTGGAAGTGAGGCTACGATCGCAACGGTATCATCAGCGCGCTCTCACATGAGCGCTGTGGAGGAGGCGGTGCACGAGGATGAGGAAGAAATCGAAATGATCCCACGATTACATGAGCCGACGTTTGAAGATTCCGAAAGCATGATGTCGAACAGGTATGTTCGATCTCTTCACTTTTTTTCTCGCATTGCACTAATACTAGTATAGTGATATGCCGCATCAGCTCATCACAACGCATCATACAGGACCGGTCTTGACGCTCAACGTCCAAATGTCGCTCTATGAGAGCAACCTCGCGGCTTTTCTCTCTACCGAACAGACACCGCCGAGTCACTGCTACCATCCTTGCATCTCGCTGGAGCTGCTCGACAGCATCACATCAGGAGTACAGTACCTCCACTCGCGAGGGGTCGTTCATCGAGATCTAAAGCCGGCCAACATCTTCCTGTCACTCTCAACCGACCGCTATCCGCCAGCTGGCTCGGTAGATCTATCTAGCTGCCACACCTGTTTAGACCGAGAATGCCTGCACGTCACGCCTAGGATTGGCGACTTTGGCTTAGTCGCAGCTGCTGGTGACAGCTGCATCAAGCCGGTAGGAACAGAATTCTACCGCCCGCCGAACGGTGGCAAGATTAGTGAAAAATTAGATGTGTTCGCGCTGGGCGTCGTCGCGTTTGAGATGCTGCAGCGCTTTGGCACGAGGATGGAGCGCATCGACGCGCTTACCAAACTGCGGCGCTGTGACATTCCTGAGGACTTGGGGAAGAAGGTTTTGGGGCTTGTCGGGGGGATGGTGGCGGTGGATGAGGAAGAGAGGTGGGGTTGTGAAGTGGTGAGGAGTGAGATTGAGAGGATTGTGCGGGGGATGAAGAGAGCGTGAGTGATGTGTTGGGTTTTCCGTTGTATGATACCCCTTTTGTATGGTAGTGTAACAGTAGGGAAGGATGCGAACCTGACCTTAGATCCGTTGCATTGCTCGAGCTATCTTCTTGATCATCAATGCGGGTGTACGTCGCAACCCGCAATCTTCTTCCATCGCCATCACGGTCGGAAGGCCGCTGAGGACTATTAGGATATGCAACATCTAGATCAACCGATAGTAGACACCTACATCGCGAATCGCTCCACCATCGTCGGCATGGCATGAAAACGGCACTGAAGATCAATAGGATACGTAATACCTCGAACGAGCCCACATGATTGATCATCGTGAAATCCCAGCCGACGGCACCGACCTAACTCAAAGCATTCCTGCCGTTCAAAGAAACCCACAACCACGGTTCCCACCAAACCAAGCCAAGCATTCCACCCCACAAACCGTCCACCTCTCACATGACACTCAACATCAATACGAATATCAACACGCATACTAAAGAGAAGCCCTCATCAGGCCATTCATTCATCTATCTCATTCATGAACCTCATAACAGTCGTTAAACCACTCCGAAACCGAAAGCCCAATGCTACCAGCCCTCGCATGCCCCCATCGATATGCCCATCATGTCCAGCCGTCCAAAAAGAGAACAAAAAAGGAGTGGAAAGAGGCTACGACAAGGCCTCGGAAGACTAAATTGTGAAATGTTTAGAAAACGAGTCACCCCCGTGAAGGGGCGCACCAGGTATATTGGGAGACAGGACAAACCAAAGAGAAGGAACCAATATCTTCAATTCAAGCACACCACCTCCACCCACCACCGTTCGGAGGTGTAAACGAACGGAAAGAGAATAATAAGAAAAGGTCCACAGAACCGTCCACACCAAAGAATAATCAAAAGGAAGAGAGCAAGTCAGGCTGTCCAGCCCTCTTAGTAACGCGCACCCGGTGGTGCTCCAATAGGCGGAGGAGGCACGGCTCCATATGGATTCGCGTCGGCGTACGAGGTGGGATACGGATTTGCAGCTACAGGGTACGCGTACGGATTAGCCATACCGTTCTGGGCAGCACCACCACTCAAAGCATTCAACCGGGCCTCCTTCTCACGACGCTCTCTCTGCTTCCTCCTCTTGCGACGCCGCATCTCCAGTTCCTTGACGCTGTGCCTCTGCTCGTTCATCTCCTTCCACTCGGAGAAGGCAGATTTGATACCGAGGGCTGCGATACCGACGGCTGCCGCGTCCTGGAGCATGTTCTTGGATTTGCGTTTCCGCGCCTCTTCGGGCGTCATTTCCCCCTCGGCGACCATCTTGCGTCGCTTCTCTGAGGCTTCCATGGACGAGTAGACGCCGTGTGCAGCGTGAATGGTGGCCACCGTAGCCAAACCAGCAGTTAGGAGTTCCTTACCTCTCAGCTTCTTGCGCTTCTCCTCCATATCATCGGTTGACTCGGAGTCTGAATCCTCCTTTCCTCCTCCCCGCTGCGTGGCGATGGCGCCCGCCCCGGTAGCTGCCGCTAGTCTGCGGTCTGGGTTAGCTCGCGGCTCTTGCGAGTAGTCATCGTCCATACTGCGGCCTCCGTCGTATCCACGGTCATTGCGTCGGCGCCTGGAAGGCGGGTCGTAGCTGTCCGTGCTGGAGGTGCTGCGAGAGCGTTCACGCCTGGATTGGGCGCCACGCGACTTGGAGCGGACGCGATCGTATAGGGCTTTGCCTGCCGCAAGAACGGCTCCACTGCCAGCGACCTTGGCTAGAGTGTTGCCACCACCTTCGCTGTCTCGGCTCCTGTCTCGTCCGCGAGACTTGGAGCGTCCGAAGATGGACCTGGAGCGGGATCGTGCACGACGGTCGGGAGAGACGGAGCCATCGCGGCCACGAGATGCCGAACGGGCACTGCCGTTGGCAAGTCGATTGGCGAGCAGACCACCAATGGCGGACTCAGCAACGTGTCGCTTGCCGTGCTTGTCGGGGTCTTTGTCAACAAGGCTGTCGATACCAGCGGCACCGAGGGCAGCGGTCGCTATTCGTTGGCCCTTCTCACCGGTCCAGGGACCCGGGGCCTTGCGGCTGCGGAAGGCTTCAACGGCGCCGGCTACTATAGCGGCTTTGGCGGCCTGCTCCCACTTGTCCTTGCTCTTGGCACCACCTCCTCGGCTGCGGCTCCGGCTGCGCTCGCTGGAGCTGTATCGGCGGCTGCGGCGGTCACGGTCGTCATATCCACCGCCATATCGGTCGCTGTCGTATCCGCGATCCTTGCGGTGTCGCGAACGGGAGCGGTCTCGTCCACCAGTCACGGCACCGATCACGCCACCGAGACCGGCGGCCTT